>ERZ772979.635-NODE-635-length-23458-cov-4.861599_pt1 | contig 23458 bp, 29 predicted proteins | sample MGYA00511130_ERZ772979 | MGnify/ENA primary metagenome ERZ772979 (study PRJEB29015, sample SAMEA2738103) | human oral metagenome | biome: human oral; feature: human-associated habitat; material: saliva | place: China | collected 2186 ... | reverse complement strand
TGATCTAATGTATCAGCCTTATAGACAGCTGCACCCATACGTTCAGCAACGAAACATCCACGAATCTGTGTAGGTTCACTCTTACCTGTAGGAATTGCGGCCATATCATCAATTAAGTCTTGATAGTATTGTGGGCGTCCACCGTTAGGTGCTGCATGTTCAATACCACCTGCGCATATTGACTTCATGAAGTTGTTATCTGTTACAAGATAGCCATCTCCTGCCTTTTGACGAGCAGTTGCTGTGGCGGCACCCGTAACATTTCCTTCATTGCAATAACGCTTTCCTTCACTATTGAGCCATAACATTGAGTTATTACCCCATGGACCATTGATGCCACCACCTAGTAACATCGTTCCACGAGGTGCTGGTTCAACCATACCACCAGCCCAACATAAGAGCTTCACTGCTGAACCATCACGGCCACCCATGCCGCTCTTGAAGTCTGCTTGTAATCCACCTTCACGCTCAAAGCGTTCCATGTATTCTGTTAACAATGCCCAAGACATCTCTGCGTTTCCAGCATAGTCACCACCGCAAACGACAACACCCTTCTTGACATTATATTGAATCTTCTTGCCATCAACATCTTCTGCGATAACGCCTGTTACGCGTCCACTATCGTCCTTGAGAAGAACCTTTGCAGATGTACCATAGTATAGTGTTGTGCCATAGTCTTTAACAGCTTTATCCAAGCAAGCTTGTTGTACATACTTGAGTACTGAATGTGCCGCAACACCTTGTACTTCTTCAGCACTATATGGGCCCATGAATTGTACAGTTGCAGGCCATGTCTTTGTGCCAGGATGACGAGGATAATTTGTAAGATCTAAGCAATCATAGATATTATTTCCAGCCTTAATCTTTTCATAATCCATATTTACCTGAACAATTGTCCATCCATTTTCAGTATTGTCATATGTGTAAACCTTTGGATCTACACCCATTTCTTTTGCTACATCAATCATGTGGTCTAATGTAGGACCAGAATTCTTTACATAAAGTGAGACAATACCTGGATCAACACGACCACCACCACGGGTAACAAACTCATCAATAACTTGACCTAAATTCCATTCAGGAATACCAATATTTTTAGCAAACTGAGAGTTCCAAGCACCGATATCTTCTCCATACCATGAGAACATATCCTGTTCTTGCGCTTCAAGACCTACTACCTTAGCACCCTTTTCAGCAGCGCCAAGTACAGCCTGCACACCAGCATGACCTAAACCGATAACCACAACATCTGTATCGACTGTTTCATCAACCTTGTCATACTTAGGTGCACTACCTAACCACTTATTACCAGCTGCCGCATATCCAAATACACGTCCATCTGCTTCAGCAGCCTTCTTAGCCGCTTCACGGTCAAGCTTTGGTCCTCTTGGACCACCAGGTCCACCAGGGCCTTCTCCCTGTCCAGGTTCTTCTTCAACAGCTTCACCCTTAGCTTGGGCAATACACTTTTCTAAACATTCCTTCGCTGCATTTGCAGTAACAGTAGCACCTGTAATCCCATCAATCTCAGTACCCTGTGCTTTCATTAATTGCTTAATAATTTCATCAGCAACCTTCTGTCCAATGCTTTCTGTTTCTTCACTAACATCCAACTTGATATCTGTAATCTTATTTGCATCAAATGTGGCTGTCATCTTAACTGTACCAATACCCTTGGCTGTCGCTGTATATGTTCCAGGTGTATAGATACCTTTGCCAGTACCTGAGTTAGACTTACATCCAACTAAAGTACCTGCTGCCGCAATCGTAATTGCACCAGCACCAACTCCCTTTAGAAAATCTTTTCTTGAAAGTTTGTAACTCATATTAGTTTCCTTTTTACTTTCCCTTTCTATTATTTTTTATAATCACTCTTCGCAAAGATACGACAGAGAACTATACTCAATTCATAAAGCGCAACCATCGGCACAGCCACCATAATCTGGGAAACAATATCTGGTGGTGTTACAATCGCCGCAACAATAAAGATAATAATGATTGCCGGCTTACGCGCTTTGATTAGATACTTTGCTTTTAGAACTCCTACAAGGGATAAGAGCACCGATATAACAGCCATTTCAAATATGACACCAAAGATCATAAATACAGTTGTCAAAAACATGACATATTCTTGAATAGAAATACTTGCAATAATATCAGAACCTGCACCAAATTCCTTTAGGAAGTACAGCATAAATGGCACACTGATATAATATGCAAATAACACACCTACAACGAAAAACAATAAGCCAAATATCATTACCAGCAAGACAACTCTTCTGGTTTTTTTATTTTCAATTGCGGGAGAACTAAATGCATATATCTGATGAACGATAACTGGGATATCCATAATGAGCGCTGCTAACATCGCAACACTAAAATGCACAAGCATCAACTCCTGTGGTGCGATGTAAACAAATTCATAATGATATTTAGTTCCCATGTCAGTAAGCAATTGCACTAGCCGTGAAGAATAAGCTAATGCAACAAAAAATCCAATGATGAATACTAGCAGACAAAGTCCAATACGATTACGTAGTTCTCGTAAATGTCCACTGAGAGTCATCACTCCTTGTTCATCTTTATTCGTTTGTGTTGTCTTTGTTGTTGTCATTTTCTTCTTCAGATCCAATGCCTTCTTTGAAACCCTTTATGCTTTTACCAAACATTTTTGTTAACTTTGGAATCTGGGTTGGTCCAAATAAAATTACAACAATAAGCAAAATAACAACTAATTCATTCATTCCGATTTTCATAGAGTAGCTCCTTCTTTATTTTCACTCTTATCTTCTGTACTCTCTTGTACGACTTGTTCTGTTTTGTTTTCCTCTGTTACCTTTGGCGTTCCACACTCTGAACAGAATTTACCATGATTGACACTATTACAATTTGGGCAAATCCATTCATTCGCCTTACGTTCTTGTAATGTCTCTTTCGTTACCACGGTTGCGCGTTTTCTTGGACTAATCGCACTTGCAACCGATTCTTTTGCGGCAGCGATATTATTGTGTACGTCATCTACTGTTTCCTGTAATGGCTGTAACGCTTCACGTAATGGCTTTTGTGCTTCGTTTAAAGGTTCTACGATATTCTCTTGAACATCTTTACTCAAGTCTGCTGTAGCAGCGCGTAGACTCTTTAATACTTCACCAAACTTCTTTGCATAGGATGGTAGATTGTCCGGTCCAATCACAAATAACGCAACGATTACAATCACTACAATTTCTAGTGTTCCTACTTTCATAAAAATTACCTATCCTTCTTTAAATCATCTAATGAATTCCATACTTTATCTAATAGAGAATGGAACTGTTTGATTTCCTCCTCATTCAAACTGGCCAGTAAGATAGATTCTGTTGATATCATTCCTTTTTTAGCATTGGTGATTGCTGCATGTCCTTCTTCTGTAAGAGAAATAACCTTTTCACGTTTATCTTTAGAATCAACTTGTTTTAAAAGACCTTTTTTCTCCATTCGTTTTACAAGTCCACTCGCAGTAGGTTGTGCAACATGTAGTGCATTCTGAATATCCTGTACAGTTTGCGTTCCATCTTTACTATGGCGGAAAGACTCAATGACCATCATCTGTGACAACGTTAAACCTCCCTTGGCCAATAATAATTCTGTCCGTTTTTCCAATACATCACTTATCCAGTGAATATACTCACCACAATCTATTTTTCTTGTCATGAAAAAATTATATAGCGTGCTATGTATATCGTCAATAGTTAAAAAATGCACAAGCAAAAAGAAGCCCTTAACGAGCTTCTATATTCACAAAAGCATTTCATGCATTCATGTTTTTATCTTTCAAAAAATATACAGCAGATATCGATAGTGCTACTTCAATCACCACAAGAATGATAAGTGGTACTAATGTACTCTTTACTAACATAAGTATCGCAAGACTATCAATTAACATATGTGCAAGTACGCATGGTATCGCTCCCTTTGAAAATTCCTTAATTGCACCAAGCATAAATGTATTTCCAAGTATCATCAGATAAAATAACAGATAATCTGTGGATCCCGCCGTGATCCATGGCAGTCTATAAATTGGTAAATGCCATACAAACCAAATGACCGATATCACAAACATTTTGAGAACGAAGTTCTTACAATGAAGATGTTCTTGTAGATACCATCTCCAACCCACCTCTTCAAGTCCACCTTGAAATAATGTCCATGGAAAATAAGCTATTACAGCACCTAATGCCATACCAGTAAATTTTACATTCCCTAATATAACAGAGACACCATAATAAACAACTGGCGCCAGCAACACAAATAACCAAACAATAGAACGTTCTTCCCCACAGAAGGCCTTCTCTAAAAACTGCCACAATCCATTCACTTCTTTTGACTGATACGTGAATATAAATGTCATAATCATCGGAATGAGATTCAATAGTATAAATAGAATACTAGCAGTTGAATTAGACTTCTCAGGAGCTATCGCATAGATAATACTACCCAAAACAAATGTGCATACGACAGTGATTACAGCATATAGGAATGCTTTTTTATTATTAGAAATACTCTTGTCCATAGGATACCTCTTAACTTATAACTTCCACTATATGCATTATAGCACTGAACTGCAGCATAACCATATTGATATCTTATAGATTATCTTCAAGTTAAAATAATCTTAGCCGATAGTTAGCAAAAGTATACATGCATGCATATTTATATCAATTAACATTATTATTTAATGCTATGACTTTTTATACTTTTTACGAATAAATGTATAAGCTATCATCATAAGTACTAATCCAACTGTAGCATCTACGAGCATAATATTTGTGCCTAGAATTATATTTTGACACACAACAACAATTGTCCCTATCCAAAGCGGTAACGAGAAACAAAGCCACATGATTCCATTTGCTCGATTATATGCACGAACATCTGTAATCTCATCCTCAGATACAGTATCACCTGCCCAAAACCACATCGGTTTCTTTCTCCTCCAGGCATAAATCCCAATAGATGTAAATAAAAGACTAGTAGGAACCATTATTATCAAGAAATATAGATTACTCATACGTATCTTATCTCCTTTTCTCCATTATATATATTAATTACGTCATCAAAAAATGTTATACACTTATCAAAAGATAAGAGAATACATTTTTTCGTTTTTAATGATTTTATTTAATTTTTTCTATTGTGAGACTTTCCACGCTTTTCAAAGTCATTATCAATACGGTTTTTCCAATCTTCACTTATATAACTATGTTCTCTTAAAACACAGATTGCATCACTCAGAACCTCATAATTTAACTCAGTACCCTCACTATCACAATTGAAATTAACTGCTCTACTTTCACCGATACCCATATGACTTGCGACATCTACGGCATCAATATTCGCACCTAAGAACACAAACTCCCAACCACACTTATCTTTTTGAACTTCAATCAGTTGTCTAATCATACCATAATCATATTTACGACTTGAATTCTCCATACCATCTGTAATGATGATAAACATCGTATGTTTTGGAAGATCTTCCTTACGTAAATACTTGTGAATATTCGATATATGACATATAGCATGACCAATCGTATCCAATAAGGCTGTAGATCCCCCTGTCACATAATCTTTGCCAGTCATCGGACTCATATCTTTTAAGTCTATACGGTCATGTATAACTTTATTTGTATGATTGAATAAAATGGTTGTAATGAGTGCCTCACCATCTACTTCTTTCTGTTTATCAATCATAGAGTTAAAGCTACCAATCGTATCCTTTTCAAGTCCATGCATCGAGCCACTACGATCTAAAATAAATACAAGTTCTGTTAAATTCTTTTTCATACACTTACCTCCTAAGGACTTCCCTTTTTGTATGGTTTAAGTGTATCTAGATATTTATTTCTAATGGTCGCCTGCAAAGCGACATTTTTTATCCACCAATCAAACTTTGATCAAACGCGAATAACGCTTCATTGATTTCATATACATTGTAATTTCCCTGTTTTACAAAGTATTCGATAATCAAATCAAACTTACTAGAATGTGACAATGCGAATCCAGCTTTTGCAAGCATATCTTGCATTTCCTCTAATGATAATTCTAATGCTAAAGCAAATGCTAGAACTGTAGGTTTGGATGGCTTATATAATTTATCAGAGCGTATCTTTGAAAAGAGTTTTCTATCAATATTAGCTTTCTTATAACACTCCGCATCACTCATACCACTCTCATCAATTTTTCTTAATAACATTTCCGAAAAACTTTCATCAATATCCTCTAGCCAATCTGTTATAGATTTCTGATTGGCAGAACTGAGTGGTACTGACTCCTCTTTCAAACATGCATTCTCAAACTCTCTAAATCTAACTCTTTGTAAAGATGGAGAATCAGAATGTTCATCTACATATCGATCATCAATATACGTTGCAATATCAGAGTATAATTTATCACTGATTTCATATGCTTTACGGTCAAATATAACAAGATATACCATCATCTCATTATCTAACAGAAACTTTCTAATCTGTTCAACAGCAATCCTTAGTGCTTGATCTTTCGGATACCCGTAAATTCCTGAAGAGATTAACGGGAATGCAATGAACTTACAACCATACTCCTTTGCTAAACATAATGAAGTTGTATAACATGACTCTAATAATCCTTTTTCATGATGATTACCATCAATCCATCGTGGTCCAACAGCATGAATTACATACTTGCATGGTAATTGATATCCTTTCGTAATCTTAGCACTTCCTATTTCACAACCATTCAGTAGCTTACACTCCGCAAGTAATTCAGGTCCTGCTGCACGGTGAATACAACCATCAACACCACCGCCACCCAAAAGAGATTTATTTGCGGCATTCACAATTGCGTCAACCTTTATCTTTGTAATATCGTTTCTAACTATCTCAAAAGGCATACCCATCCTCCATCTTTACGTTCTTTAAATAAATTGAAGTAATACTATTTTAATCGTATATATTTTGTTGAACGTCCTACCCCTTCTCTTCGAAGCTCACCTTCCTCAACTAATTTTCTTAGTGAACCTTCAATAGAACTTATACTTAAGGATGGACATAGCTCACGAATATCTTGTTTCGAAAATCGACCAATCTTTTGTGATGTTGCTTTCCTCACCATTTCTACAGCAGATAACTTATCTTCCACAATGCTGAACCGATCATCAAATGCTTTATATGCCGCAAGTATGATTCCCAAAAGATATTTGATAAATGGGACAATATCTTCATTTCCATTCTGCCAATTTATTCCTGCCTTGTTGAGCGCTTCATAATATGCAGCCTTATCCTTTGCAATCAATGATTCAAGTGATATATATCTACCTACATAAAAACCATTCTTATATAACAAAAGGGTTGTTAACAATCTACTCAATCTACCATTACCATCATTGAATGGATGAATACACAAAAAATCATGAATAAAAATAGGAATCATAATGATAGGTTCTACTTCAAAATTACCGATTACACGATTGTATTCATCACAAATAAGATCCAAAGCACCTGGTGTTTCAAATGGACTAAGAGGTGTAAACAAAACTTCTGAATGACCATCTGGATACGTTGCACTAATGTAATTCTGTACGTTCTTTGTTTTCCCCGCAAGCGGATTATTCATATGACTATACAAAATTTTATGCATCTGCAAAATATAGTTTCTTGAGATTGGTATCACATCAAAATTTTCATGAATAATATCTAGTACATCTCGATATCCTACAATCTCTTGTTCGTTTCGATTTCGTGGTGTTGTCTTTTCTTCTAATAATTGCTTAAGTCTTACACTTGTAGTAACAATACCTTCAATTTTATTTGAAGACTCTGTGCTTTGTATCTTCGCAATGTCAATCAACTTTTCCAGTTCATTCGGTCTTTGTTTAAGATATAATTCTTGTTTTCCTTGGTAGCGATAAATTGACGCAACTAAACTTAGGATTTCCGAGTCCCATTTAATATCTTTTATTTTGGAATAATTAAAGTTTCTCATTTTATTTCTCCCTTAATTATTAATTTATCCCTTAAATTATATTATTTTTTAAGGGATAAAACAATTTATTGGGAGAAAAAGACATCTTTACTCTATTACGCTTTCTTATACGTTTTAGAATAAACAATAATCTGTACAACAATACATACAAGAATTGATACTATAATGTACCCTAACATTTGTGTTACATCTAAATATCCATCAAATATTCTAGCTTTAAATGAGAATAGCTCCTTTATGATTGTCACAAACATACCATGATCCACTCCTGCTAGCGATATATTCATATGTTCCAATAATCCATTGATTAGGACATTCCTTAGCACAATTGTAATCTGACTTACAGGAAAGATATTGCATACTGTTTGTACACTTTCTGAAAACTGTGAAATAGGAATATATGCACCAATGATAAATCCCGAGGCTGCAGATAACATACCAGAGAAGGCGCCACTAGCACTTACAGATTTGAAGAACAATACTACAATCATAAAGATTGAAGTTGCAGAGATAGATCCAAGTGTCACTGCACCAAATGCCTTTACAATCTCACTTGTTCCTAGATAGATATCTCCTTGCATGCCAATGACTCCAAGGCCAATCGCAAGAATCATACTTGTAAGAATCACTGAAGATACTGCCGCAGATACAAAGTATGAAAAAATAATCTGTCCTCTTTTCAGTGGTGTTGCGAGAATGTCATAATCCACTTTATTTTCTCGATCTTTTACAAGAGTAATTAAACAGTTATACGGAACTGTAATCATTGCGGAACCTAGAATACCTGTTAAGAGGATTAGATTTGCAAACATGTCTTTATCATTCTTATCAATAAGTGAAGATAAACTAGGTAATTGATTCATTGCACTATCCATCGCATTTACAAATGTATCTTTTAAGAATAGTAGATACAATGCCAGTACAATCATTGATGTTAGTAATGAAAATATAATAGATTGCTTATCCTTAAAAAATAGTAATAAATTTCTTTTTGTTAGTCCTAAAAAACCTCTCATATTATTCACCAAGCTTTCTACCTGTTAAATTCAGGAATACATCATCCATACTTCCTTTTACGATTTCATAATCCGTAATTTGATGACGATTTTGATACAAGAATTCTGTTAAGTTGAATTCCTTCTGTAATTCTAACTTCACAATATAGTGATCAACTTCATATCTGTATGCAAAGTCACTAATTAACTTTTCATTTTCACTATTTTGTTCCGTATACCAAATTAGCTTTGTATTTGTATACTTATTCTTTAAACCTGCAGGAGTATCATTTGCGACGATATGCCCTTTATCTAATATGACCACTCTATCCGCATCTCTAACTTCTTCCATGTAGTGTGTCGTAAGGAATATTGTCATGTGTTTTTCCTTACGAAGATAGTCAATATACTCCCATACTACTTTTCTAGACATAGGATCAAGTCCAGTTGTTGGCTCGTCTAGGAATAGAATCTTAGGATCATGTAGAAGTGCTCGAATAATATCGACTCTTCTTCGTTGTCCTCCAGATAATTTCTCATAATTACGATTCCAAATACTCTCTAGTTCAAAAGCATGCATTAATGGATTCAAACGTTCCATAATTTCTTGTTTACTAATGCCATAGTAGGAAGCTCTAGTTAGAAGATTTTCTTTTACAGTTAATTTTCCATCTAGAACCGAATTCTGGAAAACAATACCTATATTCTCGCGAATCTTGTCATCATCTTTTCCAAGTGTGTAATCAAATATCTGTATATCTCCTGCTGTCTTATCGAAGATTGTACATAGCATATTAATCGTGGTAGATTTACCTGCACCATTCTCACCAAGAAAGGCGAAGAACTCTCCCTCTCTTACCTCAAATGAGATATTGTCTACTGCAGTTGTCTTTTCATATTTCTTTGTTAAGTTTTTTACCGTAATTGCATTCATAGTAATAACTCCTCCTGAATCGTTTTCTTTCTGATTGCATAGTATCACTGTGAAACAATAAAAAAAGTGCTACTCTACCAACCTGCATATACAGGCTACTGAGTTGCACATTTTCTTTAAACACACCTATTTTCATTATCTAATTTTCTTATTCTGAATCGTGCATGTCTTTGATTGCCGCATTGATTTTTATCTCATCTGATTTACCAATCCATGCAGTAATGATCCATACAAACACATAGATAATACCGTACATGATAACAATCTTACGTACATCAAATAAATCTCCATACCAATCAAAAAGATAACCGCATAGAACCACAATTCCACCAACTAACACAAAGTGAATTCCAATTCTCATCCACATAACCTTTTTCTCTAACGTATCTATATCCAAAAGGAAATAAGTAGGTAATGAACATAGAAAGCCAGTTAAACAAATAGAAATAGGAATATACCAACCTAACACTAGTGTCTCCGAACCTGAAATGAAATGTTGGATAATCATTTGAAGTCCAAGTCCAAATAGAATGGCTGTAGAAATCATAATCGTCTGATTAAAGATAATTTTTGCTTTATTCATATTATATTCCCAGCCTTTCTTTTAGTTCTTTCACATAACTTCTTGCGATGATTACCTGCTCACCATTTAATAGTTCTGCTGTCATCCTACCATTAATCTCAGACTTAACAGATTTAATCTTTCGAATATTGATAATCATTGCCTTTGCGGCTCTGAAGAAATTACGAGTTAATTCACTTTCAAGTTCATATAGTCGATATGAAACTTCAAGCGTATTATCCTTCGTATAGATATATGTCCTCTTATCAACAGATTCAATATAGTATATTTTATCAATCTGACACATGACAGTCTGATCATTGTATCGCGCTGCTATAACACGACAGTTATTCTCAAGTGTATCGATTGCACTTTGAATTGTATCTGTCACTTCAACAACACTTACTTCAGCATGTTCATCATCATATGAATTTACATTTTTAATTTCAACCTTCACGATATCACCACCTACATTAATAACTCTTACATTACATCAGTTCCTTCATCTTAAAATACAATTTTATTTATAGAAAATCTTAACCCAATCTTGTTTTGCATTTAGGATACGAGCTATAAACACTTTGTAATTCTCAATGTAATAAAATGCTAAATAGTTTTCTATTGGCATATATCGATAAGATTTACCATCACTAGTAATCTCACCATATCCTCTACTTGAAACCAAAGGACAGATTTCCGGAAACATTTCCAATGTCTCCAAAGCGCTTAAAATTAAGTCTACTTTTCCATCAGCAGATTGCTGACTATAAAAATTTACAACAATATAGTTATGAATATCACGTAAGTCTTTCTTTGCACTATCCGCAAGGAAAACACGATACTGTTTTAAATTAGTCAAGATTGAATTCCTTTCTTACATCAGCTAGAGAAATGACCTTTCCTTGGGCAATTTCTCGATGTCCAGCTAAGATTTCTTTCTTTAGATCTTCAAAAGCTACTTGATACTGTATATCCTTTAAATCGCTGGAAACAAATTCCTTCGCATCAACTGTGCCATTTGCGATTTTTCTAAGCGCTGCATTCAGCACATCCGAAACTGTAATTTTCTCATCCGCTAAGATTTCTTTTGTCTTCTGATAAGATATTGAATCTGCGCGAAAATTTACCACTTGTGTACTAGCCATCCTAATCACTCCTTTGTAAATACAATTTGTATTTACATAATAACATAGAAGCGGTGATTCAACCAAATTATTCCATCATTGTTATGTATTTTGTTATTTTTAATCAGCAAATAGACACTATATTATTCTAAATAAGATTCCCTCCCCGTTCTCCAAGGAATGATTCATAGAGATTCACACCTCTCCTATCTATTATAATTAAGATAGAATTATGATATTATATTGATATTTAAAGGAGGTCAATACTATGATTAATATTCGTCCAGTTTCTGACTTAAGAAACAAATTCCCAGAAATTGAAGAAACTGTTATAGATTCCAACACTCCGGTGTTCCTTACTAAAAATGGTTATGGAACGATGGTACTTATGAGCATTGAACAATACTCTGCACTTACAGATGATGTTGAAAGAAAGCTCGATGAAGCAGATGCGTTTGCAGAAAACTCTTCTTTCCGCCTTTCTAAATCTGATGTCTTTGATAAAGTAAGGAGCAGAGTTGATGAACAAGCAAAGCTATAAATTAACTTTTCTTCCTTTATTTGAAGAAGATTTACTTAAAGTCACTGATTATATAACCAATACGCTTCAAAATCCCAGTGCGGCTCACCGTTTAGTTGATGATATAGAGCTAGCAATTGTTAAAAGACTTGAAATGCCTCTTAGCTTTGCTCCCTATCAATCATCAAAGATTAGGAATCATCCCTACTATAGAACCAATGTAAGAAACTTTTCAATTTTTTATGTAGTAATTGATGACACTGTGGAAGTTCGTAGGCTTCTATATTCAAAACGAAACATTGATGAACTGATAAAATAATCATTCTTTACGAGTGGTTATTTTTTCTAACGATTCCTCTTTCTACATGAATTCTCGTATGACATGATTTACATAATGATATCCAATTACTTTTAATAAAATTTCTACGTTCAGAGAAAGGTTTAATATCATGTATTTTTAATATGTTCCCTCTCAGTTTTTTTGCAAAAAACAAGGCCTATTTCAGACTATCGATACCTTTTAACGATAGTCTTAGAATAAGCCTTTAACATCTAAACTTTATTTAATTCTTGGGTGCAACTTTTGACATCAAAACTACTGTCTCCACATATCTAAAAAGTGTGGTGCGAGGAGGATTCTTCCAACTGTAATGATAACTGAAAACAAAATCACCCAAAAAATTAAGTTTCCCATGTTTTTATCTACGGTTTTCTGGTCTCCTTTTCAGATTGCTCTTGATAGAACAGAAGCAGACCCTACACCAAACAAGGTTGAAACACCGCTGTTAAAAAAGGTGAGAGGCATTGCAACACCACAAGCGGTCATTGCTGTTTGTCCTATAATTTTTTCGGCAAAGATTCCGTCCATGAGAGGGTACAGTCCAATTACAATCATTCCAATCACTGCCGGAATGGATAGTTGGAACATTAGTGATAATGGTGTCTTGGTTAACAATTGCTCTTTCATGTTTTGTTTCATTTTAACCATCTCCTTCACACTAATTAGCAATCTTCCAAACAGTTGCTTTATTTTTCATATTGATCAATGTTTTATACAAACCTCCTTGCTTCATTAGTTCTTCATGATTTCCACGTTGTTCTATTTTTCCGTTATTTAAAACTAAAATCTGATCGGCATTTCGTATGGTAGAAAGTCTGTGAGCAATCATAATAATAGTTTTGTTCTTTGTCAGTTCTTCAATAGCAGTCTTTAGCTTATCTTCATTTTCCGGATCAATATTTGCTGTGGCTTCGTCAAAAATGACAATCGGGGCATCTTTCAACATAGCTCTGGCAATGGAAATCCTCTGCTTTTCTCCACCGGAAAGAGTGGCTCCACCTTCACCAATCAATGTATCGTACCCATTCGGCAAGGCTTCTATAAAATCATGGCACATCGCCTTTTTAGCAGCTTCTATGACTTCTTCTCTTGTCGCATTCGGCACACCGAACTTGATATTATTTTCAATCGTATCTTCAAAGAGATAGACACTCTGAAATACCATAGCGATATGATTCATCAGATGGGGCAGAGTATACTCTTTGATGTTCTTCCCACCTATTAAGATTTCTCCTGTATTCACATCCCAAAATCTTGCAATCAGATTGCAAAAAGTCGTCTTTCCACTTCCGGACGGACCAACAATGGCAGTAATGGTGTTTTTCTTCATCTCACAGGAAATATGATCTAAAATCGTCTTTTCATCATAAGCGAAAGAAACATCTTTAAATTCAATACTAGGGTGACGGATTGGACTTGTTTCCTGTCCTTCTTTTATTTCAGGAATCTGTTCCAAATATTTCAAGCTGTCGATGGAGTTTTCCGCAATTCTCAGTATTGCCATAGAACTTCCTGCCGCCTTGATTCCCTCAAAGATAATAAAACCGGCAATCATCGACATAATTGCATCTGCCAAAATCATATTTCCCTCCATGTAATACTTGGCAGATAAAATAATAATAGCGGCAATACTGATTCCAAGGACAATTCTCTGCAAGGCGATATATGGAGTCATAGTTTTTTCAAGTTTCATTGTAATATTACAGTTTTCTTCAAATGCATTGCTAAGTTCTTTATTATTCTTGCCGCCTAAATTGTATGATTTAATCACCTGTATTCCCTGTACGGTTTCCAGTACCTGTTTTGTCAAATGCGTTTGAGCGATGCCAATTTCACTTGCATTTTCTCTTGACTTTTTCTCCATAAAATAAGTGACAATAAAAAATGCAAGGATTCCTAAAACTGCGGTGATCCCCACCATTATATGCAAATAAAACAAGGCTAAGGCAAAAACAATAGTATTGAGTAATCCGCCTAAAACAAGCACAAGCAACATCGGTACCTGCATTTCAATCTGGCTGAGAGTGGTTGTACTCATTGTTGTAATCTTTCCTAAGCTGAATTCACTGAAAAATCCCATCGGTACTTTTTTCAGCTTGTTTCCAATACGAATTCTTTTATCCGCTGCCATAAAATAGCCGGCATGCGTTTGTTCCAGCTGAGAAACATATTGTGTGATAATCTTTCCGACTAAGCTGATAAGAAGAATCCCTAAGACAACGGCTATATCCTTCACGGAAAGAGTTTCGTCAAATATTTTAACGAGAACATAATACACACCACCCATTTGCATTGCGTTAAACGCCGCACAAAGGAAGCCGACAATAATGGACTTTCGTATATTCGATTGTTCCTTTTCCGCAAAGTTCCATATTTTCTTAAATACTGTAATCATAACGCTCCTCCTTTCCCGCAGCTTTCCACAAAGAGGAATAGACTTTTGATGTTTCTAAAAGCTCCTCATGCTGTCCACAGCTTTCAATCTTCCCGTTTTTGACCACAAATATTTTATCTGCATTAACAACGGTTCTAAGCCTATGTGCAATTAAAATCAATGTTTTTCCTTTCACCAAATTGCTGATGGCTTCCTGAACGATACTCTCATTTTCGGTATCCATATAGGAGGTTGCTTCATCTAAAATGACGATTGGTGCATTTTTCAGCATGGCTCTTGCGATAGAAATTCGTTGCTTTTCTCCTCCGGACAAATGTCCTCCGCCTTCTCCCACAATCGTGTCATACCCGGCGGATAACCCTCGGATAAATTCATCACAACCGGATAATTTTGCCATTTCCTCTACTTCCTTATCACTTGCCGACGGTTTTCCGATTCTTATATTTTCTCTGACAGACATATCAAATAGATAGTTGTCCTGTGATACATAAGAGATGGTTTCGGATAACTGTTCCAGCGGAATCTCTTTGATGTTTTTTCCCCCGATTATTACTTCTCCGGCATCTGCATTCCAAAAACCTGCAATCAGCTTCGTAATGGTTGACTTTCCGCCTCCTGACGGACCGACAAATGCCGTTACCTGATTTTCCCCAATCGTCAAACTGACCCCTTCTAATACTTTCTTATCTTCCGTATAAGAAAAATCCACATTTTTCAGTTCAATATCACTACCAGATAACGAAACATTCCCTTTCCCATGTTCAAGATCAGGAGCATCTAAAATCAATCCGATTTCCTTTGTAATCGTTCCTATTCTGGACAGATCATCCATATAATTGGTCGCCGTCAATATATTTTCCACCGTTCCAAAAGAAAGTACAATGATGGTTATAAAAGTCGCTATTGTTAAGGAACCATTTAAATAGAAATAAACTCCTAACGGCAGGATTGTAAGCAAGGACATAGGTGAAATTTTTCTGTATGCAGATACACCAATCATCGTTTCTTTCATCCAATGATAATAAAATGCCGCATTTTCATGGACTGCTTCACTGTATTTCTGATAGGAGGCTTCGCTTTGATTGAACATCTTGATGACCTCAATTCCTCCGATATATTCCACCACTGCGTTATTCATTTTCTGATTGATTTCCACCGATTGCTGATACTTTTTCCCATAAGATGCCATCACCGATTTCATACAGAACATTCCAATCACAAGAGGGATTAGGGAAACAAGTGCCAATCTCCAATCCAAAATAAACATATAAATCAGCAAGAGAATCGGACCGATGATATTGGCAGTCATTTCAGGAATAATATGTGCTAAGGTTGTTTCCATAGAATCCACCTGATCCACAATAATATTCTTGAGCTTACCGGAAGAAATATTCATAACCTTTCCAAGGGGCATCCGAAACAGTTTTTTAGAAATTTCTTCCCTTATCTTTTTTAAGGAATAAAACGTTGCCTGATGCGATATGGAGGTGGAAGCCGCCGCAAAGATTTCTTTCAAGACCATTGCGGCTAATACCATAAGACCGTATTGCAAATAAAATCCGAATTCTGTGTTTTTTCCAATCAGTCCTACAATCATTTTTGCTAATATGATATATGCGGCAAGACCGGATACCACTCCTAAAACTGCCAATAGAACAGATTGAATGTAAGTGTTCTTATATTCTTTTACATACTGTTTGATTAAATTCATAATCTGTATCCTCCTTTGATACCAAAAATTTTTATCCTATGGAAGCAAATAAAAAATCCGATATTTCAACTTCATTCTCTTTTACAGGTATTTTTTTATAAGTCTTGTCATCAATCATCAGCACCGTATTACACACCTCAAAGAGAAGTTCTAAATCATGGGTAATAATAACCACCGGTCTCTTAGTCGCATACTTCCTTATCATAGCTCCTATTTCTTTCATTCTTTTGCAATCAAGCCCTGAAGTCGGCTCGTCCAAAATAATGATTTTCCTTTCACTTAAAAAGGCAGTGGCAAGTGCAAGCCTTTGCTTTTGCCCACCGGAAAGTTCTTGCGGATGATCCATTTTTTTATCCCACAAATCAATCGCCCTAATGTAGGAGGTGACTTCTTTCAGATATTCACTATCTTTCACTTTATTCTTAGGGATCAGTTCATTTTCCACCGTATCAAAGAAAATTTGATAATCCACATCCTGCATCATATAGTATGATTGCTTCAATCTTTCTTTCGTTGTTTTTCCATAGCTTATTTTCCCTTTATTTTTAATTATGCCCGCCAAAGTTCTTCCTAATGTTGTTTTCCCGATTCCATTTTTCCCGATGATTGCCATGATTTCTCCATAATGAAGATCAAAGGAAAGATTCTTTATGAGTTCCTGTTTCCCGATATTGATACTTAAATCCACGATACTCGCAGCCTTCTCTTGTTCCGCACCCAAGTTTTGTGCTTTCAGGGACCTATAACTGATTGCTCGCAATCCATATTTTTTGCAGTCATTCTCTGTGAGTTCTCCTTGAGAAAACACCCTTTCGATCGTCCCATCTTTCATATAGATTAAGCGGTCATATAAATCATTTAAAAAGAACAATCGATGTTCCGCAACAAGGATTGTTTTCCCCATCGCTCTTAATCTGCGAATAATATCTCTAAACTGAGCAATCCCTTGATAATCCAAATTGGAGGAAGGCTCGTCAAAGAAAATAATTTTGGTATCATATAGCAAAGTGGAAGCAATTGCTACTTTTTGCTTTTGTCCTCCGGAAAGTTCGGAAAGTTTCTTGTCCATCAAGTCGCTAATTCCCATTTTTTCAAAGGCTTCTTTTGTTTTTTGTTTTAATTCCTCAAGGGGCATTCCTAAGTTTTCTCCGACAAAGGCGACTTCTTCTTCCGCAATGGTAGCAAAAAACTGATCCGATGGATTTTGAAATACATTGCCGATATATTTTGCAAGCTCACCTTTTTCGTAGTCTAGCAAATTTTTATTGAATAAATTTACTTCCCCGTCTAAATCACCCTCATAGTGATTGGGAATTAAGCCATTTAATATTCTTGTCAAAGTCGTTTTTCCACATCCTGAAAGTCCTGTTATAACAATCAATTCACCCGGTTCAACGCTTAAACTTAAATTTTTTAAGATAATCTCTTTGCTGTTTTTATACTTAAATTTATTGATTTTGGCATCTAAAATATTCATTAATATTCTCTCATTTTTATAGAACTCTCCATACTAAATAAAAAGAAATGCACAAACAAATTAGATCAAAGATATTATATTTAGTTGGAGTGTAACTTGTTTTTTCCGTGTTGTATTCTGCACCTTTTGAAATAATGGAAGATGTTAAAGTTTCGCTTACATGAAGACATTTATACATCAATGGAATAAGATAAAGTTCAAATGAACAGACAGGATGTAAGAGGCTTATTTTTAAGCCTCTTACTTTCATACCGTTTCGTATTTCTTTAAGCCTTATATTCATTTCACCCATAAATCTAAGTCCCGTAGCAACACTTAGATTAAAATTATTGGGAATTCCAATTTTCCTTAAGGAACTCATTATAGTAAGTGGCGATAAAGAAATCAGTATCCTACCTAAAGTAAAAACAGGAAAAAGCTTTATTCCAATTAAAAGTAGGCCTATAAAAGACGCCACTCCAAGTCCATAAGGAAGTTTTTCTAATAAGTGCAAGAGTAGTATGAGAAACAAATACTTTGTAGACATGTTAAGAAATTCTTTTTTTGAATGCGTTAGCAATAAAACAAACGAAACCGTCAGCATAATATAATAGCCAAACTTATCGGTAATAAAAAGCGTGATAGAGAATGAAACGATAAGAATAAACAAAACTATACTATTAGCTATGCAAGTCTCTTTTATTTTGTTTATTTGCATTAAAGTATCCCTTTCTCTTTTCTTTTTTCAAAAAATTTATTATTGATATACATTCCGAACATGCCGGCCACAATAACTAAAACGATATTTATAGCAATCGAAATCAACATTGCTTTAGGTGTAAAAAATGTGTACATATATTGAGCTTGCTCCGGAGAAAAAACAGTAAATACTTCCACTAATTTTTCAGGGCCTAAAATTTTTACAAAAGTCATAGCATGCATTGAAATTATAAACATTCCAGTTGCAACTGCCGCTGCCACTCGTTTATCATTTTCATAATTTCCAATGATAATTTCAGCTACAATTCCTGCGACTAAATTTATAATTAGCATAGGCCAATATCCCATTAACGACCAAAAAATAGCCAACAACATGAAAAATATAAATGCTGAAGGTTTTTTCTTAATCTTTTTTGCCATTACAACAAATGGCGGCGCTATCACAAGTGCAGAAAAACCACTTGCAACATAAAGTGAAACGGTTCCTAACATTCCTGTACCCATTGATACAGCCATTCCTAAAACAAAAGCAATAACCGTAAATACAGTGATTTGAATAATGTCTTTTAACTTCATAATGAACTTCCCTCCTAAATTCCAGTTCTTAATTTGTTAGTTTTAACTAACCCTGATGAAAAATATAAGACACTGGTGCACCAGTGCCTTATATCACCATCCATGTTAAGTATGCCTGCAAAGTTAAAAGTTCTCTATAACCAATTGGGTATTTTTTAACTCCAAAAAGACAAATTATTCTCACTTAAATTCACTTGGATTTTTACCCATAATACTTTTAAACGCCTTTGAAAACTTACTTTGATTTTCATAACCGGTCATCTCGGCAAGTTCCCCTATACTTAAGTATGGTTTTTTATTCAAAAGAATCGATGCTTCTTTTATTCTGTTTTCCCTCATAAAAGCACCTATAGATTTCCCAGAAATACATTGAAAGCAATTTTTAAGACTTGATTCGGAAACAGCAAACTTTTTCGCTAAATCTCTTATCTTCATCCATTCAAAAGGATTTTCTATAATCATTTTATAACACTCTTGAGTTGCTCTGTATACTGGTTCAGAAAATGATGAAAACTGTTCTGTATCTTTTGATTCTATCAAACCTAAAAACAAAAGTAACTCTATCGTTTTTATAATAGAGTATGGAAGCTTTACTCTTTCATCTACCTCATAGAGTTCGTTGATAATATGATTTATTCCATCACGAGAACGTATAATCAAAGATACTCCATTTTTACACAATCTGTCTCGTAATTTATGCAAATCAATATTTCCATACGGAAAATATTTATCAATTGATTTTTGAGCCACATTTATATCAATAAAAAGTGAAAGTCCAACATATCTCTTCATAGGGATACAAGAATTTTTAAATAAAGCTTTGCCAAGATCAACAATGCTTAAATCTCCACTCCCTAAAAAAGCATGCTCGTTATTTTCTAAAATAAATTCATAACAACCTTCTAAACAATGATCAATCTGTAACATACCCTCCTTAGGCTCTATCTTTTGATAAGTAGTTTGCATATTCAAAGTATTGTAAGAGAGTTGAATTCCTTCCAAAAGATTATAACAACGCATTTTACCCGTTCCTGTATCATTGTTTAAGCAATATATTTGTATACCTTTTGTCTGTTTTTTTTCTGTGAAAAAGAGTTTATCATAAGCATTTTCAATAACATTATTTTTATTTAATTCCATTTCTTTTCTCATCTCTTTTTTTCTCATGTTTAAATATTGTACCATAATAACTTAACATAACGCACAAAGAAAAGCTGCACGGAAGATCATCCATACAGCTGCTCCATTTCTACAACGAAGAAATGGCTAAGAGACTTCATGATTTTGGAATTACCGAAATCGCTGCAGACGAAGTAATTCTAAAACCATATCTTCTAAAGTAAGAAGATAACTCAGAAGTTTCAAAATCAATCACACACGAAGGGTCGGCATTTAACTTTCATCAGACAACGAAGTAGAATCAACTCTTACAAATTTTTTGAACAGTAGATTCTGCCTACCTTTCATGCGCTCATTTTTCTGTAACTTCATCTTCATTCTAACTAAAATATAATCATTTTCAACTTAAAAATAGTACCATCTTAGGTTATTGACCCTTGATAGTACTATTTCTGAATAACTTACTTCCACTTTATTTTTTATTCTTTAGAAGTGGAATTTAACTTTTCACTTGAGCCAGAATAAACAACTAACGCCAACAATACAATAATCATTGAAATAGATGCTAAAAATCCAGGCTTTCTCTTTTCACGTGCTTTCATATTCATAAATACTCCCTTTTGAATATGGTGATTATAGCACTCTGTTTTTTGATAACCTATTAAAAAGCCCTAAAACTTGCCAGAATGGTAGGAACCATCTAAAATACAACTATGACAAAAAACGATATTAAACTCTTTGCGACAGATTTAGATGGAACCTTATTTGCTCGCCCTGGTCACTTAACACAATACGCTGCAGAAACACTACGTACTTTACGAGCACAAGGAACACGTATCGCAATCTGTACTGGTCGTCATTACGAACGTATCCTCAAAGGATTTCCAAAGGATATCTATGACTATATAGTCTCTAATAATGGTCAAGATATCTACTTTGTAAAAGAGAAGGAACATATATCCTTACCTGTTCTAACAAAAGAAGAAATCCATGACTTACTACCGCTTGCGGAGAAGTACCCTGTTATCCTAATGGCATCAACAGATAAAGACTTTTTAACAACTGGCTCAAAGAAGAATTACATTGCATTGATGTTATTCCGTATTTGCTCGCAAATACGAGATTTTATACAATATCATCATTTCCATCGTGCCGAAATCGATTTTAATCTCGAAAATCTCGAAAACAAATTTATTATCAAGATTTGTTTCTCAGGTACTGCCGGTACACTCAAGAAACTTGCAAAAGAAATCCCTACGGATAAGTACTCCGTCTTCTTTGTCAATTCAAACTGGTTAGAGGTTCAGCCACACGGAATTGATAAAGGCAATGGTCTTCGCATGATTATGGAACGGGAGAATATTTTACCAGAACAAGTCTGTGCAATTGGCGATGGTGAAAATGATTTATCCATGCTAGAAGTTGCGGGTGTGAAGGTTGCAATGGGCAATGCCATGCCATGTCTAAAAGAAATTGCGACTGACCATGCAGACAACTACTTCCAAGAAGGATGCGCAAACTGGGTTCGCAAAAATCTACTATAAAAATGATTCACTTTCAGATATACAGGAGTAAACTAAAGTTATGAATACATTAGAAAACGATATTACAGAAGCCATCTTCGCAGCCGAAGATGCACTACAACACTTGTATCAAGCAAAAACATCCCTAAAGAAAGCAAGAAACTGGGGTTTATTTGATATCTTCGCAGGTGGTTTTATCAGCTCTATCATCAAGCACAATCATATCGAAAAAGCACAGGAAGAAATCAGATATGCGAAGGTTGCTTTAGAGAATCTAACTCGTGAATTACAAGATGTAGGAGATTATATTACAGTTGATATTGAGATTGATACTTTTGCAAAAGTTACAGATTATCTTCTTGATAACTTTTTCTCTGATATCTATGTACAATCCAAAATCAACAATGCTAGCCAGCAGGTTGATGATGCAATCTATGAAACAGAAAAAATTCTAAATGTACTAAAAAATGCACAATAAGGAATGAATATGGATTTTAATAAGATGATTCCCGAGTTATCGGTTTTTGATATTGAACAGACCAAAAGGTTTTATAATGACTTAGGATTTAAGATTGAATACGAACGTCCTGAAGAAAAATTCGTTTTCATGTCTTTTCAAGATAGTCAATTTATGTTTGAACAAATTCATGACAATGGTTGGAATATAGGCGAGCTAATATATCCTTTGGGAAGAGGAATTAATTTTTCAATAGCCGTTGATGATATTGAAGGGCTGTATAAATTAGTGAAAACTTTAAATTTAGAAATATACAGAGAACTAAACAGAAGCATATATCAAGTTAATGGTACAGAAGAAACGCAAACCGAGTTCTTAATACAAGATCCCAATGGGTATTTATTAAGATTTACAAATTGATAAATTTACCTTTATCGAAGTAGAAAATTAAATAAAAGTAATTAGCGTAGCAACTCAAAACAGTAAATCAAATTTGGTTTACTGCTTTTTACTTTAATTGATTTATAAATTTGATACTCTCTTCATAAATCTGTTGGTATGCAATATTATGAACATAATGAGAACGATCCAAAAACTGATATTCGCCATTCTGTTTGTTCGCTAAATAACTAACCCCAAAGCTCCTCCACTCTTCTCTTGGGTTGTATAATATTAACTGAACAGGAGTGATATATAGACACTAGAAAACAGATATTAAAGAAATACATACAGAAGAACAAGCACAACACCAAAAGCCTGATGGCATTCTTACAAAGAAGATAAATGGAAAAACCTTTGTAACAGAGATATATTTTGATAAAAAGAGCAAAGAAACATTTCAAGATAAACTGTTTAAGGTAATACAATCAAAGGAGAATTGTAGCGAGTAAGTGGGAAATCTGGCAGTGAAAAAAATGCCTTGAAAATGGTATAATATTACTTAATAATTAGAGAAATAAATTAGACTTTTGTTAAGGAGTGAATATGGATTTTAATAAGATGATTCCTGAGTTATCGGTTTTTGATAT
>ERZ772979.633-NODE-633-length-23481-cov-4.757662_pt1 | contig 23481 bp, 19 predicted proteins | sample MGYA00511130_ERZ772979 | MGnify/ENA primary metagenome ERZ772979 (study PRJEB29015, sample SAMEA2738103) | human oral metagenome | biome: human oral; feature: human-associated habitat; material: saliva | place: China | collected 2186 ... | reverse complement strand
ATAAACTGTATTTTTGTGCGTCCATTACACACAAGATACAGTTTACCAAATTTCCATAAAAAAGTAAAGAAATTTATAGCAGAAGTTTGTGTCTATTTTTTTGAGGTAGTAAAAAAATACATCAAAAACGGAAATGTAAAAACAAGGCTAAACAATTTTACTTGCTCAGCCTTGACATCTACTAAAATTTCTGATAGTATTAATCTTACTGATAAACAAGACCCAATTGTTTATCTTTATGAGAGGTACGTTGCTGCGTACCTCTTTTTTATTGATAAGATTATTATACAATTTTTATTACTATAAGTCAAGAGTTTACTGAGTTTATGACATTTTATTTATTGATTTTTTTGCCTGCAAATCGTTGTTTATCTCTCTGTTTTCGGCCCTTCCAAGAAGCATTTACAATCGCCCCTAAACTTCTTGGAGCTTGATCGATCTTTTTGCGTACTTTTGCACTACTCATTCCTTCTGAGTGGTATTTTTCATATTCATTTCTCCAATTACCAAAAAATAAATCTCGCAGTTCTTGATTGTAAGACAACAAAATAAGATGGGACATAGCATCTGCATGATTTAATGACCAATACATTCCTCTATTTTTCATCCGATAACTGATTTTACGATGCTGACTTTCCATAATTCCTAAACTTGCTGTATCTAGGTTCCTCTGTTCAGGAGGTTGCGTATATTTAAAATTTCCAAGGATTCTATTCTTAAAAACCTTAAAAGTAGCAATCTTCTTTTCGTTCTGATTAAGTAGGACGAGTGATTCTAGTGTATCAATAGCTGTGTTCAGTGTCTTCTTGCAATGGCTATCTATGGCTTTCATAAATTGCTCTAGTAGCTCTACAGAATACGGTTTGACCAACTTTTTTATTTCTTTGTTTAGATGGTATCGATCCCAAAAATGTTGATGATGCTTTATCCCTAGATCGTGTGATATTTCCTTAAATAAATGTGTAGTATATCCGTGACCCATATCTGAATTTGTCACAAGTAGAGTATCTGACGTAATTTTAAAATGATTATAAATATAATCTACTACTCTTTTTCTTGCTGTTCGATTACTGGATGATACAATTTCGACCTTATTTTTTAAAATTTTCCTCTTTCCGTACACCTCCGTTCCGGTATGGATGACAAAATGAGATAACTCTTTATTCTGTTGTTCCTTTTCACGTCCACTGACCTTTATCCAGACACCATCTCCTTCAAGATAAATAACAGGAGCCTCAATTTTTTTGACAGGTACTTCATCGCTATAGAATCGATAATCTTCTTTCTCATTTAACAACTGACTTGCTAGCTTTATTGCTTTTAACACCGTGTCTTTAGTGATATAAACCTGGTACATTAGTTCAATGACTTCCACTACTTTTCGATATGGTAACATTGTAGCTAGTTTTGTGATCTGATATAGCAATTCTTTGGAATAGGCAATACGTTTCTCTAGACCTAATTTCTCATCTACTGGAATTCTACATTTCCCATTCTTATACCAGCGCCTTCTTGAAAAAGTTACCTGGCCAAACGTAAAAGTAACGGTTCTCTCAGCATAGTTTACAAATTTGTACCCTCTAGCTCTCATTGTGGGTGCGATATAGTTGTCATAGTCACTTACAAATTTATGAAATTCTTGTAAATTTTTATCTTTAAATTTCTCTACAAATTCTCTTTCATCAATAATTTTTGTATCCAAAATAAAAACACTCCCAACTAAAATCATAATAAAAAAGTATAAAGATTTTAGTTCAGGAGTTCAAATATTTTTTTCAGCAAAGATAAAAGCCTTCCCTTATTATTGGGAAGGCTTTTTTGAACATAAATGTAATTATGTTTATAATTATAATTATAGCGATAAACTTTCGATAAGTTTATCAAGGTAATCTGATGCAGATTTTGCGCCGGCTGCTTTAGCAATTTTATCTAATTTTTTCCGATTGCTTGGTTTCAAAGTAAACTGGAATTGCTTTTTGCGTTCAAAGCTTTCAAAGTTGGCTACGTCTGAAATCTGCTCAGGTTGATGGGCTGCTTCAATAATCTGCGAAATCTCTTTTTCTTTTGGTGTAAATGCCATAACAATCTCCTTCTAATTATATTTATAATTGTATTTGTGTTTATAAATATAATTATATTGTATCATAAATTTTTGAAAAAGTCTGCTCAAGTTCAGTGAAAAACTTTTTGTGTTTTTGATAAAGCTCTGGATTTTCCTCCATATCTGCAATAGAGATTTTATCAATCGTGGAATGATTGAACAACTCTTTTGCTGGTACAATTCCTAGAAGGTTATCTGTTCCCTTTTCTTTAGCTTCAAGTCCCAGGGCTTCCAGTAATTCTCTTGATGATCCATAGTTTGGTCGGATCATATTTGCTAGAAAATATAACTCAGCAGTAATGTATGATTCCCTTGTACGATAGTCGATTACATCCTTTCTGAATGCTTCTAACCGAGTTGATAAATTGAATTTAGCATTATAACCAAACTCTGAAGGAGTCAAGGGACTAATAATAGCGTGACTGACCGCAACAGCATTTTTAGTAGCTGTCGCAAAATCTGGCCTACAATCAATCAAAATATAGTCAAATTGATCCAACTTCTTCTTTTCGTAGTTGTCCTCTAGCCAAAGATAAAGTAACATATTTTTCTTATCGCTGTTCTCCAGATCTCTTTCCACCGTGTCAAGCTGAACTGAACCAGGAATTAGACTAATATTTTCCTTGACTTGCTTAATATCCACATCGCCACCTTTAAAAGCATTAGCAATTGTATTCTTGCTCTCATAGATATTGTAACACTGAGTCAAATTACACTGATGATCTAGATCAATCAAAAGCACTTTATGACCTTTCTTGGCAAGCCATTCAGCATAATTAAAAGTTAAAGTTGTTTTCCCAACACCACCTTTGATAGCGGCAAATGTGATAATCTTCATTCTATTTCTCCATCCATTTTTCTATATTTCTATTATACCATTATAATTATATTTGTCAATATGTTTATAATTATATTTATAATTATTTTACAAGAAAGTTTCTCTTTCCTTTCGCTGTTCCACATTTTTCTCAATGTCTTGATGTAACTTATAATCTTTTGTAATTGTTTCTACTCGTTGATATAAAGCTTGGCGCTCAAAAGTCACCTCCTTAACAAGTTTATCGATTTCAGATTTTCGAGTGCTAGGATCTACTCTCAGATCTTTCAGAATGGAAATAGCTAACGTTGATTCCTGAGGATTACTTGACTCCAATGCAAGAAATGCAGACTGAATTTTATTAAGATCCCCCAATCGTTGATCCAGTTTAGCAAGTAAGCTATCTACTTCTTCTAGCTCCTCTTCAAAACGATTTAACAATTCATCAAATTGTTGTCCTTCTGTCACTCCATGAGCAGATAGATAATTATATTCACGAACAAGCTGATCCAAACTGGAGACTTTAGGATTTTTTCGGACAATCATTTCTCCATTATCATACGACAACTGGGAAGCGACTGTTTCTCCCTTCATATACCGATTCTTATCAGCGTGTTCAGGATTAACAAAATAGTAGAAATCATTTTTTCTGATAAAAATTTCATAAGAGCCATCTTCTGCTTTTTCAATCTGATGAGCTGGAATAAGAATGGTTCCCTTATTTCTAATCCCAAATTCCATTTCAAGATAGATTCCATTTTTTGTTTCTTCCATCACCTGCCATTCTTCAACTGTGATTCTCATTTCAAAATCATCTTCTCGTTCTGCCACCATCTTTTCATATTCAGATTTTATTTCATTGACAGAAAAAGTCACCTCGTTAGCAACCACTCTCTCAGAAATTTTCTCTAAAGAATAATTTCCTTTTTTTGACAAAGTGCGATCCCTAACATTTCTGGTTTGATCTTGGTCAGTCAGACGATATTTTATTTCCTTCCCTGAAGTATCAACAACAAGATCTAAAGCTTTGGCCTTAGATTTAAAATCTTCTAAGGAGCTTGAATGTTTTAAAAGGAAATCTAAACGAGATTTAATCTCATAGCGAAAAGAGTTTTTTTGTCGATAGGCATGATAGGTTTTTCGATTAGTCCATAATCGCTCTTTAAGAATTTTAGCTCCAGCTAAATCCGCATACTTGTTTGAAATATTAAATAGACTTCTAGCAGTATTTTTCTGCCAACGAAATTTGTTTAAAGTAACAGAGTTAGTTGAATTGAAAATAATGTGATTATGAATGTGTCCCTTATCCATGTGAGTCGCTATGACAAATTCATGTTGTCCACCAGTTAATTCTAAAATCGTTTTTCGACCAATCTCATGAATTTCTTGTGGAGTCAAATCATCTTCAGGAGAAAATGATTGGATTATATGATGAGCCAACACTCGATTCGGATTTTGAATATCCGATAGCTCTTTTGTTCCTGCTCGTTGAGCCGCATTCTTTTTGGTCAAAAGAAATTCTTCTGTCGCTGTGCTAGCATCTGTAATTCCATAAGTAGATACAAGTTGATTGACTACTCGGCCATCTTTGACCACTGCTGGAAATTCCAGCTGTTCATCTTGTTCTAAAAAACTTGTTTTAGATGGATTATCAATATAGCGTAAAGCATTATTTAAACTTTTTGTATCAGTCAGCTCGACCGTCTTTGCTTCATCCTCAATATATTTTGTAGACCGTCCTAAAGAAGCAACTCCTTTTATCTGAAGAACCTTTGTTACAACCATCGCTCTTGATCCTTTGTTTGATTTTCCTGTTTTTGGATAAATTGGCTGACTGTATCTTTCAAATGTTTCTGCAATTCAAGAATCTGACTCAATTCATTTAGACTAGCCTGTTCATCTTCGTTTACCTTTTTTGCGACCTGATTTATATTGACCCCTATCCGATTTATTTCCTTACGTAGTTCTCTCAATTCTTCAAAATTTAAGATTTTGACCTCACCCATAATCAACATAATTCGGGCAAAGGCATTAAAATTTGTCATTCCAGATTCTGCAACCTTTGTTGAAATGAACCGTGCCTCTTCTTCCGTTAAACGAATTTTTTTCTGAATCATTCGTTTTCTTTTTTCTTTATTTTTCAAAAAATTTTCACCTCTATTCTGGCAATTTTGCTTGAGGGGCTCAGCCCCCTTTTCTTCTGGCAAGATTAGCACTTGGGTACCCAAATGCTGTTTTTAAAAAGGTCAAAGATAGTCAGGGTGCCATCCCTGACTATTCTTGACTTTTTAAATCTTTGGGGAAATCCCCAATCCCCTAATCCCTGCAAGCAGGAATGTTGTTCTATCGCGAGGGAAAAGTTTGACTAAACTTTTAAGTCTTCCAGTAGAAGGTTCATTGTGTCAACCATCTCCATTTTAAGAATTTCGTCTTTTAGTTGTTCAAATCGTTCATCACTCATCCCTTCAATTTCTTTAAGTGCAATGGGATACATTTCTACTTCTTCTAGCTCATAGTTTGTTTTAATTCGCATATCTCTACGAAGAATATAGAGGCATTCTTTACGTGAAATGTGCTGATTGACTTCATTCACTTTTGGCGAATCTGTAGCCTCATCCTCAAAAAATATCTCCATTAAAAGATCAAAAGTTTCTTGTTTTAGATGTTCAATAATCTTCCGTTTCTCCTTTTTTGTTTTTCTTCCTACGGACTAATGCCTCCATTATCGAGGGCTGCTCAGGGACTTTTTTTCTTCCACCTGCTTTACAACCTCCGCCTTTTGATTTCCTAACTGCTCAGATTTTTCTTTTGCTTGTTGGAGTTTATCAGCAAACTTATCTTTCGTCACAGTTTTATTTTTCACCAGTTCTAACTTAGCATCCATCCGATCAATCAAACTTTTTGCTTCCTTCTGAACAATCTGCAGTTGTTCTACCATATCTTCAAATCCATTTTTATCCTTCGCCCAGATAGCTAAATATCCAAAACTGTAACTACTAGTATCAAAACCAAAATGATTAGCTACGACATAGGCTACACTTTCAGCTTGTAATTCTTGCTTACGATATTGGTCGTCCCCATATTGTGCATTAGTTCCTCTGTGTAAATCTGAGTGAGCCATTTCATGAAAAATTGTTTTTAGAATATGTTCTTGCCCCTTTAATCCTTTTGAAATGACTATTCGATTTTCATTTGGATCGTAATAACCATTTGCGCCCTCTCTTTTAATTTCTTCAAAATTGATAGAAACCTGATTATCCATCGAAACTGCTTTGGCTGCTCGATATAAATCTTCATAATCTTTGACAGAACCAGTCAATTCATTAATTGCTTTTGGTAATTCTTTTCCTTCTGTTTGAGAAACATCAAAGACATTCCCTAACTTGAATCGAGTAACTGTGACTTCCTTCTCTTCCATTTCATTCTCAGATGGAGAAAAACTCAACTCATTTTGATTAGCAGAAATTTTAGTTTTCACTTGATACGGAACCCAAATCTTCAGAGCTTTTGAACCCTTTTTAACTGTTCTGTCAAAATCTGTTTTCCATTTATTGAAACTAGCAACTTGGGAGACATTAGGATTCTGCATCTTCAGCAAATGAATATTGTTGAGTGAGTAGTTGTGAAACTTACTCATCGTATCCAAGAACGATCTAAACTGTTCTGAGTCCAAATAGTTCTTCATTCCCTCTTTCAAGTGTTCAGCTAAAGCTTTTGTATCTTTATTTATGACTAACTGGGAAATGGTTTGTTCTGAACTTTTAGCAACAATTGCATCGGTGATAATCTCTCCAGTTTCCGCTTCAGCATCTGTCCTTCTTTCTCTATCTTCCTGTTTTTGATGAAGGTTAGAAGCAGCATTGTATGGATCTGTTCCTTGCAACATCTCATCAGAATTGGAAATACCATCACCATCCAAATCACGATCCCTCTCATCTTTTCGGTTATACTGATAAATTTTTTCGTATCGATTATCTAGTGTCTCTTGCGAATCTTTGACTTGTAATTTTTCAAATTCTTCTCGAACATTGGCAATAGTTTGTTCAACTTTTTCTGATAAATCATTCACTTCTTTTTGCCATTTTTCTACAAGAGCTACTTGTTCTTGAGGTGAATCTCTAACTCCCAACTTCTCAAACCAAGCAGATAAATTTTCAACTTCAACGCTATCCATTCCATCAAAAGAGATAAAACCAAGACGGCTATCATGACTACTATCCGAAAAACCAATCGGGCTGTTTTCTAACACTCCATAAGGTACTTGAGATAAAAGTTGATTGGCATAAGGAATATCTTCCAAAGCGTAACTGAACTGAGAAATATCTAGTTCACTCGCTAATCTCTCCAGATGATACTGATTAAATAATGTCCCATCTATCTTCATCAGCTCTGGATGCTCTCTCATTTCTCGTGTACCAAGTCTTTCTCTATGAGCGATTGGATTAATCTCCTCACCAATATTGTAACGGATGCTATCCTGAATCAGTTCACCGTCAGGACTGTATAAAGCAAATTGAACCTTTGTGATAGGCGTATAGGAAGCACCTTCTACCTGCTTCATTCGATCACTTACACTCGCATGATGCTTGTCGTAATAGATATTATTCTGCTTATATAGCTCTGTTGCAAAAGACTGATAATCAACCAGCCCTATTTCGCTAAAAGGTAAAATTGGCCCATCTTTATGCTTTTCTGCCCATTGAAGGCGGATCATATAGTTATTCTTATCAGTCTGATTAGGCTGGATTTCCTCAAACAAGCCGTTTTTCATAATGGATTGTAATTCTTTGCCCCCATCCTTAATATAGTCCTCATTGATTGATAGCTGTTCAATGTGGCCATCTCTTTCTCTATAGACACCGATAATTGTGCCGGTATCTATATCTTCCAGTTGTTTACTTAAATCCCCCTTCACTCTCATTAAAGATGCAGGGACATGAGTAAATTCCTTTTCTTTGAATAACAATAACAAATCAGTATCTTCTGGTCTAATTGCTTTTGAAAGATCCAGATTATTAAATTTCTTTACAGATGAAAGATCGTTAAACATAAAGGAGTCTGACTCTATCACCTCAGGTAATAAGTTCAAAACTTTTAGTTTATCCGACATTCCATTCGCAAATTTTAAATCTTTGAAATGCCCTTTCCCAGCTGCAACATCTTCAACGAATGACTCAGACAAATGTTCTACCCACTCATTATATACAGGTGTTACTCCAGTTAAATGCATCCAATTTTTCTTGTCAAATTTAACATTTAGAATTTGGAATTGCTTTTCTTCTGGATTCTTATAAACATAATGGATACTTGTCCCTGACATTTCTTTTAGATACCATTGAGCCGAGTCCCTCATTGCGTTTGCGTATAAATTTAACGTTCGCATGTTTTTTCTGAAGGTTTTATTTGACATTCGATCCTCATCGATGGTAAAATGAAAACGAACATTGGCAGGAAAATCAGGTTGAGAATTTTTCTCAACGGGCTGCGGTGCTGTCCCTGGAGTTTCTACTCCTAAAGAACTGGAATTGCGATTCAATAGTTCGCCCCCAGTGTTAGTCTCTTGATTATTATCAAGAGACTTTTCTTTTTCTTCTGAAGCTGTAGTTGGTTCAACGAGTCTAGTTGACTGAACAGAAAAACCTATATTATTCCAGTTTTGCCTCAGCCATTCTGCATCTTCTGGAGATAAATGACTAGTGTCTATGTTCAATTCAGAACTCTGATCGTCTTGCTTTTTTTGTTTGGACAGTAACTTGTTTACTAACTCTTTTTCTTCATCCGTATTAGGGCGATATTTAGGAGATAGTTCTAATCTCCCTTCCTCGGTCAATTCCAAAGCAACTCGACGTAGCCCTTTTACGAAGTAGATATTTGGCTGCTTAGCCCACTGCTTGACCTCTCCAGAATCAATTAAAGCTTGTGTCTCTGGTTGAATAACGAATCCGTCATCTTTTTTAGAACTACTTGGTACATCATCTGCTTCATACTTAGTCCCATTATCGTACGATTCTGACATAGTATTTTCTCTCCCTCTCTCTTGATGAATGATTGTTTGATATTTTTGACGGACTTCCTCCTTTGTCAGCTGGACATCTGACACAAAGGCTTTTACATCCTGTGTAGTTAGCTCTTGCGCTTTTGCAAGAGCTAGTTCCTTCTCAAAAAAGCCCTGGTAATGCCAGGACTTTTCATCTGCTGTATAAACATGTGCTAACTCTTTAGGAGTGTTATTCCCTCCCTTCAGAAAGTCATTCCAATCTTCCTTCTCCTGGTTTCTCTGAAGGATAGGTGGAATCGCAATCTGTACTGGAATCCCCTTTTCCTGCAGACTAGTTATAAATTTATGGCCAGCCATATCATTATCTACAGCCAAGGTAATCATATCCTGATGCCGACCATCTTTAAAATAGTTCGTTGTTCTAGCGACTACTTCTAGAGCTTTCCCAGTATTCTGATTAACTTGATAGGATTTATCATTTATCTCTGCATACAATTCCATAAATCTTCGACTAATGATACCATCTTTGATTCCATCCATAGCTACTAAGCGGACATCCTGAAGAGTATCCTTATGAAGTTCATAGTAGCTCATTAGATCGATTGGAGCTTCCGCAAATACCAAACGTTTAGGAGTACCAATATCAATTGAAAATCCTAATTGTCCATCTGAATTTCTCATAATTTGTTTTAATCGCCCACGTTCTGGATAATGAACTCGATTTTCTACTATTCCTTGGAGACTAGCGCCAGCTAAAAAGCCCGTGTTGTCTTTATATTTAAAGACAATCACAGGCTCAAAATAGTCTCCTTTTTTTCGGGTTGCCTCTGCCGTACTCCCCTGGCTAATAAAGAAATTAATCGTATCATCTGAAAGGCCTCTCTGTGTCTTTAAATAGCTCCTAGAGGCGCTAAAATCCTGATTCTCATATCTTTCCAAATTATAGTGAAACGGCTCTTTTGGAGCCATCTGAACTTCTGCATTAACTTGCTTAAATTCTCCAGTTTCCAAAAAATGCATCGCTTCTTTGTAAGAAACTCCTTTTATGGATTGTACTAACTGAATGACATCTCCAAATTCAGTTCTTGAATTCCAGTGAAATTCATTTTTTCTTGCATCGATCACAAATGAATCGTGCTCTGTCCAGGTATAACTATGGCTTCCTGTACGCTTTAACTCTATGCCTAGTTGCTCTGCAACAGAAATAATAGATAATCTTTTGGCTTCTTCTTTACTTAATGCCATCTGTTACCTCCCTACAATGAAAATTCTGGCCCTTCTTTTTCTGCGACTATATCTTGTGTCTGTTCTCTCTCAAGTTCTTCTGCTTCTACAAAACGGTTTAAATCAGGAAAATGGAGTTGAGCTTGTTTTAGCTTATCATGAACTAATAGGTTCTCATCGATATGATAGACTGCTTCCTGATGGCCATTAAATCCTTTCTCTAGATCAATATCATCAAAGCGAATAATAGCCAACTCTGTTAAACTTCCCTTATACCAAGCTCCAATCTCACTTTCAAGATAGAACTGAACAGATTCTTTATCTTCCGTCTTTGAATCCCGTAAATAAGCTAGTTCCCAGCTATCACCCTGAGAATATCCAGTGACTTCTTGAACGATTAACTCCTGATTGTTCGTACTTAAAATCTGATTAATATCGTCTAAACGGGGAGCTAAAATTTCCTGAGCTAGAGAGACTGCTTCTGTACGATAATCGAAAAATTCGTATTCTTCCCTATCTTCGACATAATTCCTAACGAAATCTGAATAATGAGGGAAATGTTCCTGGAAGCTAGGTGAAATCATCCCATAAATATAGGCTTGTCTTAATGTTTCAAACCGTGCTATTTGGTAGTATGAAGGGTCTAGCCTAGCTTCTTGATTCAACAGTTCCTTGATATTTTCTGGAAGTTGAATTGGCTCTGAATCTGGCCAAGTTTTCTTAGAATAGTTGATTACTTCTTCGTAGAGAATCATATCAACCTCTGGATTCTTCATTTCAAGCAAAGCATCCACAATTTGAGCTGGTTCTGAAAGATTGGAACGATAATCAGTAATCAAGCCATCTTTACGAACCTCCCACTCCTCAACCTGAGCATTTTCTGGAGTTCGTAGTAACAATACCTCCTCAGCCTCTAGATCAACTCCAATGACCTGATCGCCATTTGGTAGCTGATCCATCTCCAATTCCTGGATCTTAGCATCTAATTTATCATTAACCTGAAGCAAGTCTTGCTTCAAGTGAAATAATTCTTCTGCATTGGCCTTCAATTCCTCAAAGTACTCTCTGGAAATCTTCACTGGTCGAACCAATAAATCTTTCTCCCTTTGCTCTCGAGGATATGAAAATAAATAGGGAGCAACTTTTTTGAAATCTTGATAATTCATCCATTTTATGGATTCTGTAACAATCATATTTTGGACATCAACGACATCTGTATGAGGTTTAATCCAACCAGCTAAAGCCAATTCTTTTACTGCTTCAGATAGGGGATAAGAAGGAATATGTTCTAAAATCCCCTCAAAATAACCAATCCCTCGTGCAGTCTCCTCCTCAACTTCACGCTTCATTCGTTTAAATTGTTTTTGTGGTAATGTATTCATTCTTTATCCTTTCTAACTCACTCTGAGAGGAACATCCTCAACTTCCTTAATCCCAATATGAATAACATTTTCTTCCCCAACCTGGTCTTTCCACTCATCAATATCGCTCAGATAGCGCTTATATCGATACCAATTGTCATCGTTTGGGCCATTGCTTAGGAGATTGGCTCTTGGATGCGTATCCAGGTTAAATTTTTGATCTCGAAAGACATTTTGTTTGGATAGGAAAAGTAGGGCTTCTGTTGTTCCAATCGTGGCCACCTCATGCGGTGTCAACAGTTCTCGACCAATTTTAGAATTCTGCTTAGAGCTGCTGGCATTTCTTCCTCTGCTCTCACTATAATTCTGATCATTCAGAGTTTGCTTCCCTGATCGCTCAGATAGGTACTTAAGCGTGTCTAAGTCATTTGAACCTAAATAAAGAATAGCACCACAGTTATTGATAATCGTCTTCGTATTTTCTTTACCATATAATACTTCAATCTGACTTTGAGATTGTACCATCATCTTGATAGAAATCTCTCGAGAACGAATAACTGAGATAATTGGTGGTAAATTAGGAATCTTCCCAATCTGACCAAACTCATCCGCCCACACCTGTAGATGCAATAAGTCTTCCTTGGTCTTTGTTGGATGCTCACCTAATATAACTGCATCTGCAGTTTTTATTAGCACATCAAAAATGGTACTAAAGAGAAGGGCAGATAAGAACTGGTAAGCTGGATCCACTTCTGGAATATGAATAAAAACTGCTGTTTTCTCAATATTCCATTTTTCAATCTCGAGTGTATCCTTTTCAATAATCTTTCTTAGTTGCTCATGATCAAATACTGAGAAGGTTGTTGCAAAGATAGCATAAACAGAAGCCCGTGTTTGGCCATCAAAGTTTTTATTGAATAGATCCCACTGCCTACTAGCATAATTCCCTGGGCTCCTTCTCTCCAGGTCTTCAAACATCAATTCAACAGGACTCTCCGCTTCTGGATGATTTCTTCTCAATTCTCGAATCATATCTGTAACCTGCCCTAAATTAGGCAGATAGTGATCGAGCTTACCATCAAAATAAAGATAGCCAATTAGAGAACGCATCAGGAGTTTATTGGCTGCTGGCCAAAAAGGATCTCCCTCATGACCATTTCTGTTGAGAGACTCTGTAATAGCCTCTGCCACTCGGTCTATATCCATTTCATTATGAATATATCTAAAAACATTGAAACCATCTGAATTCAAGAAAGTAATCAAATCAAAAATCTTCATCTTATAGCCTTTTTCTATAAGAGACTTCCCTGTTTCATGAATCAAAATCCCTTTGGTGTCTGTGGTTACAAAACTAGAATTTCCTTGTAAAATATTCGGTTTTACAGCACTACGTGTCTTTGAATCCCCTGTACCACCATACACCAAAATATTTTTATTAATCTGATTTTCAAAGCTCAATCGGTTATTAAATAGTCCCATCTGGCTATTTTGAGTGAAAATCATATTCTTTTCAGGTTCTTCATCTCGGAATCTCATCAACTCTTCTTTAGTTGCAAAGCGAGCTGATCCATGTTCCTCCCCATACCTGTACGTACCTGTATCCGTCACTCTCAAATACAGCAAAAAAGCAATCAGAAATCCACTCATACCAATCAATAATGAAGTTGGGGTGAATTGAAAATCAAACCAAGATTTATCGCCCAGATGGTCGCTCATCCAGTTAAGCTTTCCAAGACCAAATACATCCGTTACTGAATCGGTATCTGGTGCTAACAGCCACAGTTTAAAAAGCCAATGAAAGAGATAAAATAGGCCTAATCCTAACAACAAATATGGTCTAAGTCTCCGTTTCTTCTTTTCTGTAATCACTTCATTTTCCCTCCAATCTGTGGTTCGATATTTTCCGGAAGAACAAACTCCTTCGTATGAATGTTTACCTGGAGAGAGTTAATTTTCTCTTGTTCCACAGCTTTGAAATGTTGCAATTTCTCCTCAAAAGAAGTTGTTTTCCCATTTTTAAGGTTTCGCTCATTGAATCCTTTAGGATCTCTTGTAATGCCTTCTAGGACATCCTTAAAGGCTTGTTCAACAACACCTTTATCTTTTGCATTAAAAGCAAGGGTTGTCTTTCCATCTGGATGAGTATAAAAAGAAAAGCCAATCCCGTATTGGCCTAGTTCTTTTCGAACTGCCTCGAGATTGACTTCATTATGTAGTAATTGCTGGACTTCTTTAGCATCTGCCGTTGCCATAAATTTATTCCAGTCTGTGTCACCAGTAAAGACTACATTCTCTCCTCTGGCTTGATACATTTCAACTGCTTTAGAGCTCACCAGAAAGAGGCCTTTTAAGATGATTTCTCCTGTCACAAGAGTTGCCCGTCCTAATTGGGCTACCACTTGTTCTTGTTCCATTTTAGCTCACCTCTTCAATTTTGAAATAAAGATCTTTCAATTGAGTAGCTTGAGAGTCTTTCGCAAGAATCTGTTGTTTCAACTCATCAATCCTATTTTGACACTGAGCAATTTCCTCATTGGCTTCCATGATAAAATCTTTGTTAGATTTGATTTTATTTTTAATAGATTGCTTATAAGTAACCGTCTGAGCCTCAAAGCTATCAATAACCTCTGAAGGCAAATTTACTGTAGTCGCATTAGAAAGAGAGAAGGAAGATTCAGCCTTTTGATCAGAAATCGTTTTATTCTCTTTATGAGTAAATGTTGCAACAACCGGTGCTACTTCTTCTGTAGCTACATCTTGTGCATTTTCATCTTGTGAAGGTTCTACTTGTTCTTCCTCATTTTCATCTAACCTACTGAAATGATCTGTAGTCCATTCACTAGAAGAATAGGTAACTTTATCTTCTCCAACCTCATCTTGAGGCTTCTGAGAAACTAGCTCAGCAATTCTTTGACGAGACATATTCGCCTCTGTCTTGACCGTTAGATCTTCTAGTTCAGGATCTGGTTCTGGTTGGAATTCGGGTTGAGGTTGAGGCTCTGATGTTTCTGGTGAGGTGTTCTTTTCTTTATGTTTTGCTAAAAAATGAAGCAAACCTTTCTTTTTCTTCCCAACACTCATTCCAAAATTTTCCAGCAACTGATCAATGATTCCAACAAAAGGTATTTCAAGTCTCTCTTCTTGTAAGATTTCACCTTCAGAATTGAGAGAATAAAGCCAATAGCTTCCGGTTATTCTATTACTCTTCATTCTCTCGTTGATGATTTCTAGCCTTGATAACAACCCATCTCGGTGCTCAAATGTTTCCTCTTGATTAGTCAGTTGATTGATAATTTTATACATGCTTCACTCCTTGGTTACTTGATTGCGCTGGAAGGATTAGTTCCTTCATTTCCTGGTAGGATAAGCCACTTTCTTCTGATAGAGCAACAAAAAGCTGCGCTTCCAAATCTTTTTCTTGACCTATACAGTTCTTGATTTTTTTATCTGTTTCTTCTTTTTGTCGTTGCGCTTTTTCCTTCTCTCTCCTGGCTTTCTCAAGCTTGCCTTCAAGTTGTTCTATTTTTTTATTCATTCCATTCTCCTTATTGGTTACTACTAGTTGCGGTTGTTGGTTCAGAAGATGTCGGTGTTGCCGTTGATGTAGATGAAACTGGAGTCGAGCTTGAACTGCTAGTATCTGAATAGGTTCCTATACTTTGCCCTCTCGCTTCAGTCAATACGATAGGCTCTATTTTATTGATCAATAGTTTCCCTGATTTTTCTACATAAGTCAACCGAATTGTCACCTTAGTGCTACCAGTAAGCCCCTTAGAAGCTCTATTATCTTTCTCTGTTAGGGTGGTACTAGTATATTGAACCTGAGCTAACGCAACTTTATGTTGTTTATCAATGTAGATGGATCCTGATTCAAAAGCTTGATCAACCACATACCCCTTATAGGTCTGGTTGACTGGCTTTTGTTCTTCTTGAACAGTTTCCTGATACATAGAATCAGTCATAAAAGGCTTATATCGTGGACGATTCTCTTCTAAATCCTTTTTTGTATAGTAAGCAATTAAAAAGTCCTCGACCTGTTGTTCAGTAAGAGATAGTTGTTCCTGTTGTTTCTCTTCTGGTTTCTGTTTTGCCTCTTCCTGAACTTGACTATTCTGTCTCAAATTCTGTTGTACTTGAGCAATAGAATAACCCAATACAATACATAAAACGGCAATGAATCCCATAAAGAGGCCCTTTACCATTTTGATTAACTTTTGATTATACATTCTTTTCCTTTCTTATTTAGGGGTAACAAAATAGATACCTGATTGTGGTTTCAAGGTACGCCAATTCATTAGGTATAAACCAGTAAAGTTCATTTCTGACATTAAGAAGCTACCATCACTATTAACGTACTCACAGAATCCAAGGTGACCATAGATTGGTGATGCTCCAGCTACACCATTCATGAATACAACTGCAGAACCTGGTTTAGGAGTCGTTGAAATTTCATATCCTTGAGCTTGACCACTATCAACCCATTGATTAGCATTACCTAAATAGGGATAAATTCCAATCCCAATCTGAGCAAAACGGTTATAGACATACCAAGTACAATTTCCTAGTGCATAGGCATTACCTGGATAACCTTGACCCTCTAGAATTGCTTGATCGGTAGGTAGACCATAAGGTAGCTTATCTTTATATTCTGATGGAACTTGCTTGCTAGAAACACCTGTCGAACCTCCTCCTTTATTTTTTAAGAAATTCAACCATTGACGGGCTGCAGATTGCCGTTCTAAGAGCTTGTTTCCTGGAACTCCTAACCAAGCGTTCAAAAAGTCCTCCGCAAGAGCTTCTACGGATCCAGTAGATGTTACAATTCTTCTGAATGCTGCACGTCTAGTTGGATCATCTTCCTCCAGAAGAAATTTTGTTTGGACTTCTGCAGACCAAATATCTCCATTCACAGATTTTGCAAAATTCCACAATGCAAGAGCACGAGGGCCAGTAAATTGACCAATCCCAATCCCGATATAGTGCAAACCGTTGACTAGATAACCTCTTTCATTTAGAGGCAAGGTAGGGTACATAGCTTGAAAGGCTCCCCAGTTACCAACTAGATTTTCTGCAGTTGGTTCTTTAGCAACTTTATCGAACTGATTATTGGTTAGAAAGTCTGTTTCATAGCGTTTAAAGGTGATGGAACTCTCAATATCAAATCCTCCCAAAACGGCTGCGATTCCTTCATCTGTTGCTTCTGGTATATTTTTTTTGATTGCATCCGCAAAAGCTCTTGCACGTCTTCCTTTATCTCCAGATGTTTCAATATTACTGACAACAGACGTTGCTTGGGTATATTCTACACGCTGGAAGTAAAAACCGACATTGACATAAGTCCAGCTCTTCTTGATATTCCCATCTTTATCTTTCTTATTTGCACGATCAGGTTCTAGCTTTTGATAATAAACAGTTTGATTTCCTTCAGGTACTACTTTCCCGATGATATCTCCAGATTTAACATGATCACCTGTTTTATAGCGAATCGTATCTACGTTCTTATACAGAAACTTGGAATCCTGATCACTAATTTCTATGTCACTCCCCTTAACTTCAACTTTCCCATCTAAAACAGCTAACAGAGACTGACCTCCTGAAGCCTGCAAAACAGAGCCATTAAAAACTTCCGTCTTCGATTTATATCCAAAACGCTCAATAATCTGAAGCGGTGCTTGCGATTCAGGTTGTTCTTCTGTATAAAATGGATTATCTAGTTCTTGAAGCAACATATATTTTCCACTATCTCTAGCAATTTCTAAGAGCTCTTTATACTCCTCTAACTCGTCCTTATCAAGCTTATAGAGATTATTTTTGGTATAAAGCTCTTCCATCGTTTTAAGATTGTCTTTATCCCCATTCAAATTCTTCCATAAGGTATCTAAGTAAAGTTTTCCACGATTCTGTTGTGAAAAATATTTATTCCCGTCTATACGAAGCTTATCTGAAATATCATCATACTTATAATTCAAGTACAAAAGCGGATCGTCAATTTTTGTCCAATAATCTACCTTGTCATTCGATTTTTCACGATCCAATTTTGAAAGATACAACCAGGTATCATTCATATCAAATTCATCTTGACGGGTAATCCCTGAACTACCGATACCAAGTATAGCCAGAAACAAAAGCAGACCAAATGCAATCAGATAAGCCTTTAAGCTAAATGGATTTTTGATAATAGCTTGAAGCGGTTTAGAACCTACACGGTAAAACTTTCTCGCTTTCTTAGCCACTTTCCCTGTTTTAGAAGTAGCCAAGCGTTTCTTATAATCCTGAATACGCCGTGAGAGTTTTCCTTCCCAAGAAAATTCTCTTGGAGTTCGAGTGAAGCCTCTACCCTTAGCCTTATTGTAGACTCTATTTCCAAGGCTATAGCTCGATTTAACCATTCCTTGGCCAAGTTTACCACTATATTTCCCAATCGTTTTGATTCGTTTCCCTTGAATCTGAATATCCTGATACCGATATTTAGCTCGTGCTATATCTGATAGTGTATCATCCTGATGCGCAACAGAGCTAGCCTGTTGATTAGCAACTCGTTCTACAGATTGTTTTGCCGCACGGAGCAACTTCTTCTTGCGTGAACCACCATTAGCCTCTTGAGCGACTTTAAAAGTTCTTTTAGAAGTTTTTTTCTCCAGTTTCGCCTTATCTAATTCCTGCTTAAGGAAGACCTGCTTTTTATTATTCCTATCTAATCCCTGCTTAAGGAAGACCTGCTTTTTAATTTCCTCTGGACGAAGTGCCTTTCCTTCTTTTCCAAGATTTCTTCCTTGTTTCTGGATATTCTTGTACTCTTTTTGGATTCTCTTATACTCTTTTTGTATTTTCTTGAGCTTGTTCTTAGAAGCTCGAAATTGGCTTCGACTCTTCTTTACCAACTGACGTTTAGAGTTGGTCTGAGATTGTAACTTCGTAAGTTGTTTTGCGCTATCTTGTTGAACCGTTCGGTAATTCTTACGAACTTTTTCTAGCTTTCGATCTAACCTATGACCGATTGTTTTTGGTCTGCCTTTCTCCTGATCCATAGTGAGACTCCTAAGCGTCTGTTGCGACTAAGTTATACAACTTAGTATTCTGTGGTATTGGATTTTCAAATGGCACCACAACTGGTCCAGCTACGATTAAGCCAGTACCTTTAGCTTTTGGCCGTGCTAAGTAGCGAATCTGTTTATCAGTCAGATTGACAATCTCTTTTAGGATAGCCAAATCTTGGGGTTTTTGTTTGAGTAAAATCATAAACTCACTATTTGAGAGCAATTTCCGACCTTCTTCAACAGCAGCTAGCGTTTCTACGTTCTGGGTGATTCCTGTTGGAATCGCACCATATTTCCGAATCCGTGAATACAATGTAGTAAAGAAATCTGCTTGAGCCTTATTTTTAAATAGAATCTGCATCTCATCAAAGTAAACCCATGTAGTACATTTCCCTTGATTCTCTACAATTTGATTCCAGATATAATCCTGAATAACCATCAAAGCGAACGGCTTCAATTTGTGCGACAACTTCTTCAGATTAAATATAACAAAGCGATGATTGAGATCCACGTTGGTATTATGGGCAAAAATATCTTGAGAACCAGTTGTATAGGTTTCCACTGCCAAAGCTAAATCTTGAGCTTCTGGCTCTGGTTGTTCCTTCAATACCTGGTGCCACTCTTTTAATGTTGGAGTAAAATTCTCTGTCAAATAGCGCTCATAAGTCATTCCTGTTACGCGGTCAATAATCCCAATCTGTGCATCTGTTACCTCAGATAGAATCGATTCAAATAATCCCATCAACAAGTTTGCTTTATCTCCAATCGGATCGTCATCCTCATCATCCAAACGATCCAGATCTGGTAGATCCAAAAGATTGATATGTGTTTTAGATCCAATCGAAATATCCACCATCTGAGCACCGAAAGCACGGCCAATATCAGAATATTCATCTTCGGGATCCACAATGATTACTCGATCTTCTGGATATTTCAGCAAAGTCGGAATAACTTCTCCACCCTTTATTGTTGTAGATTTACCAGATCCTGAAGAACCTAGCACAACCCCTGAACCCGTGTTCAAATCACGTTTTCGATCTAGTGTAATGATATTGTTTGATAACTGATTTTGACCATAGTAGCGAGCGAGTGAGCTTTCAGACTTCAAGTCCACGTTGGTAAAAGGAACTTGCGTAGCAATATTAGCTGTTGTCATCTTTCTCATGAAATTCTTCTTCACATTCAAGAAGCACTCTCCAATAGGTAGAATCGTATTCAAAGCCTCTTCTTGATAATAATAAAGATCTTCAAACTCTACTCCTAATTTACGGCCAGCACGCTTAATCTTCTGCTCATTACGTTGTAATTCCTCCTGGCTCTCTGCCTTAAAATATACTGCAATCAAACCAGAAAAAATCTTCTGATCATACTCAGTAATCTCGTCTCGCCACTTCTTGGTAGCTTCTGAGATTTCTTGGTCACGACCAGCAACAACCGCATCATCAAAGATACCAGATTGAGCCGCCTTACGTTTCGAACGTAACTTCCCAATTTCAGCATCTGTTTCTGCATCGTCAATCTTCTCTAAAATTTCAACATTCTCATAAGGTTCCGCATGGATAGTAATAGCTAGTTCAAATCCTAGTGTTGTTAAATCACGAATGAGACGATCGGACATCCAGTTAGGGTAGCGGTGTGCATAGAGTACCTTGACCCAACTATCATCTATAATCATGCGTTTTTCCTGAAATTCAATCCTGTTTGGGGCAATAAATGATTTAGTTGATAAACCTGTCAAAGCAATTTCTTTATAATCAAAATTGACATATGGATTACCTCGTAGTAGCTCAGAGAAGACTTTTAGGCGATCCAAACCATTCATATCCCTAAAAGTAATATCAGATTCCTGGAACTGAGTCCCTAGTGAAACTCCAATATCTTGTAGTAACAACTGAGCCTGCTTTCGATCATCAGCGTTCGTTGAAATGGTCACATACTTATGTACCTCGAAGTTGTTAGCATGTGTTGTAAATCGCTCCTTAATCATCTCGTTCAACTCTTCGCGATAATCATCGTAGCCATCGTTTGTTTCTTCAAATAAGATATTCTGCAAGGAGTTATCCGATACTCGACGGTTAATGACTAGGAGCTGGTAGTTACTACCCTCATCCAGTGAATTAAGAGCATCCATCGTTGTATCGATGATACTCTCTTTTTCATCTTGTTGAGCTGTCGAATAAGAAGCATCCCCCAACATAAAGCTACGAGAATACTTCTCACGTGCAATGTGCATTAATCCATCTTCATGTAGATGTGTGTAATTGATGGTGTTTTGCGTCGTAGGTTTCATCTGACGACGCAAGCGCTCAATTCTTTTCTTTTCTGCGTTTTCTAGTTTTTCTCTTTTGCTTTTGAATAAACTCATCTTTCGTATACATTCCTACCTTTCCAAATTCTGTCTCATAAGTTCTTTGTTGGACTCGGAAAAAGAAATTAATTTTTTCTTTAATCCGCATTCGCTTAGTCATTCCCGTACCGTACATTCCTCCAGGAACGACAAATAGAGCGTCCCAAAGATAGATGGACCAATCAGGTAGACCAAAGAAGTAAATAGCAATTGTCCCTGAGACAGCTATTAGCAAACATACATAGAGAACAATCATTCTACCTGTTAATCCAAATAAAATCGGTCTGTCCTCGTTTTCAAATTCTCTTAAAAATTCTGATCCAATTTTTTTCAATTAGTTTCCTCTCATACAAAATCACATCGATCAATTCTAATTATTCTAGACATGAATTACACTCCTAAAAGTTGCTTAGCTTTTCGACTAGATCCAACCATTACAAAGATATAGATACCCCCCTTAGCAATTGAAGCAAAGGCCGTTCCCCAAGTACCATTGTCTGCAGTCGTAACCTTGAGAAGATCTGTTGCCACTATCGAATCGTATACAACAGAAACAATAATTAGGATGACACCAATAAGGGCGGATGCCGCAAAATATTTCAAGAAGTTAATCGTAACAGATCGTAACGAGTCCATCATAAAGAACGCTACTAACAATGGAGCTAAAGCTTTAAGCATATACAAATCCAAGTAACGTAAGAAAACAATAATTCCTAGAATAATGTTAGAAACTTTACCAACAATAAAGCCAACAAATCCAATAATTTGTTTTTCAAACCAACCTTTTCCACCAGAGATGTTTGAATCAATGGTCGTTGTGACTGTTGGTGCTACGTGGGCAATTACTTTTACAATAATATTAAGTAATTCCAGAATGGCATCACAAATTTGGGATGAAGCAGAGATCATAATGAAAGCAAATAAATATTTCATTAAAGCCTCTAACCAAATCTTCTGTGTTAATGCTCCCCCTCTCGACTTGACCATTTGTGACCACGATGCCATTTCAAACCAGAAAAAAAGACCTAAAAGGATATACCCAATAGGTCTGACTGCATCAGCCATTATATTTACAGCTTGGTTTGTCGCAGAGCTGTAACTAGAAAGAGAACTAGTTAGCTCTCTAATATCTAAATTCATAGGCTACTCCTAAAATTTTAGCTGAGACAGTGATGCAACGACTGCAGCCGCAATCCCAGCAGAAGCAACAGCTAAAAATGCACCATTAATCATAGAATCAGAACCATCATCTTGTCTTTGCTTATCTTTATTCTTTCTTCCTTGAATATAATCAACCGCACCATTCCAGATCCAGATAAGACCTGTGATTGTTCCAACTACACCTAGACCAGTAATAATTTTTGTAATGATTTCCATTTTGTTTTACCTCTTTTAATTTCTTTTTTATAACAAAAGGCACTGCAGAAATTTCTACAGTGCTAAACACAATACTATTTTTATAATTCATCAAATTCTTCACGATAAATCGTCCGAACAGTAGCTACTAGAAGAGTAAGTACTATCATAATGGTAGCTTCAATATGTGGATATGGGAAAAAACTAACTGCCCCTTTGGGAGCTTCAAATATTTGACCAGAAGTCATCCATGGTTCAGTGGACCACCCCATAATATTAGGATAGTACCATCCAAGAATAGCTGATAAAAATTTTTCACTGGATTCTTTAAAAAGATAGTGTATGCCAGCTAACAACGCAATTAACACAAGTGTCAGGCATATCTTTCCTATAATCCAGAATAAAAACATACCGACAGCTGATTTCACAACATTAATACACCAAAGAATGATATAAAAGGGAGCTGTAAAAATCCTAATGATAGCAACCCATAACCAGGAAAAATCACTCCCTAATTTCATAATCCTACTCCTCCACGATTTACCGTTATTATAGCATAATTCGACAACCTTAACAATATTTTTATATTGTTTTTACATTATATTTTACTACTTTTTATTTAATTTTCTATAGATTATTACAGAGATTCCTAATGCTATTCCAATGATTCCTGTCAAAGTCAAGAAATTGGATAAACTAGTTCCCGTATTAGGTAATACTTTTTCAGCTTGGGTGCCTACTTCGATAATTTCATTTACAGGATCTACTTTTTCAAGAGTCGGTTTATTTTCTTTTACCTCTCCAGTATCTGGGTCAAGATAATAAGTTGTCGTAATTGTTTCTCTACCTTTAACACCAGCTTGAATAATTTTTTCTTCACCTTTCTTTAAATCTTTATTTTCTCGTTTTTCAGTTTTAAATTCTGTTTCCATAATTTCAACTTTGGGCTTAGTCCCTACTGAAATAACTTCGTCTACAGATTCAGTTTTTTCAACCTTTGGTTCATTTGCGGTCACTTCTCCCGTTTCAGAATTAAAACTATAGGTAATAGTGGTTGTTTCATGACCTTTGCTACCTTTTGTAACAACTGTCTTTTTACCTGCTTCTGAGTCCTTATCCTCAATATATTTTGTTTTATAATCCAACTCTTTAGTTGTGACAACAGGCTTTGCCCCCACAGAAATGACTTCGTCTACAGATTCAGTTTTTTCAACCTTTGGTTCATTTGCGGTCACTTCTC
>ERZ772979.630-NODE-630-length-23520-cov-19.116429_pt1 | contig 23520 bp, 16 predicted proteins | sample MGYA00511130_ERZ772979 | MGnify/ENA primary metagenome ERZ772979 (study PRJEB29015, sample SAMEA2738103) | human oral metagenome | biome: human oral; feature: human-associated habitat; material: saliva | place: China | collected 2186 ... | reverse complement strand
ACGGCACCGAGCACACCTTCTCGGTCACCGCGACGAACGAGGTCGGGGAATCCGATCCGTCCAACAAGACGAGCGTCCTCATCGACGGCAAGCCCGAAACGCCCGGCGCGCCCACCGCAAAACCCGGAAACGGATCCATCACCGTGTCGTGGACAGCTCCATCCAACGACGGCTCCCCGATCGAGGGATACGACGTGGAGCTCTCGCCCGGCGGTACACAAAGCGTCGGCGCGAACGAGACGTCCCTGACGATCTCCGGCCTGACGAATGGCAATGAGTACCAGGTTCGGGTCAGGGCTCGCAATAGGAACTACACGTCCGAGTGGTCACCCTACTCCCCAAGCGCGACGCCCTACGGCGCGCCGGGAGCCCCGTCGGGCGTCAGCGCCGCCTTCTCGAATGGCACCGCGCAGGTCACGTGGAACGAACCGTCCAATACGAACGGCCGTGACATCGAGTACTACGAGGTCAGCGCTGGAGCTGCTACGCCGGTTCGCGTCAGCGCGCCGCTGATCTCCACATCCATTGACCTCGGTTACTCCGAGCAGCAGGTCTCCATCAGCGTGGTCGCCGTCAACGACACAAAGGATCCCGGCGCGCACACCTCGCCCGCGGCGACGACCACCGTGTGGGCCGTCGGAGACGTGAACGCTCCGACGATCACCTCCGTCGCAGCCACGGGCAACTCGAGGGAAGTCAGAATCGGCGTCGAGTTCCAGCCTGGCAACGGATGGAGCAAGAGCGACGTCACACGCTACCAGTGGGCCGTCTCGGGCAGCGGCGATTGGAATGATCTCCCCAAGGACGGTGGCACCGTCACGAGCACGACTCTCACTGACGGCACTGCCGCAACGATCAAGGTACGGGTGGACGTCCGAAAGGGCGGCGACGGCGCTGAGTCCTCCGCGGAGGCCACCGGCGGCACCGTGACGCCCTTCGGGCCCCCAGCGACACCGACGGTATGGTGCGAGCCCGGTGGCCCCGATTGGGTCGACTGCCACTGGAGCGGCGCCACCAACGGCGGTCGGCCTGCCCAGCTTGTCATGACCGGAAACGATCCCAAGACGATTGATCTCACCGATCGCGGAGACCGCCCCTTCAACGTCGGCAAAGGCAACAGCGCGCAGCTGTGTGTGAAGACCGTCCAGACGTCAAGCGAGCTGGGAACGCGAGAGTCCGGCCAACAGTGTGCCAGAGCCACGGCCCGCAGGTTCGCCGTCGAGGGCTATCAGGGCGGCCCGGGCGAATGCAAGTACGGCTCCTGCGGACCGGGCTCCTACCGCAAACAGGGGCTCAGGCTGACGGATTGGCGGCCGAGCACAGCAGTTCGCTGCTCCATGAATTGGGATGGCTCTCCCGCGAGTGTGACCGTGACAACCGATCACAACGGCAATTGGGCAGGCGAACCGAGCTGGAATTACAAGGGGATAAATATGTACCTCGTCCAGGCACTCGGCAGCGACTTCGTCAACGTGGGCTTGAGCTGCCAATAAGCACACCCAAGCATCAGATAACCCATCACACAACACAACTAAGGACAACAATGGAAGTCACCGCAGATAACGCCCACTGGTTCGCCGACTCCTTCACGAGGATCACGGACAACGTCGGCCAGGCACTCCTGGGCAAGGAAGAGGTCATCCGCCTGGCGCTGACCTGCATGTTCGCCGAGGGGCACCTGCTCCTCGAGGACGCGCCGGGAACAGGCAAGACGGCACTGGCGCGTGCCATCGCGGCCACCGTCCACGGGACGCATTCGCGTATCCAGTTCACGCCCGACCTGCTGCCCTCCGACATCACGGGCGTGACCATCTACGACCAGCGGACGGGGTCGTGGGACTTCCACAAGGGCCCTATCTTCGCCTCGATCGTCCTGGCCGATGAGATCAACCGCGCCTCGCCCAAGACCCAGTCGGCCCTCCTGGAGGTCATGGAAGAGGCCCAGGTGACCGTCGACGGCGTGCGCCGCGAGACGGGACGCCCCTTCATGGTGATCGCCACGCAGAACCCCGTCGAGCAGGCCGGCACCTACCGCCTGCCCGAGGCTCAGCTGGACCGCTTCCTCATGAAGACCTCAATTGGCTACCCGGGCCGAGAGGCCGGCATTGACGTCATCCTCGGCTCCGCCGCACCCGACCGCACCCGCACCCTGTCCCCCGTGATCTCCACAAAGGCGGTCGCCGACATGGCGGACCTGGCGGCCAACAACTACGTCGACCGATCGATCGCCGCCTACGTGCAGGACCTGTGCGAGGCGAGCCGCGCCGACTCCGAGGTCCGTATCGGCGTCTCGACGCGTGGAGCCATCGCCATGATGCGCGCCGCCCGCGTGTGGGCTATCGCCCAGGGCCGTAACTTCGTGATCCCCGACGACGTGCAAGCCCTGGCGGTGCGCGTGTGGGCCCACAGGCTCGTCTTGGACCCCGACGCCGAGTTCGGCGGGGCCACGCGCGAGGGCGTCATCGAGCGTGCGCTGGGAGCGGTCGCCGCCCCGGTCATGAAGGGCTGAGGATCGTGGCACCGCGTTCCGTCGCCGACAAGCGCCACCTGCGCGAGCGCCTCGACGCCGTCACACGTGCGCGCGTCGCTCTCGCGCGCGCGTCGGCGACGGTCGTCTCCTCCTGGCGGACCTGCATCGCTGCGGCGCGGCGGGTCCCCGGCCTCGGCTCATTCCTGCGACTCCTGTCGTCCCTGACTGTGCTCGGCTGGGGAACGGCGATCATCGGGGCGGGAGCCTCCCTGGCGGGCGTCCTGTTCTCGTGGGTCGAGGCCGCGGTCCTGGGCTTCACGTGCCTGACCCTGGTGGCCCTCTCCCTCCTGTGGTCCCTGGGCCGGGCAGGACACGCCGTCGCGCTGCGGCTCGCCAACACGCGCGTGACGGTCGGCGAGAAAGCCCTCGGCGCGCTGACAGTCTCCAACCCCACGGCTCGGCGCCTGCGCGCCACCATGGTCGAGCTGCGCGTCGGCGCGGGCGCGAACTCGTTCCTGTGCCCGGCGCTGGGACGGGACGAGAACCACGAGGAGGTCTTCGCAATCGCGACGACGCGGCGAGGCGTCGTGGCCGTGGGCCCTGCCTCCACGATCCGCGGCGACGGCCTCGGCCTGGTCCGCCGCGTCCAGACATGGTCCGATGCCACCGAACTCTACATCCACCCGCGAACGGTCGCCATGAACGCCTCGACGGTCGGTTTCATCCGCGACATCGAAGGAGCGACCACGCAGGACCTGTCCTCCGCTGACGTGTCCTTCCACGCCCTGCGCGAATACGTCCCCGGCGACGACCGGCGCGCCATCCACTGGCGTTCCACGGCGCGCGTCGGCAAGCTCATGGTCCGCCAATTTGAGGAAACGCGCCGATCCCACCTGCTCATCGTCCTCGACCTGGACACCGACGCGTGGGCCAGCGACGAGGAGTTCGAGATCGGCGTCTCCGCGGCGGCCTCCATGGCGCGCGCGGCCCTCGTCGATGCGAAGGAGGTCTCGGTGCACACCCAGGTCGGCCACCTCAAGACCCCCACTCCGATGCACGCGATGGACTCCCTCTCCGGGGTCGAGCGCGTCCTGGGCGCAGAACGCATCAGCGCACTGACCCAGCGCGCTGGGACCGAGGCCTCCCAGGCCTCGACCGCCGTCGTCATCTCTGGATCGCGCACCCCCCTGGCGGACCTGCACGCGGCCCTCACGCGCCTCCCCCTCGACATGGTGATCACCGGCGTGCGCATCGACATGGACGCCGACTTCGAGCTGCGTACTCTCGGCAACACGCCGGTCGTCGTCGCGCCCACCCTGGATGACTTCGCCATCGGAATGTGGAAGGCCCTCGGATGACGACGAACCCTTCTCCCCTGGCCGCCTCCGCGCTCCGGCGCGGCATCGACGCCCTCGCGGTAGTCTCGCTGCTCGCCGCAGTGGCCCTTATCCACGGCCCCGTCTTTGGCGGAACCACCGGGTACGTCGCAGCTCTGGGAGGCCTCGTCGTGGGCGTCCTGGTCGCCGCGCTCACCGCCGCGCTTCGCGTCAGGACGATTGGATCGACGCTGGCCTTGGCCGCCGCCTACCTGCTAGCCGGTGGCCCCCTCGCCCTGCCCACAACGACCGCCTACCACGTCCTGCCCACGCAGCGAACGATCCAGATGCTGGTCATCGGCACGATCACCTCGTGGAAGGATCTGCTGACCGTTCAACCGCCCGCCGGAATCTTCGTCGGGCCCGCGATCATGCCCTTCCTGAGCGCCCTGGTCACCTCCTTCATCGCACTCACCATCGTGCTGCGCACCAAGCGACCGGCGTGGGCGCTTGCTCCCGTCGGCATCCTGGGCCTCCTCGGCATTATCTGGAGCTCCCATCAAGCCCCCCTCGCCCTGCCGATCGGCCTGTTCACCGTGATCGTGGGCGTCGTCTGGTCCGCGCACGTGGCCGGACGCACGCGCCGCGAGGGCGGGCGCGGGGTCGTCGAGTTCCACGAACGCGCGGCCAACCCCGCCGTGCGCCGAGGCCTCGGCGCGGTCACGCTGATCGCCCTGGCCCTCGCGGTCGCCGTCCCCCTCACGCGCGTCGTCGTCACGGATTCGCACCGCACGGTCGCGCGCGACTACGTCGAGCCGCCGCTCAACCTCCAGGAATACCACTCACCGGCCACGCAGTTCCGCTTCCTGAACACGACCGACAAGGACACAGAGCTCCTGACGGTCGACGGGCTGCCCGAGGGAGGCAGGCTCCGCCTCGCGACCCTCGACTACTACGACGGGACGGTCATCCAGATCGCCACGAACGCCAACGGGTCTGGATTCCGCCACGTCGGAACCTCCTTCTACGAGACTCCCGCGCCCGCCGACGCCCAGGCCTCGAACGTGACCGTGCGCATCGAGGGCTACTCGGGGAACTGGGTTCCCACCGTCGACGGGGTGCGTTCCCTGGAGTACACCTCTGATCGGGCTAACCAGCTCGCTAACGCGCTTTACTTCCACGACCGCCTCGAGACTGCGCTGTCCACCGTGCGACTCGCGCAGGGAGACTCCTACCGGGTCACCGGCGTGGTGACGCGTCAGTGGAGCGACGAGGAGCTTGAAGGCCGAGCGTTCTCGCGCACGACGTCAGCAGCCGACGAGGGAGTCCCCTCCGAAGTCGCCGACGCCGCCACGGAGATGATCGGCGACGCCGCACCGGGCATCGCGCAGGTCCGCGCCATTCAGCGCACGCTCCACGACGAGGGCTTCTACTCCGACGGCTCCGACCAGCTCTCCCTGCCGGGCCACCGCACCTCGCGTATCGAGGACTTCCTGAGCGCCGACCAGCTCATCGGCGACGACGACCAGTACGCGGTCGCGATGCTCCTCATGCTGCGCTCGCTACAGATCCCCTCCCGGATCGTCATGGGATTCCACCCGGAGACCCCGGCCTCGGGACCGGTGACGATGACGGGCAAGGACACGCACCTGTGGGTCGAGGTCCCCTTCGAGGGCGCTGGATGGGTCGCCTTCGACCCGACTCCCCCGCGCGACCAGGTGCCCCAAACGGAGGTCCCCAAGCCCAAGCCCGATCCGAAGCCTCAGGTCCTCCAGCCGCCGGACCCGCCGCAGGACCCGGCGGAGCTTCCGCCGGACACCTTCGACGACTCGGACGACAACGAGGAAGGCTGGCCCGCGTGGATCGGTATCCTCCTGGCGATCCTGGGCTGGACGGCCCTCGGCGTCCTGGTGCTCTCCCCGATCTGGGGTCTGCTCCTCTTCAAGGCGCTGCGTCGGCGCCGCAGGCGCACCCAGGGGTCCGATGAAGAACGCGCCGCGGGCGCATGGGAGGACGTCGTCGACTACGCGACGGACACCGGACTGCGCGTGCCCGTGGGGGCGACCCGCCTCACGCAAGCGCGCGCCATCGACGCGCGGCTGGAGGACCGCCGCGCCGAGATCCCCGCAGATACCGGTTTCCACCGGTGGGACGAGCAGTGCACCGAGCTGGTGTCCATGGCCCGTTCGCTCGACGCCGTCGTGTTCTCCGACGCGGGCGCTCAGGGTGGGGGCGCGGAGCGTTCCTGGGAGATCAGGGACGAGGTCGTGGCAGCGATTTCGGGGAAGACACCCTGGTATCGGCGCTACTGGGCGTTCCTGTCGACGCGTTCCCTGCGGATGCGCCGGGTTCCTCTGCGCGTGCGCGTCGATTCCCTCATCGAGCTGCTCGCCCAGTGGCGCGCGAAGAAGACAACACCCGCGGCCACCGACGAGACCACACCCCTGAAAGGCACGGACAATGTATGAAATGATCGTTCCGGGCAAGTATCCCGTTCAGGTTCCCCCGCACCTGGCGGGGACGGTCGCGGTCAGCCTCGGGCGCCGACTGGCGTGGCGTATTCTCGCCACGATCATCTACGGCACGCTCGATGTGTTGCTGACCTTCGCCCCCTTCTATTTGCTGTTCATCTACAGGATGTCACTGGATGCGTTCAACACACTGAACATTGTTACTGGCGTGATGGCTTTCGCATGGCTCGCCTTCGTGATCCTCAAGCTTGTGCGCACCGGTGCGAGTCCTCTCATGGCCTTGACCGGCGTGCGTTGGGTCCGCTATGACTCGGGGGCTCCCGCCGGGTGGGCGGGCCTGGGAAAGCTCCTCCTGCAAAGCGCCATCGGCACGCTGACCTTCGGTGTCGGTTCCATCATCATCTGCTTCGCCAGCATGGACGAGATGAACCGGACGTGGTTCGACCGCACGCTGGGCATCGTCCCGATCAACACGAAAGCGGGACGCGACACCTACAAGACGCCCGCCCCCGAGCCCGAGGAGGAGCCCGAGCCGGTCGTCCACCCGTGGAACGCCACGTCCTCGGCCGCCGCTTCGCTGCCGCCTGTCCCGACAGTGCCCGAAAAGGAAACGGAGACGGTGCACGTGCCGTGGGGAAGTGCGATCCCCGATCCGAGCCCGGCAGCGCACTCCGTTCCTTCGCCCGCGGCGAGCGCACCCGCGCCTTCCTCCGACTATATCGGGGCAACGCCTTGGTCGACTTCCGGCACAGGTGTCAGCACGCCAGCCCCCGAGGTGTCCGAGCCTCCTTTGTCCTTCACCCCGCCCTCGTCCTCGTATTCGGGGAGCGCGTTGGCCTCCTCCCACCACGAGGATGACGACGATGACCGCACGCAGCTCGGGGTGCGCTACGACACGGCTCGGGTCACCTTCGACACGGGCGTGGACTATCCATTCGGCGGCTCGATCGTGCTCGGGCGCAACCCGGTCGCCCCGGCCTCGCGCCCCACTGCCTCCCTCGTGCCCGTCGATGACCCGGATCGGACGGTATCGAAGACTCACGTCGTGCTCACGGCGACGCGTGAGGGGGTTCTCGTCGAGGACCTGCACTCCACCGGCGGCACGGTCGTCGTGCGCGCCGACGGCCAGGAGACACCTGTCGTGCCCGGTTCCCCCGTCGTCGCGGCACCCGGAGACACCGTCCGGTACGGGCAGCGGAGCGTGGTCATCAATGGGTAACGAGTGTGTCGAAGCGGTCGGCCCCGGGGGTTCTCGGGTCGTCGTCGCGCACGCTGCCCGCACGGATGTGGGACGCCGCCGCACGCACAACGAGGACTCGTGGGGGGCTTCCTTCCCCACCTACTTCGTGGCGGACGGAATGGGAGGAAACGACGCGGGCGACGTCGCCTCTCGGGTCGTCGTCGACACCATGTGTGACTCGTTGGCTCCGGGCGAGTTCACCACCCCCGCCCTACTCTCGACCGCGGTATCCCGCGCGGCGTTGGCAGTCGCTGATCTGGGAACGGGCTCGCGGGCACCGGGTTCAACCCTGACGGGCATCGCATTCCAGGAGTACCGGGGTAAGCCTTGCGCCGCCGTGTTCAACATCGGAGACTCGCGGACGTACCTGCTCTCCGAAGGGAGTTTCGAGCAGATCTCTGTCGATCATTCCGAGGTTCAAGAACTCATTGACGCGGGCTACGTGACCGACGTCGAGGCCCGCGCCCTGCCCCACCGAAACATCATCACCCGGGCGCTGGGAGCCGGATCCACCCGTCATGTCACCGCCGATATCTTCATGGTCCCCGTGCATCGCGGCGACCGGTGGGTGATCTGCTCCGACGGGCTGTCGGGAGAGGTGACGGACGCGCTCATCGAGATGATCGTGCGCCACGTCAAGGACCGCGAGCAGGCAGCCGACGAGTTGATCGCACAGGCGCTGGGTGCTGGCGGTAAGGACAACATCACCGTCGTCATCGTGGATGTCCTCGAGGCCGAGCCCGAGTGGGGGCAGTCGAGTACCGGCGACGAAACCGTCGATAACGACGTGACCGTCAACTCTGCCGGAGACGCGGACTCGCAGCCGATGGAGAAGCAGCAACTGGCGGATGCAACGCGAGTGGAGGAACAGCATGCGTAAACGCACGTGGACGCCGGGTGGCTATCCCGCAGCGGTGACCGAGCGCGGGATTGTCGTCCTCGAGCCCGGCAATGAGGCGCTCGCCCAGCGATTCTGGGAGCTCATGCTGGAGGGCGCGGACCTGGCTGTCCTCCTCCAGGAGCTGACCTCCGCCTTCGCCGCCAACCTGGCCGCGCTGCCGAGTTTCGTCGCACTCATCGACGAGTCGGGCGAAGCACACATCGCTGTCCGCGGAGCTTTCGAGGTCGTCGTCGACGGGCCGGAGGGGCCGACGTCCGTGAGCGGGGGCAGCGTCATCACGTGGTCTGAGCACCGCTTCCGCACGCATTCCGGCTGGCGGATCGCCACGCCGGTGGACGGTCCCATGCCCGAGGCCGCCCAGTGGCAGGCGCTCAGCGCCGTCCTGCCCGTGGCCACGCTCGCGTCGGGCACGGTCGGCGAGGTCGCGTGCGGCGCACCCGCCGATTCCCGCGTCGAGTCCGTGGCCTCGGACGAGGCCTCCCCCGCTTCCTCCGGGCCCGTTTCCTCCGGGTCCGCTTCCTCCGGGCCCACTTCCTCCGGGTCCGCTTCCTCCGCGAGCGCCGTCGTCGCTTCGGACGAGGCCTCCCCGGCTCTCGGCGCACCCGTTCCCTCTGCGGGCGCGCAAGCGAGCCCCGAGGAGCCGTTGCCGCCTGATCCCGCCCCAGTAGATTCGGGCGACGCGCCTGCCGACGGCGAGGGTTCCTCCGCCGATCTCTCTTGGCTCGCGGGTGCCTCGTCTGGGTCTGACGAGCCTGCGGGTGAGGCCGACGATGCTTCCTTGTCTGCCGAGGACAACGATTCCCCCGCTGCGGCCTTCTTCGCGCAGTTTGTCTCTCCGTCCGACGAGGAGGAGGAATCCGAGCCGGAGGACGCGGCGGCAGAACCTGTGATCGCCCAGCCGACTGCCCCCGCCCCCGTTCCTGCCGACGACGAGCCATCGGGCTCAGGGGCCTCGGGAGAAGAGACGCAAATCCCCTGGTACGAGCGCGAGGACGAGACACCCGAGCCCGACCCCGTCGACGAGGCCGAAGACCCCGACGACGACAAGCCACCCCTCGAAGCGACAGCTGACGATGCGGCGGACGAACCCCTCGAGGCGGAAGCGGAGGATGGCGTGCGTTCCCGCTTCGAATACCTCTACGGTGCCGAGCGTCCGGAGTATTCCGTCGAGCAAGCGGCCGTCAGGCAGATTCAAAACTCCGATGTCATCGACGACGACCCGGTTCCCGTGCCCCCGTCGTTCGCCTCCCCGCCTGAGGCAGAGCACCAGGAGGCGTCGGCGCCCGCCATCGATGATCCAGTCCCACCCGTCCCCGGTCAGGCGGTTTCGGGTCCGCCGGTCTCGGCAGCAGAACCCGAGCCCCGATTCGACCCGCCCCCGGGAAGCTTCTTCATCGACTCTGTCCCCGGACTCTCCTCAGGCGCTCCGCGAGCGCAGGAAGCCTCGCCCAGCGCCGCCTATCAACGGCTTGCGGCGACGCAGAGCGAGGGCGATCACGACGGACAGACGATGCTCCCGGAGCGTGCCCGCGAGCTGCGCGAGTACGCCCGCCGGGTCGGGACCGACACCGCGCCGGACATGCCCGCGGCACAGTCGTCCCAGACCGCGGTCGGTCCGCAGGTCCTGGCGGTCCTGTGCGAGAAGGGGCACCCGAACCCGACCCACGCCTCGTCGTGTCGAATCTGTTCGTCTCCGCTGAGCAGCAGCTCCGTCACCGTCCCACGCCCAGACCTGGGCCGGATCATCCTATCCACGGGGGAAGAGGTGCCCCTCGACCAGGACATCATCATCGGGCGACGTCCCCGCTCAACCCCGACCGCTGGTCGCGCCCCCGCGCGCCTGGCCATTGTCCCGAGCCCCGGCAAGAAGATATCTCGCAGTCACTGCGAGCTGCGGATCGACGACTGGGACGTGCGGCTCCACGACCTCGGCTCCCAAAACGGCACTCTGCTGATGCGCCCCGGGCAGGCCCCCGTCCGCCTGGACGGATCTGTGGCCATGGTCCTCAAGCCGGGGGACGTCGTGGAGCTCGGCGAAGGCATCTCATTCCGAATGGAGGCGTAATGCGACAGCCACTCGATCCCCCGGCAATTCCGGGCGCGACGTTCGTCCGCCACCTCGGCTCGGGCGGTTTCGCCGACGTCTACCTGTTCCGCCAGCAGATGCCCCAACGCGACGTGGCGGTCAAGGTCCTGCGTCCGGATTCCAACGCCCAGGCCTCGGCGGCCTTTGACGCCGAAGTGAACCTGATGGCTCAGGTCGCCAACCACCCGTCCATCGTGTCCTTCTACACGGGGGGAATTGCGGACGACGGCCGCCACTACCTGGTCATGGAGTACTGCCCGCCCCCGCACCTGGGCCAGCGTTCCAAAGAACACCGCATCCCCGTGTCCCAGGCGCTCGACGTCGGCGTGCGCATCGCGGGCGCAGTGGAGACGCTCCACCAGCGCGGGATCATCCACCGCGACGTCAAGCCCATGAACATCCTGTTCACCCAGTTTGGGCACCCCGTCCTCACTGACTTCGGCATCGCCGCACAGACGGGAACGGGCGAGGAATCCCCGGGCGGTTTCTCCGTGGCGTGGGCACCGCCGGAACAGCAGGACGGCACGGGTCCCTTCGGTCCCACGATCGACGTCTATTCCCTGGCCGCCACCGTGCACGGTATCCTCACAGGCCACTCCCCCTTCGAGATTCCCGGAGGGGACAACCGCGAGCTCTCCGTACTCAACCGCGTGCTGCGCTCCCCGGTGCCCGCCATCGGCCGCAGCGACGTGCCCGCGGAGCTCGAGCGCATCCTCGCGATTGCAATGTCCAAGGACCCCAAGCGGCGCTACCAGTCGGCGCGGGAGTTCGCCCTCGCGCTTCAAAACGTGCAGTCTTCGCTGCGCCTAACCCCCACGCCCTTCGAGGCCATGGGGGTGGAAGCGCCCACCGGGACCTTTGAGGATGAGGAGGGGGACGAGACCTGCGCGGCACCCATCGCCGTGTTTTCTTCCCACGCCCCAGCCCCGGCCTCGTCCGTCCCTGACGAGGAGGATGACCGCACGGTCGCCGTCCTGGCGAAGGTGGACCCGGCCCCGGCTCCGGCAAGCGCGCCGCAGAGCGGTCCCGCGAACGCGGTGTCCACGCGTGAGGACGCGCCTCGGGCCTCTGAGACGGACGAGGCCGAGGAGGCTCCCTCCAGGGGCTTCGGCTCGGTCGTGGCTGGGTTCCTGCTCGTGCTTCTCCTCGTGAGCGGCATCGCCTTCGGCGTGTGGACGGTGCTGCGCGGCGAAGGAAGCACGGTGGCTCCGGCCCAGTCCTCGCCTGATGCGCCTCCACTCGACGGGCTGCCCTCCGCCAACGCGAACGCGTCGATTACCGGTCTGGCGGGCACGGTCACCCCTGAGGGGGTCACCTTCACGTGGGACGCGGTCGGCACCGGGACGACGTACCTCTACCACGTCGAGGACCCCAAGGAGGACCACCCTGTGCGCCAGACGAAGGAGACGACGGTCACCGTTCCGGTTGTACCGGGGCGCACCTGCCTGTCGGTCGCCGTGCGCAACTCGGACGGGCGCTCCTCGAACGAGGCCATCGAATGTGTGGAGACACCATGAGTGCGGAGAGTATCCAACCGAAGTCCACCGAGGACGTATCCGCGGTCATCGACTACTGCGGCGAAATCTACGAGGTTCGCGCCGATCAGGAGTTCCTCATTGGCCGCGAGGCCGACCTGTGCATTGACGACAACCCCTACCTGCACCGCAGGCTTGTGCGGGTCAGCTGCCACGACGGCCTGTGGTGGCTGGACAACATCGGGTCGCGGATCGCGGTCACCGTCGCCGACGCCTCGGGGTCCATGCAGGCTCGGGTCGGGCCCGGGGCACGCATCCCCCTGGTCTTCGAGTCGGCCGTCGTCGTGTTCGCGGCCGGGCCCACGACCTACGAGTTCTCCATCACCGTGCGCGGGACGACATTCCGCAGCTACGCTGCCCCCACCGCCGACACCGGCGAGGCCACGGTCGGGGAAGCACGTTTCACGCCCTCGCAGTACCTGCTGATCCTGGCGCTGTGCGAACCCTGGCTGACGCAAGCAGGTTCCGGCGCGACCGATATCCCGCGCAATGCCGAGGCTGCTGCGCGGCTGGGGTGGCCGATCACCCGCTTCAACCGAAAGCTCGACAACGTCGCCGACAAGCTCGATCGGATGGGAGTGCCCGGCATGCGGGGCAGGCCGGGGTCCTTGGCGACACACAGGCGCGTCAGGCTGGTCGAATACGCGGTCGCGGCGCGGCTGGTCTCCAGCAGCGACCTGTATCTGCTCGACGATGAGAAACGACGCAACAGCACACCCGATGCACTCACCGGAAAGGACCGGCGATGAAGATCAAACTGACACTGCGCGGGCGTACCCGCGAGGATATCGACCTGCTGGTCACCACCGATGCAACGGCGACGGTCGGAGATGTTGCTGCTGTCCTCGCTGCCGCGGGTCCGGAGGGTGCCGCTCCGGCGATCGATCCCGAGTCGGTCACCCTGAGAATTCTCGATCCCATCGGTGGACGAGTCGTGTCTGTGTTGCCTTCGACAGCATTCGTCACTGAAACTGTCCTCCATTCGGGTTCCCTCATCGACATCGCTTCCACCGATGGTTCGGTCCCCACGGGCGGAGTTGCGGGCGAGCTGCGGATCCTCGCCGGCCCCGACAAAGGCATGCGTGTTCCCTTGGCCTTCGGCGGCACGGTTATTGGGCGTTCTCCATCCTGCGCGATCACCCTCGCTGACCCCCGCGTATCGAAGAAACACGCGCGTATCACCGTCGGATCGGGGATCGAGATACGAGACCTCAACTCAGCCAACGGCACTATCCTCGGCGACCAGCGTGTGCACAAGGCGAGGGTCAAAGCGGACGACATCGTGACCCTGGGCGACACGCAGATCCAGCTGATCCAAACACGGCAACCCGAGTCCGCTGGCGAATCCACCGACATTGCATTTATCCGTCCCCCTCAAGTACTCCCCCGGGTCGGAACCCGCCGATTCAAGCTGCCAGAACTGCCTGAAGAACCCGGACCCACCCGCTTCCCCGTGATTGCTCTGCTGATGCCCTTGGTGATGGGTGCCGTCATGTTTGCAATTACCCGACAGCTCTATTCGGTGCTCTTCGTCGCCCTCAGCCCGCTGATGATGATCGGTTCATCATGGGATCAAAAGCGCCAGGCCAAGAAGGCTGTGGAGATGGAGCGACTGCACTTTGATCAGGCGTTGAAGGCAATCCGCGAGGAACTTCAAGAGCACCAAGACGCTGATCGGGAGGCCCGCCACTCGCAATTCCCCCCGATCGATCAAGTGATCGCGGGCGCTCTGCGCAGGGATGGTTCCCTGTGGTTGCGCCGCCCCGAGCATCCGGAGTTCCTCAAACTCCGCCTGGGGATCGGCACCGATCTGTCGAAAGCAGAGTTCGAAGATCACGGGAATCGGAAGGGATTGCCTGACTGCCTCGAGCGTGTTCGACAGCTACGCGCAGAGTTTTCGACGATCTCCGATGTCCCCGTTGTCGCGGATCTACGTGCCGCTGGGAGCCTGGGACTGTGTGGTGCAGGCAACTGGCTCGAACAGGTCCAGATGGCAATCGGTGCCCAGATCGCCGCTGAATACTCCCCGGCCGAGGTCGTCACAGTGTGCATGACGTCCAACTCACGTGTGGGTGTCTGGGATTGGCTCGAATGGCTCCCTCATGCAGCGTCCCCGCATTCACCGCTCGGCTCATCTATTCACCTCGCGGCAGATTCTCCTTCATGTGCCTTGCTTCTCGAGGCGTTGGAAGGACTGCTTGAGGCCCGAATCAGCCAGGGGCAGAGCGCATCATCGGATTCCCCGTCACGGTCACCTCGAGAAAGCGGAACACCACTCGATGCTGGGGTCTCTTATCCGAACATCATCCCCGCCATTATCGTTTTCGTCGACGACGCTACCACCGACATCGCCCGCCTCAACCGCATCGCCGAACTCGGCCCCGATCACGGGATCTACTTCGTCTGGAGCGCCTCCAATTTTGCCGATCTTCCCGCAGCATGCCGTTCATTCGTCGCTGTTGAGGAACGAACCGCATCAATCGGCGATGTTTCCGGTTCCCGTGTCCTGTCCGGCATAGTTGTGGACCGCGTCGGCCGACAGGACATCATCCGCCTCGCCCGCTCGCTCGCACCTGTTATCGACGGCGGAGTACCTGTTGACGACGACTCGGATCTGCCCGGCGCGATCTCATACGTGACCCTCACCGGCAAGGAACTCGCGGATAACCCGGAGGCAGTCATCGAGCACTGGCGTGCCTCCCATTCGATCATCGACCGCACACCCGGGGCCCTCCACACACCAGTCCCGGAGATGTCCATGGCGGCGTTGGTGGGTATGGGAGCCGGGGCCCCACTGCATCTCGACCTGCGTACCCAGGGGCCACACGCCCTAGTTGGCGGTACGACGGGTGCCGGTAAGTCCGAGTTTCTCCAAGCGTGGGTACTCGGCATGGCTCAGACGCTCTCCCCCGACCGCTTGTCTTTCCTCTTCGTCGATTACAAGGGCGGCTCAGCCTTCGGACAATGCACGGAGCTCCCGCACTTCGTCGGCCTGGTCACGGACCTCTCCCCGTTCCTCGTCCGACGGGCCCTCACATCACTGCGCGCAGAACTCACCTACCGAGAGAGGCTGCTCAATAGCAAGGGAGCCAAGGACCTCGTCACCCTGGAGAAGTCCGGCGACCCCGATTGTCCGCCGTCCCTGATCATTGTCGTCGACGAGTTCGCGGCTCTAGTCAATGAGGTCCCTGAGTTCGTCGACGGCGTCGTCGACGTCGCCCAGCGTGGACGTTCCCTTGGCTTGCACCTCATCCTCGCGACACAGCGCCCCTCGGGAGTCATCAAGGAGAACCTTCGAGCGAACACGAACCTTCGCGTCGCCCTACGTATGGCAGACACAGACGACTCTCAGGACGTTCTCGGGGATGCCATGGCTGCTCACTTCCCCCAGTCTGCGCCCGGCCGCGCCGCCGCAAAGACCGGTCCCGGACGTATTTCCGTGTTCCAGAGCGGTTACCCGGGGGCGAAAACAGTTGAGGACGTCAAGACCGTCTCCGTCGAAGTGGAACAGCTCGGGTTTGGTCTGACTCCTAAGTGGCACACGCCGAAACTCCCCCGCCCAGGCGACGACGTCGCCACGGATATTCAGCGCGTCGTCGCAACCCTCAAGAGTGCCGCCGCGATGGCCGGTATCCCTCAGCCACGTAAGCCTTGGTTGTCTGAGCTCGCGCCCACCTACGACATTGCTGAACTCAAGCAGCGACGTGATTCCGAGCTGGTCCTCGGTGTTCTTGACGCACCCGCCGAGCAGGATCAGATCACCGAGTATTTCTTGCCCGATAAGGAAGGCAATATCGCCTACTACGGAGCATCGGGTTCCGGCAAGACGCAAGCGCTCCGATCGCTGGCCGTCGCGGCAGCGATCACTCCTAGTTCCGGACCTGTTGAGGTGTACGGACTCGACTTCGCGGGCGGCGGCCTCGACATGATCAAGGCCATGCCGCACGTCGGTGACGTCGTTCCCGGGGACGACGAGGAACGCGTCACGCGTCTGCTCACCTTGATCGGCTCCATTGTCGACGACAGGGCAAGCCGATATTCGAAAGTACGCGCCTCCGACTTGACCTTCTACCGAAAGATTTCCGGCAAGAAAGACGAGCCTCGCCTGCTCCTTCTCGTCGACGGGATCGGCGCTTTCAGCGAGGAGTACCAGTCCACCACCGCCAAGGCACGGCTCTGGACCCGCTTCCAGCAGATCCTCCTCGACGGTCGCGCAGTCGGTGTCCACGTCGCTGTCACCGCGGATCGCACGCAGGCGATCCCGACCTCTCTCGCCTCAAACTTCCAGCGCAAGATCGTCCTACGAATGACCGACGAGGAGTCCTACCTCAACCTCGGTCTCCCCAAGGACGTGCTCACCCCCACGAGTCCCCCCGGACGCGCCATGCAGGTCGGCAACCCCAACGTGCTGCAGTTGGCTGTTCTGGGCAGCAACGTCAATCCCCTCGCGCAAGCCCGCATGATGGAAGAAATCGCGTCGATCGGTGTGCTGCGCAACCGGGTTCGACCGACGCCGATCGGTTCCCTTCCCACCCTGGTCACAGCCGATTCGATCCCCGCCTCGCTCAATGGGTACCCGGTCATTGGTATGGAGGCGGAGGCCCTCGCGCCCCTCTCATTCAGGGCTGTCGGCACACTCGCTATCGGTGGAGGCCCACAGACCGGCCGTTCCAACGCGCTGGCGTGGTTGGTCCATACCCTCCATGCAACGTACCCGTACTCGCGGTTCCTGCACGCATCATCCGGGCGCTCCGCGCTGGCGGAGGATCCGGTGTGGGAGTCGACTGCTCGCGGTGCTGATGCCGTTGCTGAATTGTTGACCGCGTCGGAACCCTTCTTCCAGGCACCGGCCCCAGAGGATGCCCCAGGAGTCATCCTCGTTATTGAAGGGCTGGGTGACTTCACCTACGGAAACGCGGACCAGCTGATCCAGAACGCTATCGTCGCTGCCAAACAGAACGGGCATCTCGTCATCGCCGAGGCGGACCTGCCCGGGTGGTCACGTTCAGGTTCGCTCGGCCAGTTGATGCGAGGCGGGCGTGCAGGCTTGGTTCTGTGCCCCTCGCTCGGCGATGGCGATGGGGTTGTCGGCACGTCGGTTCCCGGTTTGCCCGGACGCGAGTTCAGTCCTGGCCGAGGGTTCTTTACACAGAATGGAAAGATCTGGAAAGTCCAGGTCCCCCGCATCTGACATCGCATGGGGACTAGTCCCCATTGTCAGTAACTATCAGTATTGCCAGAATTAATAACGAGGGGAAACCCACCTAGACTCCGCCGACCGCGGCGGGGCACGACACAAAGGAGACTCTGATGGCATTCCTCGGTATGGATGTGGAGCAGGTACAGAACCTGTCGCGCCAGCTGCAGCAGAAGGCGTCGGACATTGACAACATCATCACCACGCTGAACAGCACGATGCAGTCGACGGAGTGGAAGGGACAGGACGCTGAACAGTTCCGTAACGATTGGAATTCTTCCCTGACCCAGAAGCTGCGCCAGGTTTCGCAGTCCCTCAAGGACGCGAGCAGCAAGGCCTCGCAGAACGCTCGCGAGCAGCAGGACATTTCGAACAGGTGATCCTCCGGATGGGGCTCCGTCACCGACAGTTTCGGGGCCCCATCATCTCAGTGTGATGCCCGTTCATCAGACATACAAGAATGATCGACTAATCAAAAGGAATCGCCATGGCAGCCGTCGGCGCAGACGTTGAACAACTACGCAAGGCAGCGCAAACCTTCCGCCAGAAGGCGGAGTATCTGGAGTCCACCATCACCCAGAGCATCTCCCGGCAGATTACCGAAAGCCCCTGGAAAGGTGCCGACGCCGACAGCTTCCGAAACCAGTGGCAATCGGACCTCGCCCCGAAAGTCCGTCAGGTTGTTGAAGCACTGCGCAAGAGCGCAGACTCACTGACCCGCAACGCCAACGAACAGGAACAGGCTTCATCTGTTTCCTCAGGCACATCTGGAGTCCCCTCGAGCGCTCCGAGCGCCTCGCCTGTATCCGAGGGATCCTCGTCGGGCAGTTCCAGCTCCGGTACATCCACCGGACACACGCCCGGCTCGCCGGGCGAAGGAACACCCCCTGCACCTGCTCAACCTTCACAGAACTCTGGGCAGACCACAGCTCGTTTCGAAAGTTTCCGGCAACAGCGCCTGGGGCAGAAGACGGACTACGACGGCGCATACGGTTTCCAGTGCGTCGATCTCGCCAACCAGTACACCTCCGACATCTTCGGCGTACCCGCACGCTCTGCGCTCGGCGGCGGGAACGCGAAAGACATCTTTGGTAACACGAGTGAGCAGTACTTTACGAAGATAGCGCCCAGCGGCGGCCCGCAGGTAGGTGACATCGTGTGCGTTGGAGCTTACCGCTCTAATCCTTACGGACACATCGCGATCGTTAACGCAGTCGGGGCCGACGGATCGATCACCGTGATGGAGCAGGACGGATTCACGCAGGGACCTGCGAAGCTCCGCGCGCTCGGCACGACCGAGCGCGGCGCTATCCAGGGCTTCCTTCGCCCACGTGCTGAGCGATTGAAATAACACCTGAGCACTCAACACAATACCTAGCTCCCCGCGATGTCGATCCCACGCGAGTGGGATCGGCATCCACCATTCCGAAGTTGGCTTCCGCCACCTCTTCATGAAAGGAATCGCCATGGCAGCCGTCGGCGCAGACGTTGAGCAGCTACGCAAGGCAGCGCAAACCTTCCGCCAGAAGGCGGAGTATCTGGAGTCCACCATCACCCAGAGCATCTCCCGGCAGATTACCGAAAGCCCCTGGAAAGGTGCCGACGCCGACAGCTTCCGAAACCAGTGGCAATCGGACCTCGCGCCGAAAGTCCGTCAGGTTGCTGAAGCACTGCGCAAGAGTGCGGACTCGTTGACCCGCAACGCCAACGAGCAGGAGCAAGCATCATCACCGGGTGGAGGATCCTCGGGAGCGGGCACCTCCGGCAGTGGTGGTGGTTCACACTCGGGCGGGGGCACAAACTCCGGCGCACGTGATTATCTCCAGGATTTGAATAACCTCTTGGAGGAAACAAAGCCTCACGGACTCATGTGGGATTTGTTCAATACGGCCCTTAAACCCAAAGACGCCGCTCTTCTCTCCTCCATTGGAGGCGCAAAAGGACTCAACGCTTTCTTCAAGGGTGCAGGCATTATCGGTTCTGTCAATGACACCAAGAATTTCTGGAATGCCATGTCGAACGGAAACGATTATGACAAATTCTCGTCCGGAGTGGATCTGGCTGGTGGTCTTTTGCAAAACGCACCATTCGGCAGTGCCCCACACCTAGCTGGAACCGCTTTGAAGGCCGCTAAGACTATCGGAGAAGAAGCTTCAAAAGCAGTGAGCAGTGGCCCCTGGCCCAAAGGTGTCAGCGTATTTGATGCTATGGCTGAATGCACTGGCGAAAAGCCCGCAAAGGACTTCATCGGGCGTGCTTCTCAAGTGGTCCGGGGCGGCGCGATAAACCTGGGCAATTCCATTTTCACTACAATTAGAAAGCTGTTCTGATATGACGCTACTCCTTACTGACGATGAACTGGTTACCATCGGTCGGATCAAGGACGGGTGGAATTGGCCGCTTATGACCGTTCCCACGGACTCACGCGATGAAGCGGATAACCGTGGGATCCGTTCACTCCTCGTGCGTGGGCTGGCGACGGAGGAAGGCCCCCACCCTGATCTCGAAGTCATCGCGGGCTACGGCAGTGCAACGCGCAGGATCGCTACCCTGTACATCACCGCCGACGGCCAGCTGGCGATTCCCAACATCCAGCTGTTCATTCTGACGAACGACAGCGAGATGTGGCTCAGCGACCTGCGTATGCCGATGGGCATCCACCGCATCGACCACCTTACGTCGGATGCGTTGGCCGAGGTCCTTGAATCGACGTGCATGAGTTTCATTGACGAATCGCTCGGAACTGACGCCTCCGGTTTCGTTGTTCTCGATTACCGGGGAGAAGTCTCCCGCGGATTCCAAATCACAGACGTTGTCTCGGCCGTGCACCGCGAGGGCGAAGGGTTGGTCGTCGAGAAAACGCTTTTCTCCACCGCTGAACCGTCACGACTGCCTGCGCTCATCAAGGCACTCATCGCCAACTAGGAGAACACATCATGAACATGGCGATAGCAATCATCATTCTCATCGCTTGCGGCTTCCTCTATTACGGGTGGATACGGCTGCGTCAGGAAATCTCCGCGAAGATCACCCAGCTGATTTTCCGGAAAGCGCACCGCGAGGGCGAGGGGGCGGTGGGCAGAACACACCTCATCACCCCGAAATCAGTGTCTGCTCACGCACTCCTTGAGGCTGCGTGGGAGGCAATCGACGTCCCGGCCAGCGAAAAGCCCCCACGGTGGTGGCCTGCCAGCGTCTTCAAATGGCGCTCGGACGATCCCACCGGTCTCATTTTCCAATCGAAGGGCCGCCTGACCTTCACGCAGTGGTCTGCAACGCTGCTCACCGACAAAGAAGGCACGCAGCTCCTGTGGAGCGTCGTCCAAGCATTGCAGTTCAACGGTCTGGTGCCCGAGGCCAGGAGCCTAGCCAATCTGGAACGGCGCGTCATCAGGGCGATGAGGGCATGTGACCCGTACTGCGAGATCATCAGTGAACAAGGAAAGGTGAAGTGGAAATGAAACACACCACCCCACACTTCATCGCACTGGCGGTGCTCGCCATCGGCCTGCCGTGGTTTTTCCTACTGTCCGACGAGGATCACAGGCTCCTTCCGTCGCTGTTCATCGTTGTTGGTGCGGTAGCGGTCCTGGCCTTGGATTACTTCGGCCCTGCGGCGCTGCCCGACCCCCTCGCAGCCCAGGACCCAGAACCGTGGAAGCGCCCGCCCGCCGCCAACGCTGCGGAGGCGCAGGCCTACCAGGCGTGGGTTGCGCAGGCCACCACCGCCGCTCAAGTGGCGCCGAGCGCTCTGACGACACCCGCGGCACCGGCGTTCTCGCAGCCCCAGGCGGCCAACGTTGCACAGCCTCTCACGAACGAGGCCGTGGCTCAGCAGGTGCACACGCCCGCCTCCGTCACGCCCTCCGCAGTGGATCCCGCGCCGACAGCGGTTGCACCGTCGATGCCTCCGGCCCCGGAAGCCCCTGCACCGCGCCAGAGCGCGGCCGAAGAGCTTAACCGCCCGATCTCGATTGGCCCTCTCACCTCCTCCAGCGAGGACGCCCCGGTCAATCAGCCGTTCTCGGTTGGCCCGCTCGCTTCGCCCGCACCTGCCCTGCAGCAAGCCCCGGAACCCCAGCAGGTCTCAGCGCCCCAACAGGCACCGGACATCGCTCAGCCTCAGCAGGCCTCGGCCGACGCCTACGACGATGATGACCTCGACATGACGCGCGCGGCAGTCTCGCCGGGAAGCCGATTCACTGCCGCCGACGCGATGGATCCGGCGACACCGTGGGATGTCCAGGCGGAGATCGCTCGGACGAGGCCTGACCTGTGGGTGGCGCTGTCGAAAAATCCGTCGATTTACCCGGATCTCAAAGCCTGGCTCGATCGCCATATCAACAAGTAGCCAACGCACGAGGCACGACATACGTGGGGGCCACCCAATGGGTGGCCCCCACAGCCACGTTCACTCGTCCGCACATCAAGGTGAATGAGCGGGAAGGCGCACCACCTATCCGTTGATCTCGCGAATCTTGGACTGATCGTCGCCCGCCGTCACACAAAAGAGCTTCGCTGAACTGACACTCAGCTGAATCATGGCTTTTGAAGGAGTCTTCCCCTTCTCCGACAGGAGGTCCTTGACCGCCTCATATTGATCGTCAGAGGACATCGTCAAATACTCCCCGCAGGTCGTGTCGCCCCCCTTGGTCCTCGTTGATCCAGAGCACGCCGTCAGCGAGACCACAACCATGACGGCCGCTACGACGCCGACCGCCTTCTTCCATCGCGTCATGTCAGACTCCTAATACCTGTGTTGTGATGTGAAAGAATCGCCCTCCATCAGAGGACACTTCCAGTATCCCCCAACGCACACCCCACAGTGTCGCAAATATCACAAGTTATACACAGTAACCGTGTAGCGCTTCAGTGATGGTACGAGGTTTCCCCACTCAACAGACGCTCGTCGATGCCGCCTTCGATTCCACGACGGCCAGCCCCGCGTCGGTGAGGATCGTCGCGGCCCACCGTCTGCCCACGGGACACACCCGCACGACGACGCGCCCGGCCACGGCCTCGTCGAGGGCAGAGCTGGCGCGCTCAACGATGAGCGAACACAGTGCGTCGTCGTCCCCTTCCCCGGTTCCACGCACACCTTCGCCTCCGCGGTCATCGAGCAGGAGGACCTCGACCCCTCGTCCTCGCGCGCGACGCGCCGCTTCCACGACGGCGGTTCCGGTGAAGAAGGGAGCGCGGATCTCGTCGCGCAGCTCCGCCTCGAGCAGGCGCGCCTCCATGGCGATCTCAGGTGTCACTTCTTCATCCCTGAGCGCCTCGAGGGTCCTGCGCGCGCGAACGGACACGTCAGCGAGCTTGACCGCCATGGCCGAATTAATGCTCACCTGCAGTTCCCTCTCCAGGCGCGCCTGCTCCTCGGCTTTGAGGGCTCGTTCGATCGCGGAGGTCACGGTGCCCGACCACGACACGAGAGCAAACCAGAACATGAACGTGATGATGTGGCCGATCGTGAAGGTAAAGACGAGGCCGGGCGGCCTACCTGAGAGTGCAACCCAGGCGGCGACTGCGACCACAAAGCCGACGCAGCCAACGACGGCCTCGGCCGTGCGCTGACGCAGGAGGAGCAGCACAGCGAGGAACATCGACGCGCCCGCGCTCCACCCGGACCAGCCCGGCCATGCGGACGCTACCCGAATCGGGGTGAGCGCCAGCAGGTTGGACACACCGATCACAACGGCACTCCCCCACGTCACGAGTTTCGGGGGCACGCGGTCGGGCCACGGTGCCACCAACAGGGTTCCTGCGACCGCCATGATCGCGAGGGAGAGGATGACGGGGCCCCTATGTGAGTAGGCCCCGTGGCTGAATTCGATCGCCACCATATAGCTATGAAACACAACGCCGACCAGAACAAGCAGCCGCGCGCCGCGCGACTCTGCGGCCGCGCGGACCTGCGAATCCCACGCGGTGCGCGACGGGTCTTTGTCGCGCGTACCCGCGCGGGTCCGCCACGCGAACGCGGAGCGAATCGCCTGCCGCGGCCGGAAGCGTCGACTCTGGGGGTCGCGCCATTCCAGGGTCACGAGCGTGCCTCCGCCGGGCTTCGAGGCCAGGGTTGCGTTGCCACCGACCGACTCCATCCGCTTCACGATGGAACCCCGGACGCCGTGTCGCCCCTCGGCGAGGCGCTCAAGGTCGAAGCCCTGTCCCGTGTCGGTGATCGTCACGCGCATGGAATCCGCCCCGGCTGAGACAACGACGCGGCAGCGCGCGGGCTGGCTCGGGTCCGAGGTGTCGGATCCTGCGTGGAGGCGAACGTTGTTGAGTGCCTCGTGGGTCGCGG
>ERZ772979.628-NODE-628-length-23587-cov-35.185492_pt1 | contig 23587 bp, 32 predicted proteins | sample MGYA00511130_ERZ772979 | MGnify/ENA primary metagenome ERZ772979 (study PRJEB29015, sample SAMEA2738103) | human oral metagenome | biome: human oral; feature: human-associated habitat; material: saliva | place: China | collected 2186 ... | reverse complement strand
AAACCGTTAATACCAACTTTAACTACCATTAGTGATTTCCTCCTTATGAAAATCAAATAAATATAATTTTGAGAGCAAGCTCTCCCTATTGTGAAAAGATTAACTTGAGCGCTTTCAATTCAACCTTTCAACAGTCATATTATATAATTTTTTTCAAAAAATTGCAAATAGAAAAGGCACTTACTTTCATAAGTACCTTAACTTTATAAGTTCTAATTAAGCTTCACCAGAATTTTTCTTGATGATTTCTTCTTGAACTGATTTAGGAACATCTTCATAGTGGTCAAATACCATCATGAATGTACCACGACCTTGAGTTGCAGAACGAAGTGTTGTTGCATAACCGAACATTTCAGCAAGTGGAACATATGCACGAACGATTTGGCTGTTACCGTGTGCTTCCATACCATCAACACGTCCACGACGAGCTGTAACGTGACCCATAACATCACCAAGGTTTTCTTCAGGAACAGTGATTGTTACAAGCATCATTGGTTCAAGGATAGTTGGTTGTGCAGTCTTAGCAGCTTCTTTAAGTGCAAGAGACGCAGCGATCTTGAAGGCAGTTTCAGATGAATCGACATCGTGGTATGAACCATCGTAAAGCTTAGCTTTGATGTCAACCATTGGGTATCCAGCAAGGACACCGTTAGCCATAGATTCTTCCAATCCTTTTTCTACTGCAGGGATGAATTCACGTGGAACCACACCACCGACGATAGCATTTTCGAATTCGAATCCTTTACCTTCTTCGTTTGGAGTAAATTCAATCCAAACATCACCAAACTGACCTTTACCACCAGATTGACGTTTGAAGAATCCACGTGCTTGTGTTCCAGCACGGAATGTTTCACGGTAAGATACTTGTGGAGCACCAACGTTTGCTTCAACTTTGTGTTCACGTTTCAAACGGTCAACAAGGACATCAAGGTGAAGTTCACCCATACCAGAGATAACTGTTTCACCAGTTTCAGGGTTAGTTTCAACACGGAATGTTGGATCTTCTTCAGCAAGTTTTTGAAGACCGATACCCATCTTATCTTGGTCAGCTTTAGTCTTAGGCTCAACCATCAATTGGATAACTGGTTCTGGAACTTCAATTGACTCAAGAATAACTTTAGCTTTTTCATCAGTCAATGAGTCACCAGTTGTAGTATCTTTCAAACCGATAGCAGCAGCGATATCACCAGCGTATACTTGTTCAATTTCTTGACGGCTGTTAGCGTGCATTTGAAGGATACGTCCGATACGTTCACGTTTACCTTTAGATGTGTTCATTACATATGAACCTGATTGAAGGATACCTGAGTAAACACGGATAAATGTCAAACGACCTACAAATGGGTCAGTCATAATCTTGAAGGCAAGAGCTGCAAATGGCTCATCATCAGATGCTGGACGAGTTTCTTCTTCGTCTGTATCTGGGTTGATACCTTTGATTGCAGGGATATCAAGTGGGCTTGGAAGGTAATCGATAACCGCATCAAGCATCAATTGAACACCTTTGTTCTTGAAGGCAGAACCACAAAGAACTGGGAAGAATTCAACGTTGATTGTTGCACGACGGATAGCTGCTTTCAATTCCTCATTAGTGATTTCTTCACCTTCAAGGTATTTCATCATCAAATCTTCGTCAGTTTCAGCAACTGCTTCGATCAATTTTTCACGGTATTCGTTTGCTTGATCAACGTAATCAGCTGGAATATCTTCTTCAAGAATATCTGTACCAAGGTCATTAGTATAGATTTCAGCTTTCATTTTAATCAAGTCAATGATACCACGGAAATCATCTTCAGCACCGATTGGCAATTGGATTGGGTGTGCGTTTGCTTGAAGACGATCGTGAAGTGTGCTTACTGAGTAAAGGAAGTCTGCACCGATTTTATCCATTTTGTTGGCAAATACGATACGTGGAACACCATACTCAGTTGCTTGACGCCAAACTGTTTCAGTTTGAGGTTCTACACCTGATTGTGAGTCAAGAACGGTTACGGCACCATCCAATACACGGAGTGAACGTTGTACTTCGATTGTGAAGTCCACGTGTCCTGGTGTATCGATGATGTTAACGCGGTGACCATCCCATTGTGCTGTTGTAGCGGCAGATGTGATTGTGATACCACGTTCTTGTTCTTGCTCCATCCAGTCCATTTGTGATGCACCTTCGTGAGTTTCACCGATTTTGTGGATTTTACCAGTGTAGTAAAGGATACGCTCTGTTGTAGTTGTTTTACCGGCATCGACGTGGGCCATGATACCGATATTACGAGTTTTTGCAAGTGAAAATTCGCGTGCCATTAGGTTATTCTCCTATAAATATTTTAGTTTACTTATTTATTATAACATTATTGTCAAAAAACGGATAGGCAGGACCTACCCGTTTTTTCACTAATATTTAACTGGTTTTCAAATGATATGAATGATATTATTTGAATTCAGAGTCAGCCTATTACAAATCCATAATCTTAGCTTATGAATATATGACTGTAATTCAGCTTGAAACTTATGATTACCAGCGGAAGTGTGCAAAGGCACGGTTTGCTTCAGCCATTTTGTGAGTATCTTCACGTTTCTTAACTGATGCACCAGTGTTGTTTGCAGCATCCATGATTTCTTTTGCAAGACGATCTTTCATAGTGTGTTCACCACGCGCACGTGATGCGTTAACCAACCAACGAAGACCAAGAGTTGTACGACGTTCTGGACGAACTTCAACTGGGACTTGGTAGTTTGAACCACCGACACGACGTGCACGTACTTCAAGTACAGGCATGATGTTGTCCATAGCTGTTTCAAATACTTCAAGAGCATCGTTTCCAGTTGCTTCTTTGATTTGCTCAAAAGCATCGTATACGATCGTTGCAGCAGTACCACGTTTACCGTCAAGCATTACACGGTTGATAAGACGTGTAACGATTTTTGAATTGTACAATGGATCTGCCAATACTTCGCGTTTAGGCGCTCTATTTTTACGACTCATTTTATCTTATCTCCCTTCTTATCCTTTAGGACGTTTAGCACCGTATTTAGAACGGCTTTGTTTACGATCAGCTACACCTGCAGTATCAAGTGCACCACGGACGATGTGGTAACGTACCCCTGGAAGGTCTTTTACACGTCCACCACGGATAAGAACAACGCTGTGTTCTTGGAGGTTGTGTCCGATACCTGGGATGTAAGCAGTAACTTCGATAAGGTTGCTCAAACGTACACGAGCGAATTTACGAAGGGCTGAGTTAGGTTTTTTAGGTGTCATTGTTCCAACACGAGTTGCAACACCACGTTTTTGTGGTGAAGAAACGTTTGTTTGAACTTTTTTATGACTGTTGTAACCAACGTTCAAAGCTGGTGATTTAGATTTTTCTACTTTTGATTTACGCGGTTTGCGAACCAATTGGTTAATTGTAGGCATCTACATTCTCCTGTGTTTTTTTATTTTTGGTTGATATGGCACTTGGTGACAGCCCATATCTGTGTGTACTTTTGCAACTTATGTCAGCACGTCTCTGTACACTTTTGAGAGACCAAAAGTAAAAAGTACCGTCTAATATAGTATCATTTTTTGATGATTATTGTCAAGACTTTCTTGTTAAAAAGAAAAATTCCTAATCGTTAAATTAGGAATACTATCGTAGATTAATTATTTGTCAAAAATATTACCGACTTCAACTTCTACCTTCTGTGCTTTTACATCGATGTCAGAAACAGTAAGTAATGATTTATATTCATGGATATCACGATCACCTTTAGCATTTTCTGCGAATACAGCTACACCTACTAACTCACTATCAAATTCTGAAAGCAAGCTAATCATACCCGTAATGGTACCACCACCTTTAAGAAAATCATCAACAATAAGGACGCGGCTATTTGGTTTCAAACTACGTTTTGAAAGAAACATCTTTTCAATACGATCACTTGAACCACTAACATAGTTTACCGATACGGTTGAACCTTCTGTAATTTTCAAGTCACGACGAACGATAACAAATGGAATGTTCAAGACATCTGCTACTGCATTTGCTAAAGGAACTCCCTTAGTTGCAACAGTCATAACGGCATCAATTTTTTGTCCTTTAAAGGCACTAGCAATGATACGACCAACATTTTTCAAAATAGACGGTGTACTCAGTAAATCAGATAGGTAGAGATAACCACCTGGTAAGATACGATCACTCTCGGAAAGACGTTTACAAAGATCTTCAACCAGACTTCTTGCATCTTCATCAGAAATAGTTGGTGTAAACATAACGCCACCAGATGCACCCGTTACTGTTTCGATTTCTCCTATTTGACTTTCCTCGAAAGCTTTTTTAATGATAGCAACATCTTCTGAGATTGAAGACTTTGCAGCTTCATAACGTTCTGCAAAGGTGTTGAGGCTTGTCAATTGATAAGGATTATTAATCAGGTAGTTTGAAATCACTACCATGCGCTCACTTCGTTTTAATTTCATATGTTACCTATATTTTCTGTACTTTTTAACTATTATACCATAATACAGCAAAAAACGAACATTTTCATATGAAATGCTCGCTTACTTTCGCAATCTGTACAAAAACCTTATATTTAAGGGTTTTTTGAACTGTGTTTGTTTTTTAATTTTAAATTTGCTTGCCTTTTTGCTTACTTTTAGATAGATTTTAGTGCTTGCTCATAAAATGACGTTGCTTTTTTAGCGTTCTCTTTCGATAAGTGACTGTAAGTGTCCATAGTCATTGAAAGAGTGGAATGTCCTAGACGATGCTGCAACTCCTTATAAGGAATACCCGAGTTAAGAAGCAAGCTGGCATGAGTATGACGGAAACCGTGGAAACCTATATTATTTACCCCTGCTTTTTTGAAATGCAACCTTAAACGCCCCGACATTGTTCTATTGTTGGGGTATTCATGTATAAAGTCCGAGAATACCACTGTTTCAGTTCTTCCTAGCTTCCAGCCCTCTTGTATCTGTCTATGCTTGTATTTTTTGAGCATAGCCACTGTTTCAGCGTCTATGTCTATATCTCGATAGCTAGACTTTGACTTTGGACTGTTTATCTTTTTTTGGTAATTCAATGTCTTGGTAATATGGACAACCGAATTATCAAGGTCAATATCAGACCATGAGAGAGCCAAAGCCTCATTGATACGGCAACCCGTAGCAAGCAAGAACTTATATAGCGTGATATCATAGCAATATTTGAATTTAGAACTATCTAAGCTATCAATATAGGTAAGAAATTGTTTAAGCTCATCATTATTGAAATGCTTAGCTTTGGCTTTCTTATCCTTTTGAGTATTTCGAGGCAAAACAATGTTATTGGCTGGGTTTGTGGGAATAACTTGTAAAACCACGCCATATTGTAAAATGCGCTTGTTAAGGGTATGAATTTTATTGTAGTGAAGATATGAACCAGATTCACCAGTATTTGCATTATTTGCTAACTTATTCATCATAGACTGAATTAGCGGCGTGGTTAGTTTATCCAGTTTAAACTCACCAAACAACGGTAAAACATGGTTATTTAAGAGCCCTTTTTGTGTCATTCTTGTATTAGTTTTAACTGTATTTTTGTAGCTATCCCACCATGAAGCAGCTAACGCCTCGTATGTTTCTATTGCAACTTCTTTGTAGCGTGTTGATCCATTAGCTTTAAAATCAAATTGCGCTTGTTGGGCTTTGGTCTTGAGTTCTTTTTTTGTCCTGGCAGTGACTTTAGTTGTTACTTTCTTGCCAGTGACTGCATCAACGCCAAGATATACATTAGCACGATAGACGGTTGACCCGTCTTTTTTCTTTATCTCGTTAATCTTCATAATGATAAACCTTTCTAAACATCAGCAGGCAAGCCGTAATAAAGTTTTTAGAGTGGTTTATATGTTTAAGAGATAGTGTTATATCAGTCAAAACTTAATCGAACAACGAATGAAGTTCGAGTGAAGCTTGAGAAAAAATCAGTTTACTTCCTAGTTATTACTTTATTAGGTGTTGGTGAGTTAGCGTTGAAATAAGAAATATTGACGTATTTTTTATTTATTCCAACGATATCAAGCCAGTCAGTTAGTATATTTTCTAAGATTTTACTATCTTCATATTTACGGCTATTGATATAGTCCCCAAAGTGTTTGAATTGAGACCCTTTACCTTTATAACCGTTTACATACAGGGCATCAGTAGCCCTAAACGCATTAAGTAATGCACCTTTTGAACTCGATTCTATGACAATTTCACGATCATAGTCTGAAATTATAGCACGAAACCCCGTAAACAAAGGCAATTCATCTCCTTTGTGCAATTTTACGATGCAATATTTCACCTTTGATACTTCATTCAATTTTTCTGACGTGTCTTGTTCTATATCTAAAACCGTATAATCGTAACCTTGCAACTCAAGAGGTGGTAAGTAATCTCCAGCTAAATCTTTGACTGGGGTAATACCGACATCATACCCTAATAAATACGGGACATCTACGCCAAAATAATCGGCCAAAATCTGCGCTTTATCGGGTTTAATTTGACTTTCATTGTTTTCAAGGCGTTGTATTGTACGTTTCGGGATGCTTACTGCCTCAGCTAACTCTTGTTGAGTCATCCCACCGTTTTTGCTTTTTCTTAGCTCTTTTATTCTATTCATAACTTACCTTTCACAAAAATAGTTTAACATAAAACGTCAAAAACTGGAACTTTTTTTGTTTATTTAGTGTTTTTTGGTTGACAAACGACATAAAGTGGAATATTATGTAATTACAAAAACGTCAGTTTATGGCGCAGGAGGTGAGAATAATTGTTGATTACAAGTAACCAAGCGAAAGCAATTCGGAGAAAGCAAGCGGATGAAAATCTGACATCAAAGCAAGTAAGCGAAAATATTGGGATATCTCAGTTCACATATCGAAAAATTCGAAAAGGTGCAGAGGTTCGCCCTACAGTTTATCAAAAAGTCATGGAATGGCTAGCAGAAGATTATTAAGAGCAACAAAAAAGGCTTAGCAGTCGCCAAACTCACAAGCCTTTTACTCACTATAACTAAAAAAGAAATTACAGCAGGCAAGCCGTAATAAGGTTTTTAGTATCTGTATTTTGATACCTCAATTATATCATAGATTGCTGGTATCGTGTACCCCTACTTAGAGGCCACCTCTTAAAAATGGATAAAGCATCACAGAAAATAAACAAGCTAGATAACCAGTTAAAACATAATCGAGGTAACAACATGACAAAGAAAACAGAAAATACATTAACGGTAAGACAGTCTAACAAACTAGGTCTTGAATTGCATGACATCATGACTGGGATGCAAGGCTTACGCAGCCAAGCTAATCTCTTTATGATTGCGAAAAATACTGGAGCAGATAACGGGGTGTTACGCCATGAAATGGATAAGTTTTTAGAACATATCTATGACATGGTAGAAATTTATTCCCGTGACCTAGACAAAATTGCTTTTTATCTGCTCGAGTGTGACAATCCTGGAGAATTGCGAGCATACGAGGCAGAGGAAAGAGGAGAGTAAAACCATGGCCACAGAATTAAATTTATCAGCTAGCCAGTTTATTATCCTAGTCATCGTTTTAACGCTAGCTCTTGCTGTTTTATGGCTCAAGAAAAGCTATTTTCAGCTTGATATAGAGCCTAAAGCTGATACCGTGACAGATAACACTACGCACAAAGAATGTACTCACTACGGGGCTTATATTCAAGCTCAAGGCAATTATTACAACTAAGGAGAATAACCATGAAATTCAAAATATTCAGCGACAATGCTAAATCATTCACTTTCAAACATGAGTTTGAAACTATGGATCATGCCAATGTATCATCTACCGCTATACTCGGTTATATGTCCGGAACGTATGAACAACCCACAATAGATATCACAATCGGCGGGAACGGGGCTAACAACACCTATACAATGGTTGTTAAGTATGTAGAAGATGAAGACCTTACAAAGGTGTTTAACCGTATTTGTGAGAGCTTTGAGAGCTATTCAAAGGGTTATGCTGAGGAAGCCTAAACGTGTATCAAGACAGAAAGAAAGGATAAATATTGGATGAGCAAAACAATCCCGAACACCCATAAAAGAATTTTGGCCAGTATTCCCGTAGGAGCTGATAGCCGTTCTGTTACTGGAAAAGAGCTTGCAGCAACCCACAGAATGGATCGCAGAACAATTCAAGCAATCATTAGGCGCTTAATTGTTGAATATGGTGTTCCTATTTGTGCCAGTCGTGATATTAACGGGGGTTACTTTATCCCTGCTAACGATACGGAACGCCTGGAGGGTATCAGAGCGCTTAAAAGCCAACTAACCGAGGAAGAAAAGCGAGTAAGTGCCTTGCTTGAGGCTGACTTAACCGAGTATAAAGAGCTGCTAAGGGGGTGATGATATGCACGTTTTAAGCGATGAATATCAGTACGAACTAGCTCAAGGCGTTGTCAGTATCGTAGAAAACGCCATTAAAGCCCGTTCTAAGTATGATAACAAACAGTTAGGGCTAATGACTGCCCAGCAAGCTATGGATGAACTAGGTCTTAAATACAACACTCTAAGACGTTGGGAGGAAGCAGGACTTAAACGCTACCAACCACCCGTAGAGGATAGCCGCAAAGTGTATTATCGTATCAGTGACATTTTAGCATTTTTGGGGGTTGAAAATAATGGGAAACCGTAGAATGATAAGTAAAACCGTCACCCAAACACAGCGTTTCTTACGCTTGCCCTTGGAAGCTCAAGCCCTTTACTTTCACCTTATACAAAATTGTGATGATGACGGGGTGGTGGAAGCTTTCCCTATTATCAGAATGATAGGAGCTAGCGAGGATAATCTAGGGCTTTTGGTTATCAAACAATTCGTAAAACCTCTTAATGATGAAATGGTCTATTTTGTTGTTGACTTCCACGAACAAAACACCGTTAGAAGAGACAGATACACGCCTAGCATTTATAAAGACCTGCTAGAGCAAAACGCTGAAAACCTTATAACAGATAGTGATGACACCACTGGTCAACCAGTGGTAAACCAAACGGAAACCACTGGTAAACCCAATATAAGTCAATATAATCTAAGTCAATATAATCTAAGTCAATCTAGGTCTATCAAGAAAGACGAGGACGAAGAAAAAGAAAATAAAAACCCAATCTTTGAAAAGCTAAAAGCAGCTTTTGGGGAAATGTCAGTTAACGGGACGATGATTGCAGAGGTAGAAGATTTGCTCAAAATACACGGAGAACCTTTGCTATTATATGCTCTTGATGTAACGATCTTGAACGCTGGTAAGTCTATTAGATACACTAGGACAATTCTAGCAAACTGGCAAGGCCAGGGATTGAGAACGGTTGAGCAAGTTAAGAAACACGAAGAACAACGACAAAATTCAAAAACAAGTCACAAGGCAGAGGAAGACACGCTGACAAGTAGCCTTCCACCGCTGCCATTTTAGAAAGAGGTATCTATGACTAAAGAAACAGAAACGGCTATTGATAAGCCTAATTATCTTAAAATGGCTAAAAGAGTAGTGACACTGGATGAGGTTTGTCCCGTCCACAACGTCCATTATCTGCAGCTTAATAAAGCGGTTTTAATTGCAGGCGAGAATAAACCTCGACAGCCAAAGCCTTATTGTCCCGTTTGTGTCAAAGAGGGTATTTCTCAAAAGGAACTGTCAGAGATTGAGAAAAGCCAAAATCAAGGCTTGTATCTCAAAACCTATAATATCCTCGAAAGTAAAAGCACTGTTCCAAAGGAGCTGAAAGCAGCAACCTTTGATAACTTTATCGCTGAGACCCCAGAGGAAAAACAACTCTTAGATTTTGCTAAGGGGCAAGCCCTAAAGTACCTAAACGGTATGGCAGGAAATACGCTTATAACGGGCAATACTGGGGTAGGAAAGAGTCACCTATCTTACGCCATGGCCAAAGCAATTAACGAGGGCTATCGGGCTAAGAATGAGCCTAAGAGTGTCTTGTTTATCAGCCTTACCGAAATCATCAAGGAAATCAAAAACGGTTGGAATTATGGCCGCCATGCTAGCTTAACAGAGCATGAGGCGTTAAACCTCATGACAAGCGTTGATTATCTGATACTGGATGACCTGGGCGCAAAGAACGCTGAGATTAAGCCAAAAGGAGACTGGGAGCAAGATTTTCTGTTTGATATTCTCAATAACCGAGATACTACGATCATCAACACTAATTTAAGCGGTGATGAACTTAGAAAGGTTTACAATGAGCGCAATACAAGCCGTATTTTAAAGGGGCTTGAGGGTAACTCTTTCAAGGTCTTTGGCATCAAGGATAAGCGCTATAATATTAGCGCCTTGAAACAAAAGAGTTAGAAAGAGAGGTGCTTAAATGGCCTTTACTTTCTCGAAAGAGCTCACTGACTACTATCAAGCAGATACTGCCGCTACTGCTATTCATGGCTTTATATCGGGCTTGTATGAGCAACCAATGATTAGTATCACGTTAAAAAACAGTACCCCAAAATCTAAAAAGTATATGCTAAGCGTTGAATATGAGGCAGAACAAAGCCTTGACAACGCTTTTGAGCGTATATGTAATGGCGTTAAAGAGTTTAATAAGGCCAGAGCATTAAGCGCTGAGCTTGATAAACGGCAAACTATAAACAATGCTAAAAGTCTGCTTAATGTTTATAGACGTATGGAAAGGATAGCAGGCAGCCCCTACGTTCCTAACACGAATAGAACAAGTAATAACGCCTTAAACACCGACATTTCAGCTCTTGAAAATACTCGACAAAACAGAAAATTCATCGCTGAGCTAGAACGGGACTGCATGAGAGAGGCAATCGAAAAAATTCAACCCCAGGAACTAAAGACAATCTTAGTTGAAAAATACTGCATACCAGTCAAGAAAAGTAACATAGAACTCTATTATGACTTAGGACGTTCTGAAAGCGCCTTTTATCGTGTTCTTGATGATGCACTACTGAAGTTTGCAGCAATCTATAAAAACGGAAAACTATTAGCTTTGTTATAATGGCGCTAAACCTTGATAATAAAGCATTTAATGACGATAGAAAGAGGTAAAACATGGAAAACAATGACAAAGACTATATTTATTTTTATAGTAACGGTGCTATGGTTAGACAAGCACTCCCAAAATATGGTAGTATATTAGTGACTGTTGTTGACGGTCAAGTTATTAGCGCTGATACAACCATAAAAACTAAATATAGTCGCTGACTAGAAAACTAGAGGCACACTGAAAGACAAGTATCTTTTGGGGTGTCTCTAGTTTTTTTGTCTAATTATCTAAATAGAAAAGAGGAACTTTAAAATGACATTAACGGAAATTAAAACACAAATTGACAACTTTGGTAAACGTAAGCAACAACAAATTGAAGAATACAGTAACAAGCAGAAAGAACTAGCTGAAAAGGTCGAGAATAACGAAATGTATCAGACCGAGGCTAACTTACGCTTGGAAGATATCGCAAAAGCTGCTAAGAATTATTCTGATACAGAGTACAATAGTATCATTTCTAAGATTGAAGCTATCGAGCAGACAGAGCTTGATGCTATCAAAGCAGGGTATGAAACGGTGACCGCTGATAACCTCGCAGAATTGACTTTGTTAGGACAAACAAAAGTCACAGAAAAAGAGCTGCTAAGCTACCTTGAAAAATACAAGCGCAATCCGTTAGCTATCAAGAAATTGCATGAAATTGCCTTTAATAACGGTATCTCATTGCCTGGATATATCTTGAAAGAAGATAGACTAAGCAACTTGTTACAACTATTCAAACAGTACGCTAAAAGCTATCATGATACATCTATCAATGACGCTTACGGGGCAGCTAGTGACCTGGCCTTTACTTTGGTACTTTCTACGGATGAAATGACTAAGGCACTGGAAGAATACTCAAAACACTTTGACACGGCTCTAGGACTTTCACAAGTCTAACAACCGCAACCAACAATGAAAGAGCGCTTAGTTTTATCTAGGCGTTTTTGACTAGGATAAACTGGAGGATAGATCATGGAACTAATGGCAATCAACGAAAAGCAGACGATTAAGAACGTTAAAAAGAAGCTACGTGAATACCCACGGTGGCGAGAGGTTGCGCGTGATAGTGCTGAGCAGCGTATAACTGCCAATTACACCTTTGAGCCACGTTCTAAGAGCCATAACCGCAGCAACATTGTTGAAACACTGGCAGTAAGACGAATAGATGCCATGAATGAGCTGGAAGCTATTGAGGAAGCACACAGAAATATCATTGATGAACGCTATAGAGTCATTATCTATCGCCGCTTCTTACAATCCACACCAGCACCAAACTGGGTTATCGCTCAAGAATTGGGCTATGCAAGGACAAAATTTCAAGAGCTGGTTAACGAAGCTTGTCTATCTTTTGCTGAAAATTATCGAAATGGTGAATTGGTTGATTTGCTTGAATAGTTGGGTTGTCTATATATAAGGCGAGGTATCAAAGTGATAGAAATTAAATTAAAGGCGTTTATAGACGTTCTCAAAGCTAGCAACCTAACCAAGGCGAAGATAGCACACGGTAAAGCTAGGGTATGGCTAGACTTGGATAAGTTGACCATAGTTTATAACGGTCAAGAAACGCCCCTAAAACGGCAGTCATTAAACTATGGAGGCTATCGCTATTATTTATATTGCCCTAACTGTGGAGAGGCTAGAACGAGCTTATATTGGTATTGCGAAGCCTTATCATGTCGTAAGTGTCTAGGATTGCATAATAGAACAGTAAACCGAAGTAAGACTGATTGTGTTTATTACTGGGAGCAGGCAGTTAAAGAAGCTCAAAAGATAGTGCCTGGATATGAGGCAAAGGACTACTTAACACCCGATTTTCCCGATAAACCCAAAAGGATGCACTGGAAAACCTATTACAAGCATAGAGCTAAGTATTATCAATATTGGCGCAAAGGTGAGGACTTATGGTTAAATAGAGCAAGTCGCTTGTTAAAATCTTGATATGCCGTAACGTTCCGACATTTTCCAACATCGAGAAATTGAAGAACACTCTTAAATGTGACAACGTTGTCATGTTTGATAAAGTTCTTAAATTAGACCCCGTGGTCGAATTTGGAAAAGGTTATTAAATTTGTGTACGTCCTCAATTTTTCTAGTTACTCTTTGTCATAGATTGTAAAACGTTCTTATACCCCTCTAAAACGCCCGTACATCAATTTTAAGTAATCTCTAGTATATTTACCTTGAAATAGATATAAGGTGGTTTAAAAGACGAATTAGAGGGTATTTAACTATCTGCTACTTTATCCGATTATTCTCGAAATAAAAATATCTTTTTTTATGTTTTTTCAACCTTTTACGAATAGAATATAAAAGGAGGTAACAAAATGCTAACTTATGATGAATTTAAAGAGGCTATGGACAAGGGTTTTATTAAAGGTGATACTGTCCAGATTGTCCGAAAGAATGGCAAGATCCATGACTACGTTTTAGACGGTGAACGAGTTGAGCCACACGAAACATTGAGTTTAGAAAAGGTATCGGATATAATAAAGGAGCTAAGCGAGGACAACTAAAAAAGCACCTCACTGGTGCTAGTCTCTTGCCTGCTAAACTCGTAAAGTGACTGATGCCTTAAATCGTTCAACGTTGAACGATTAGGGGCGATTTCTCTTGATTACTAAACTTAATAAATTGATTGATACCCTAACGGGTATTTTTTTGCTTTCCTTTTTGCTAACTTTCGGGGTAAGCAAACGGCAACTTATGGGGTGTGAATTGATAAAATAGCTCACAAAATCGCTTTTCTATCACTCTAATAAAACCTATGGAAAAGCCGCAATCATTTTCATATGAAATGCTCGCTTAATTTCGATTTTAATCAAATTTTGGCTTGTAGAAAGAACGATTATCCATAGCAAAGAGACGATTTGTCATTTCTCCTGGACCTACTAGGTTAAGGGCTGTCGTCATCATCATCATACTGGCATCAAGATTATCAATCATATGAATAATTTCTGCTTCCATAATACGAGGTCGCACTGGGCTACCATACTCTAGTTGTCCGTGGTGGCTGAGAATAACATGACGCAAAACAACGACATCCTCACGCGTATCATCAATATTGAGCTCCATGAGCACCTTAGTGATTTCTTCATCAATCAAAGCAATATGACCAATCAAGTTTCCACGAACCGTATACTCAGTATTTTCAGGACCAGTAAGTTCAATAACCTTAGCTAAATCATGAAGCATAATTCCGGCAAAGAGTAGACTCTTATTGAGCTCTGGATAAATATCTCCAATGCTGTCCGCTAAGCGAACCATAGTAGCTGTATGATAGGCTAGTCCACTTTCAAAGGCATGATGATTTGTTTTAGCAGCTGGAAAAGTGAAAAACTCTTTATTATACTTTCGATAAAGGGCACGAACAACACGCTGCCAAGTTGCTTCCTCAATCTTGAAAATCATTTGCTCTAGGTATTCGCGTACTTCGGAAGGATTTACTGGTGGTTTCTCTTTGAAATCAGCTGGATCATTTGGCTCACCAAATGTAGGCAAGCGTAAGGTAATTTGGTTTACCTGAGGAGTATTATTATAAACCTCTCGACGTCCCTCCATATGCACTACTTTACCTGCGGTAAATTCTTCGACATTATAAGGTTGAGCATCCCATAGGTTGCCTGAAATCTCTCCAGTATCATCCTGGAATGTAAAGGCAATGTAATCCTTTCCTGCTCTTGTCTTACGTACCTCTGCACGCTTAATCAGATAAAAACCTTCAAAATACTCGTCTTTTTTCATTTGATTAATCTTCATGCTTGTCCTCGTTTTCTAATCGTGGTAAATCCAACAAACTTTGTGTCGCACTGTCTTGATAGGTTTCAATTGTATCAAGAGCTCTAACAATTGCCCTACTCCTTGTGTTAAGAAGACTATCGACGGTTTTACTTGCTGTATTCAATTGTTTCTGAGCTTTAGCTAACATATCTCCAAACCTGCCAAACTCTAGTTTGACGTTGCCTAAAATCTTACTAATATCATCCGCATTCTTTTGAATATTCAAAGTTCTAAATCCTACAGACAATGAATTCAAGAGTGCTGATAAGGTTGACGGACCTGCGATAACAATATTCTCCTCGCGACGAAGGGCGTCAAAGAAGGCCGGTTGACGTACTACCTCAGCATAAAGTCCTTCCGTCGGTAAAAATAATATACCAAAATTTGTAGTTTCAGGTGGGTTAAGATACTTCTTGTTAATATCCTTTGCAAATCGCTTAATACTAGTCAGAAGTGACTTACGGTGATTCTCAATCTCCTCTTTATTACCAGACTCATAAGCATCTTCCAGACGATAGTAATCTTCCAAAGGAAACTTAGAATCAATGGGAAGGTAGATATATTCATCTTTATGGTTTCCTGGCATTTTGATTGCATATTCAACTCGTTCACTTGAACCTGATACCGTAGGAAATTCTCGCTCGTACTGATTAACAGTCAATATGTCTTCAATAATTTGCCCTAATTGAAGCTCTCCCAAAATACCTCGTGTTTTTGTATTTGAAAGGACCTTGTTAAGACTTCCAACATCCTTGGCTACATTTTTCATTTCCCCCAAGCCCTGGTTAACCGACTCTAATTGTCTTGAAACCGTCTCAAAAGAGGCTTGTAAACGTGTTTGTAAGGTTTGCTCAAGTTTCTCTTCAACTGTCTGACGCATTTGTTCCAAACGTTTCTCATTGGAATCCTGCATATCTTTAACAGCTTTGGTTAAGCTTTGGTTTATTTGCTCAAGACGTTGGTCAGAACGGTCTCGATTATCAGACAAATTTTGATGTAAAACCTCTCGGATATCTGTCAACTGTTGATATAGTTCCATCTGCAATTGATTCAATTGCTTTGTTGTTTCCAGTTGGTTTGTCTTAGCAAAACTTTCCAATTGAAACGAAACTTGATCTGAAAGATTATCTGCATTTTCTTCCAAACTCTTATTAATCTGTTCTTTTAACTCCATATTCTTCAAGAAAAGAACAATAAGAATCCCCAAGCTTAATAAAGTTAAAAGTGAAAGTAGATAGATCATACTAACTCCTATCTTTAGTCTGGATGACAATCACATATCCATTTGGCACAAGCACTTGAATAGGACCATCAACGAATTCATTGCTAGAATAGATTTTCTTTTGGAAATAATTCATACTAGTTAATTCGTATTTTGCTCCCAAAATCGTCAGTTCTCCATCACCTTCATGTAAAAAAGAAACATATGTCATTCCGGGTTCTGGTAAAACTTTATGACTTCCTTCTGGATAATAGGTAATCTTATTTTGCTTATCTCGCAAACAGATACGCCTCATAAAAGGAGCTAAGCCAGGATCGCTGACCAAAAATATATTTGATAACATATGATCAATTCTGCCACCAAAAGCACCGAAAATAGTTACTTCCGCCTCAGGATATAACTGAAATATAATTTTTAAGGCTAACTCTGTATCCGTATCATCCTTTTCAGCTGGAGCAATCATACAATCTTTGGCAGCTGATTGAATCATCTTTAACTCTGACCGAGATACTGAATCAAAGTCTCCGACAGCCAAATCAATAGGTAAACCTAACTCCAACAAACGTAAGCATGCGCGATCCACCCCAACAAAATAATCAAAATCGGTAGTGAACCACTCTAGCTCACCACCGACAAATAAAGCTATTTTAGGCATCGATAGCATCACGAAGCGTTTGAACTTGCGCTGTCAAATCAGGATTTTTGAAGAGGTAAGAGCCAGCTACAAAAACATTAGCCCCCGCCTTGGCACATGCTGCAATAGTGTTATTATCTACACCACCATCAACTTCAATATCGAATGAATAGCCACCTTTTTCACGAAGCTCCACAACACGCTCTACTTTAGACATCATTTCTGGAATGAACGCCTGACCACCAAAACCTGGATTTACAGTCATGATAAGTACTTGATCCACTAAATCAAGTACAGGAATAAGTGCCTCAACTGGGGTTCCAGGATTAATCACAACACCTGCTTTCATACCAGCAGCTTTGATTTTCTGGAGAGCACCATGGATATGCTTAGTGGCTTCAACATGAATGGTCATGATATCTGCACCAGCTTGTGCATAGGCATCCACATAACGCTCAGGATCAACAACCATAAGGTGACAATCAAAAACTAACTTGCTATATTTACGCATGCTAGCAACCACATCTGCTCCCCAACTGATATTAGGAACAAATTGACCATCCATAATATCAATGTGAACATATTCCGCACCTGATGCATCAATACGAGCTAGTTCTGAAGCAAAATTAGCGTAATCAGCAGCTAGGATAGAAGGAGCAATTTTATATGACATGAGATACCTACTTTCTTTTTACAGTTTTTTTATATGTTTCACGACGATTTTCAATTTCACTTAAAAATTGAAGGTAATTATCATAACGGACTTGCCAGATTTGGCCATCTTCAACCTCTTCCTTAACAGCGCAAGAAGGCTCATGGGTATGAGTACAAGAACGGAATTTACAGCCATGACTAGCTTGACGGATTTCCGGAAAAGCTTCACTCAAGTCCTCTGCATTATCCACTTCATAATCTAGCGATGAGAATCCTGGTGTGTCAGCAATCTTCCCACCATGAACGTCATAAAGACTTACAGCCCTTGTAGTATGACGTCCACGACCTAGACTGTCTGAAATCTCACCTGTTTCTAAATGTAACTGCGGGGCAATACGGTTCAACAAGGTTGATTTTCCAACACCTGTCTGTCCCATAAAGACTGTTATTTTATCAGTCAAGAGCGGCAATAGTTCTTCCAAACTGAAGACAAAATCAAAACCAATTTTTTGATACTGTTTTTGAATGGCCTTCATTTCTGAATCATCTTCAACCAAATCCATCTTAGAAATATAGATTACAGGCTTTATATTTTTATGCTCTAGTAAAACCAAAAAACGGTCCAAAAGATTACTATTAAAATCCGGTTCCTTAGCAGACATAATAACCACAGCCTGATCTATATTGACAATGGGTGGACGCACTAAACTATTGATTCGTTGACCAATTTTAAGGATATAACCTTCTGAATTTTCCTCTGCTGAAAATTCAACAAAATCCCCAACATAAGGTGTTTGTCCTTTTTTTCTAAAATTTCCTCGTGCACGCGTCTGGTATACAACACCATCATGCTCTACATAATAGAAACCTGCCAATGCTTTGATAATTCTTCCTTGCAAGTGAACTCCTCATTCGTTTAATAGCCCTATTATATCACAAATTAGAAAGCTTTTCTGGAACAAAAAAACTGATCTTCCATTTCCCATGGACCTCCTTGCATTTTCAATAGATTGCAGTATAATAGGCATATCATCTGCGGAGGTGGTGGAATGGCAGACACGCATGCTTCAGGCGCATGTGCTTTTTCAAGCGTGAGGGTTCAAATCCCTTTCTCCGCATAGCTAAAAATCCCACTGAATCTCAGTGGGATTTTTGAATTATAGGCCTGCTTCTCTCAAAGCATCTGATAAGTGTGCAAAATCAGAAATAGATAAAGCCTCTCCACGAATAGAAGGTTTTATATCTGCAATTTCCAAAGCCTTCTCAAGTTTGGATTTTACTTCTTCAGATTTACCAAAATGATTTGTTAAATTATTCCACAATGTCTTACGACGATGGACAAAGCTAGCCTTAGCCACTCGGAAAAGGAAATCCTCATCTTTAACTTCAACCAACGGTTGTTCACGACGCGTCATCTTCAAAATGGCTGAGTCAACATTAGGGGCTGGTACAAAGACTGTACGAGGGACAATGAATGCCACTTTAGCAGTCATATAATACTGAACGGCAATTGATAGAGAACCATAAGCCTTGCTATTAGGCCCTGCAGAAATGCGGTCAGCGACTTCTTTTTGCATCATAACGACAAATTCTGCAAAAGGAATCTTACTCTCAATCAAATGCATCAAGATTGGCGTCGTAATATAATATGGCAAATTGGCTACGACCTTAATTGGTAGTTCTGGATTTTTAAATTCTTTTACCCGTGTCTGTAAATCTGCCTTGAGAACATCTTCATTAATCACGTTAACATTATCATGATCACGTAATGTATCCTCCAAAATCGGAACCAATCGATCATCAATTTCAAAAGCCATAACTTCCGCAGCATTTTCAGCCAAGAATTCTGTTAATGCTCCGATACCAGGTCCAATTTCAATCACATTGACATTTTTATCAATCTCTGCCGTATCAACTATTTTTTGTAAAATATTTGTATCTGTTAAGAAGTTCTGTCCGAAAGACTTCTTAAAGGTAAAGCCATGGCGCTCAAGGACAGCCTTGGTCACGCTATAATCTGCAATTCTCATTTATTCTCTTTTCTTATTAATTTCACGATTTTTATATTTGGACACAAAACAAGTCCAAATTCTTAATTATCCCAACCTCTATAATAAACTACTTAATAGCGATTTGATTTTAAGATTACTGGTAGTCTAATAATTTGACATAGCCTCTTCTAGCTCCTCTAGAGTAATTCCAAACAATTCCAAACGTTTTAGAAGCTGCTTTCCATTGCAATAACCAATACGAAGCGCCTCGCCCAAATATTCTCGACGCTTTCGACTATCTGCTCCCATTAGTAGTCCTAACTTCATAAGATTTGATTTACTAATATCAAACTGATTATCATCATCGTAACTACCTAGAACTCCAGATAAGGCCTTTTGAAGATCCTCAAAACTCGCATGCTCAACACCCAATGAACGACCTTTAGTCTTAGATTTCGGTGTTGCTTCCCCACGGTTTAAGAAAGCATGCTTTGCTGTCGGAACAGCTTCCATGATGATTTTACGGATACGTTCACCATTATAGTCTGGATCAGTAAAAACAATCACTCCGCGTAAGTCATTAAGCTTATCAATACGCTCTAAGTCGTCTTCATTAATAGCAGAACCTCTAGTCTCATAGGTATCCACCTCATAAAAACGTCTCAAATTTGCCGTATCATCCTTACCTTCTACCACGATGACTTCTTGAATTTTTATTTTATTCATCCAGACCAAAAATCCTCATCGCATTATCATAAGTAGCCCTAGCAACCTCTGCACTTGTTAAACCACGAAGCTCAGCAATCTTATCTACTACGTAACGCGTATAGCCTGTACGATTCTCGCGACCACGTTTGGGAACGGGTGCCAAATACGGTGCATCCGTTTCAACCAGAATCTTATCTAAAGGTAACTTCTGAGCAGCTTCTTGGACATCCAAAGCCTTCTTAAAAGTTACAACACCTGAAAACGAAATCATCATTCCAAGATCAACAAATTTTTGAGCCATTTCTAGGGATCCTGAGTATGAGTGCATAATCCCCCCACGAGGACCGACACCAACTTCTTTAATAATAGCGTAAGTATCCTCAAGTGCATCACGTGTATGGACAACAAAAGGTAAATTGTGTTCCTTTGACAAAGCTATTTGACGCTTAAAGACATCAATCTGAATCTCTTTAGGATCTTCCATCCAATAATAATCCAAACCAATTTCCCCAAGTGCCACTACTTTCGGATTATCCAATTGTGATACAATCATATCCTCAATTTCCTGAGAATAGGACCCTGCTTCCGTAGGATGCCATCCAATCGTACTATATAGTTGATCATACTTCTCTGATAGTGCTAAAGATTTATCAATTGTTGGCTTATCAAAACCAACAATATTCATTTTAATAACACCTAGTTCAGCTGCAAAATCTATTTCTTCTTGTTCTTTTCCTGCAAAATTATCCACATTAAGATGGGTATGCGTATCAAAAATTTCAATCATAGGTCTATTATAACAAAAACGAGCGAGCATAGCTCACTCACCTTTTCATTTTATTAAACAAAGAGTCGCATATATTCTATCTTTGTACAACGATTCATTACAATATCCTGTCTATTCGCTTGACGAAGAATAGTCTCAGCCTCCTCATTCTCAAGACCAATTTGACTCCAAAAAACTTTTGCATCTGTCTCAAGAAAATCATAAGCAACATCTGGTAAAAACTCACTTCGTCTAAATACATCAACAATATCAATCGAAAATGGGATATCTTTAAGATAAGCATAAACATGCTCTCCAAGAAGCTCCTGGCCTTCTAGTTTGGGATTTACTGGTATGATACGATAACCAGCAGCTTGTAGAAAATGAGCAACCTGATAAGATGCTGCCTCCTTGCGATGAGATAAACCAACAATTGCAATCGTCTTTGCCGATTTTAAATAAGATTCTATAACCTCAGCACTAGGATTTTGAAATGAATAAGACATATGACTCTCCTCGTCGTTCAAATAAACTAAAAATAAAAATCCCTAAACGGGACTGTGACGATTAGTTAGCTAAGCTCTGCAACGATAGCTTTAATTTGTTCTTTTGTATGGACACCTGCAACTTGCTTAACAACCTCACCATCTTTTTTAAAGAGTAAAGTTGGAATAGACATGATTCCAAACTTCTGAGCTGTTTCTGGGTTCTCATCAACATCAATTTTAACAATTTTAAGTTCATCTTCTGAAATCTCTTCAGAAAGTTGCTCAAGAATTGGTGCTTGCATCAAGCAAGGTCCACACCAAGTTGCCCAAAAATCAATCAAAACGAGTCCTTCAGCTGTTTCTTGTTTAAATGTAGCATCTGTTACTACTTGTGTCATATATTCATCCTCCTAGACATTATAAAACTTTTGTAGACCTATTCTATATGATTCTAAAGGCCATTGCAAGAATTTGACACATACATAAAAAATTCTTATCAAATATTAGTCATTACCTATCATAGACATCACTTGCCCACAGCCAGTCTTGGGAGTATAATAATAAAAAAACTATAAAAATAGAAATGAGTAAATATGGATAAAGATGCAATGATTACCTATCTCATAGGTGAACTCAAAAAAGAAAATCTAGAATTACATGATTTGATTATCCCAGAAGAACTCGAGGAAAAGCAAAAGCTTCTCAGAGCGCTTTTTAATACACGTAAACCAATGGCAGCATCAACACAATTCTTGACAATACAAGATCTTTACCTACAAGTTAGGAAAGGGGAACGTGGATTTGTACAACTCAGTTCACTCCAGCCCATCCCTCAAGATGATCGAATCTACCTATGGAAGGGTGATATTACAAGACTCGAAGTAGATGCAATCGTAAATGCAGCTAATAAAACCTTACTAGGATGTATGAAACCACTTCATGATTGTGTAGATAATGCTATTCATACATATGCAGGTGTTCAGTTACGCCAAGCTTGTTTCGAACTCATCTTAGAACAAGGATACGAAGAACCCGTTGGTATGGCTAAAATCACCCCAGCTTACAATCTTCCTTCTGCCTTTGTCATTCATACTGTAGGTCCGAAAATAGTAGACCAACCAACACAAATTGATGAAGATCTTTTAGCAAAAAGTTATCTTTCAGTATTAGCACTAGCTGAGAAAAATAACATTGAATCAATTGCTATTCCATGTCTATCAACTGGGGATTTCAATTTTCCAAAACAAAAAGCTGCCAAAATCGCCATTCAAACAGTCAAAACCTTTATTGATGAGTCAAGTATAATAAAAAAAGTTATATTTAACGTATTTGATGATGAAAATTTAACAATTTATCAAAAACTCCTTGCTGAATAAAAAAGAAGAAAATCAAAATGATTTTCTTCTTTTTTATTGCATAACTGAATGTTCTTTTAAAAGATTAAAAAATGAGGGATAATCTCTTTTAAGATTAACAAAACCACCATTGTTAGACAAGAAACTATGTTCGGAAACAGCTGTACAAACAGAAACACCATTCTGATTTACCATATGGTATACAAAAGAAAGTTTAGCAGATTTAACACTTTTAACATTAATCTCAATAGAAATTTCATCTGCAAAAGTAGAAGTAGCTTTATAGTCACAGGAAATTGAAGTAACAGGAGAGATAATTCCCTCCTCTTCAATTTTTTCATAAGGCCAACCTATCTCTCTTAGAAAAAAAGTTCTAGCCTCTTCCATCCATCGTACATAATTGGAATGATGAGTAATACCCATTCGATCTGTTTCATAATACTGGACCTCGTGTTTACAAATAAACATAAGAACCTCCAAAAAGATTAAGAAATAAAATCTAAAATGTCATCCTCAGAAAGAGAAGAGTCACAAACAACCTTAGCAGTTCCATTTTCTGAAACAAAGAGAGCTGGGACGGTAGCAATTCCATATCTTTTACGTAAAGCTTGAATATCTTCAAGTTCCTCACTATTTTCACTATTAATATAGAAAATAGTGAGATTTGAATTACGTGCAACATTAGATAATTTAGGTTCAAAAAGTTGACAATATGGACAAGAAGGACGTCCAATAAATAAAATAAACTTATCTGTAGAAGAAATTTTATCTTTAGTAGAAGAAATAGAAATAGGTGTAAACTCTGATGCAAAAATCGACATAATAATACCTCTCAATTAAAATATAACCATATCATATCTGAAATTTAGAGTTTTAACAAGTAAATAACTTAACAAAAAAAGCTAGACCAACGTCCAGCAATGAAATCTATACTCCGCCAGTAGGACTCGAACCTACGACATCATGATTAACAGTCATGC
>ERZ772979.627-NODE-627-length-23634-cov-30.940328_pt1 | contig 23634 bp, 14 predicted proteins | sample MGYA00511130_ERZ772979 | MGnify/ENA primary metagenome ERZ772979 (study PRJEB29015, sample SAMEA2738103) | human oral metagenome | biome: human oral; feature: human-associated habitat; material: saliva | place: China | collected 2186 ... | reverse complement strand
TCAGAATCAGCGTCAGAGAGTGCGTCAGTATCAGAATCACAGTCTGTCTCAAACTCCGAGTCAGCGTCAGTCAGTGCGTCAATTTCAGAATCGCAGTCTGTCTCAAACTCAGAATCAGCGTCAGAAAGTGCTTCTGTATCAGAATCACAATCGGTTTCAAACTTAGAGTCAGCCTCAGAGAGCGAGTCGACGTCAGCTTCACAATCCGAATCAAATTCAGTCTCTGCTTCAGTAAGTGAATCAATTTCAGAATCACAATCAGTGTCTAATTCCGAATCAGCCTCAGTAAGTGAATCAGTTTCAGAATCACAGTCTGAATCAAATTCCGAGTCAGCATCAGTAAGTGAATCAGTCTCAGAATCACAATCAGTGTCTAACTCAGAATCAGCATCAGAGAGTACATCAGTAAGCGAATCACAATCAGTGTCTAATTCCGAATCAGCATCAGAAAGTGCTTCTGTATCAGAATCACAGTCTGAATCAAGTTCCGAGTCAGCATCAGTAAGTGCCTCAGTTTCTGAATCACAGTCTGCTTCAAACTCCGAGTCAGCTTCAGTAAGTGAATCAATCTCAGAATCACAATCAGTGTCTAATTCCGAATCAGCGTCAGTAAGTGAATCAACATCGATATCACAGTCTGAATCAAATTCCGAGTCAGCATCAGTAAGTGAATCAATCTCAGAATCACAATCAGTGTCTAACTCCGAATCCGCTTCAGAGAGTGCATCAGTTTCTGAATCACAGTCTGCTTCAAACTCCGAGTCAGCATCAGTAAGTGAATCAATCTCAGAATCACAATCAGTGTCTAACTCAGAATCAGCCTCAGAGAGTGCATCAGTAAGCGAATCACAATCAGTGTCTAATTCCGAGTCAGCGTCAGAAAGTGCGTCAATCTCAGAATCACAATCCGCTTCAACTTCCGAGTCAGCGTCAGAAAGTGCTTCTGTATCAGAATCACAATCTGCATCAAACTCAGAGTCAGCGTCAGTAAGTGAATCAATCTCAGAATCACAATCGGTGTCTAATTCCGAATCTGCTTCAGAGAGTGCATCAGTGTCTGAATCACAATCTGTATCAAATTCCGAATCAGCCTCAGTAAGTGCGTCAGTTTCTGAATCACAGTCCGCTTCAACTTCCGAATCAGCGTCAGAAAGTGCTTCTGTATCAGAATCACAATCAGTGTCAAACTCAGAATCAGCGTCAGAAAGTGCGTCAATTTCTGAGTCTCAGTCTGTATCAAATTCAGAATCAGCGTCAGAAAGTGCCTCAGTTTCTGAGTCGCAGTCAGTGTCAACCTCAGAATCAGCGTCAGAGAGTGCGTCAGTTTCAGAATCACAGTCTGCTTCAACCTCAGAATCAGCTTCATTAAGTGCTTCAATTTCAGTTAGTGAGTCTGCATCATTGAGTGAATCACAGAGCACAAGTTCCTCAATCTCGACTTCAGAGTCAGAATCATTGAGTACGTCAAGCTCATTGAGTGCTTCTGCATTTGAAAGCCAGTCTCAAGCCTTTAGTGCTTCAATTTCTGCGATTATTTCAACTGTTGAATCTATTTCGAACTCAGCATCATTGGGTGAGTCGGCGTCATTGAGTACATCTGTTTCAGGATCACAATCAGTTTCTAATTCCGAGTCTGCCTCAGAGAGTGCATCGGTGTCTGAATCACAGTCTGTCTCAAACTCCGAGTCAGCGTCAGTAAGTGCTTCAATCTCAGAATCACAATCAGTCTCTAATTCCGAGTCAGCATCAGAGAGTGCATCGGTGTCTGAATCACAATCAGTCTCTAATTCCGAGTTAGCATCAACAAGTGAGTCTGTATCAGAATCACAGTCTGTTTCAAACTCAGTCTCTGCATCAGAATCGACTTCAGTAAGTGTCTCAGAGTCAGCTTCAGCAAGCACCTCCGCATCAGTCTCTGCCTCAGTATCGACTTCAGTAAGTGCTTCGATTTCTACAAGTGAGTCTGTATCGTTGAGTGAGTCGCAAAGTGCAAGTGCATCTGCGTCAGCCTCAGCGAGCACCTCCGCTTCAGTATCAGAGTCAGCATCTACATCAGCATTCTTGAGTGCCTCTGAAAGCACAAGTATTTCAACTTCGTTGAGTATATCAGCAAGTCTTTCAGCCTCAACAAGTGTATTTGAGTCATTGTCTGCGTCCGCTTCAGCATTAGCCTCAGAGTCAACTTCTGTAAGTACCTCAATTTCAGAGTCTGCATCAACAAGTGCGTCTGTATTAGAATCACAGTCTGTTTCAACCTCAGTTTCTGCGTCAGTCTCATCCAGCGTCTCAGCTTCAGCAAGTGCATCTGAGTCAGCCTCTGCCTCAGTATCGACTTCAGTAAGTGTCTCAATTTCCGAGTCACAATCAGTATCGAACTCAGAGTCAGTTTCAGCGAGTGCCTCAGTGTCTGAATCAGAATCTGTTTCAAACTCAGTATCACTGAGTGAGTCACTTTCAGAAAGTTCTTCAATTTCTACAAGTGAGTCTGTATCGTTGAGCGAATCGCAGAGTGCAAGTGCATCTGCCTCAGAATCCGCTTCATCAAGCGTTTCAGTCTCAGAGTCCGCTTCTACATCGGCATTCTTGAGTGCCTCTGGAAGCACAAGTGCTTCAACAAGTATTGCAACATCATTGAGTACCTTAGCAAGTCTTTCAGCCTCAACAAGTGTATCTGAGTCATTGTCTACATCAGCATCAGCAAGTACATCTGCCTCAGAGTCAACTTCAGTAAGTGTCTCAATTTCCGAGTCGCAGTCAGTATCGAACTCAGAGTCAGTTTCAGCGAGTGTGTCTGTGTCTGAATCACAATCAGTGTCTAATTCAGTATCAGCCTCATTAAGTGCTTCAATTTCAGCTAGTGAATCGCTTTCGACATCTAACTCAGCATCGTTGAGTGAGTTGCAAAGTGCAAGTACATCTGTGTCAGTCTCATCCAGCGTATCAGTTTCAGCAAGCTCATCAGAGTCAGCCTCTGCCTCAGTATCAACTTCAGAGTCGCAATCAGTATCGAACTCAGAGTCCGTTTCAGCGAGTGCGTCTGTGTCTGAATCACAATCAGTGTCTAATTCAGCATCAGCCTCAGTAAGTTCTTCGATTTCTACAAGTGAGTCTGTATCGTTGAGCGAATCGCAAAGCACAAGCACCTCAACAAGCACCTCAACTTCATTGAGTACATCAGCAAGTCTTTCAGCCTCAGCATCAACAAGTGCTTCAGTGTCTACTTCAGAATCAACTTCTGAAGTGAGAGATCCTAAGCACAAACGTGGTAGCCAAGCGCTTCCGAAGACTGGTGAGGAAAACTCATCATTAGGTATGGCCTTGGGTGCCTTGGCAACTGCAACTGGTCTTGGATTTCTTGCCAAACGTAAGAAAAATGAAGAATAGGACGAAGATTATTCGTATTTCAGGATTGTAGAAGTCTTTACAATGCTCAGATAAGCACAATAAAAAACACCTTCATGTTAGCTAACCATTCTAGCTAGGAGGTGTTTTTTTGATTTGGAGATGTTGTGAAAGTTTCAAAATGGAACTGACTTTTTGAAATACTAATGACTACATAAAAATAAGAGACCACTTGAACATGCTCTCTTATTTGTTGTCTTGCTCATTATCTTGTTTATACATCACAGTTCCCACTGTTACAAGAATAGTCAACAGAATCGGTACAACTCGAAAAACTCCCCAGTCAGGGTCATAGGCCAAAAAAATTGAGACTAGGTAAAAAATAACACTAGTGTATAGAAAGTTTTTATTACCTTTTTTACGTCCTATTCTTGTTAAAATAGTTGCAATAATAAAACTAATCAAATTAGGTGCTAGGAAAATCATTATAACTATTCCCCAAGGATTTGACAGTCCTAAGAGCAAAAATAAGGCAAGATAAACGATAGCTAAATAAAAGGCGACTGCAAGGAGAATAGAAGCAACCCTGTTGTCTGGAGAATTATTCTTAATGAGCTCTTGATTATTGAACTCTTGACCAGGCTTAGCCTTATCTTGGCTTGTGTCCAAGTTTGTATGTTGTACTGACATCTTTCTCACCTACCTCTCTATTTGTTTCTAAATAGTTTAACTCTTTTCACCTTTATTTTACTCCTTTTTCCTTGTTTTCAGCAGGGTAGATAGGCATTTGAACTATTTGTTATGATGATTTGTCGCTCTACAATCTAGTTTCTGTTCCCTTCGTTTTTGATGGAAAAGAGTATTTTTAATTAGCACTAGAGTAACCAAACTTGCCCCTCTGGCACCTCAGTAAGTAATGAATGGCTTAGATAGTTAGAATTTAGATTTTGTATGAGAAGATAGTCTAAAAAAGACCCTATTTTAACAGACCTAATGGTTTGGTAAGGATAGTATTTTTTGTCGCTTTGAGAGAGGTGCCTTAAGGATTTTGTGAATTTTCATTAGATTTCCTTGTAATCCCATTAAAAGGAGGTCTTATCAATAATCATTCTAAATAGCCATAGAGTGTCAGTTATCTGTTTCTCAACGAACTAAAATGAGCATGTCTATAATTATAAACACTCATTTAAAACTAATGTTATTAAAACAACAAAAGGACTTTTCTAAAAATTATGAAAATTTATCGAATCTTATTGAAAAAAAGCTTTCAATGATTTAGAATGAAGCTATAAATGGGAAAAAGGAGTCTTTTTATTATGGACAAAAAAGTACATTATAAAATGCACAAAGTTAAGAAACAATGGGTAACCATCGCAGTTACAGGGATGTCGCTCGGTGCAGTCTCAGCGGTTTCTTTAGGAACTAACGACGGTGTCGTTCAGGCCGACGAACATACGGATGCTACTGTAGCCATCCCCGATATTACTGTTGATACGGGTACTGTATCTAACGATACAACGGCTGCTCAGGATCCAACTACAGCAGTTGCAACGACAAATGATGTCACAACTGACCAAGCAGCTCCAACAGCAACCTTCGATTTGACAACTGATACTACAAATACAGTTGCAGCGAATGCTGTTGATACGGCAGCGACAGTCGGTACTGATCGTGTGGCAACTACAACAGATACAACAGCAACCAATGATACAGCTGTTGATACGACAAATAACAACACTACAACTGACACAACAACAGTTACTGATCGCGCAGCGACACGTGAACGTCGTGCGACTGGTGCTCGACGTGGTCCTACAGGAGGCCGTCGTGCTACCCCAGTTAACGGCAATACAAATAATGCCAACAATACTGTCACAGTAGTAAACAACGACCTTCCAGCAACTAACAATGTCGTAACTGATGGTCCAAGTCACATCAAAACAATTGATGGAAAACAATACTACGTTGAAGATGACGGCACTATTCGTAAGAACTATGTCCTTGAACGTAACGGTGGAAGCCAATACTTCAACGCTGAAACTGGTGAATTGTCTAACCAAAAAGAATACCGTTTCGACAAGAACGGTGGAACAGGTTCATCAGCTGATAGCACAAACACAAACGTTACTGTAAATGGTGATAAAAATGCCTTTTATGGTACAACTGATAAAGATATCGAACTTGTTGACGGTTACTTCACTGCCAACACATGGTACCGTCCAAAAGAAATCTTGAAAGATGGTAAAGAGTGGACTGCCTCAACTGAAAATGACAAACGTCCATTGCTTACAGTTTGGTGGCCAAGCAAGGCTATCCAAGCGAGCTACCTCAACTACATGAAGGAGCAAGGTCTCGGTACCAATCAGACCTATACGTCATTCAGCTCACAAACTCAGATGGACCAAGCAGCGCTTGAAGTTCAAAAACGTATTGAAGAACGTATTGCGCGTGAAGGCAACACTGACTGGTTGCGTACAACTATCAAAAATTTCGTGAAGACCCAACCAGGTTGGAATTCAACTTCTGAAAATCTTGATAACAGCGATCACTTGCAAGGTGGTGCCCTTCTCTATAACAACGATAGTCGTACAAGCCATGCTAATTCTGATTATCGTCTCTTGAACCGCACACCAACTAGCCAAACAGGTAAACACAATCCTAAGTATACTAAGGATACAAGTAACGGTGGTTTCGAGTTCTTGTTGGCTAATGATATCGACAACTCAAACCCAGCGGTTCAAGCTGAGCAGTTGAACTGGCTCCACTACATCATGAACATCGGTACTATTACTGGTGGTTCTGAAGATGAAAACTTCGATGGTGTTCGTGTCGATGCCGTGGATAATGTCAATGCTGACCTTCTTCAAATTGCTTCAGATTACTTCAAAGCTAAGTATGGTTCTGACCAAAGCCAAGAACAAGCTATTAAACACTTGTCTATCTTGGAAGCATGGTCTCACAACGATGCCTACTACAATGAAGATACAAAGGGTGCTCAGTTGCCAATGGATGACCCTATGCACTTAGCATTGGTATATTCACTCTTGCGTCCAATTGGTAACCGTTCAGGAGTTGAACCACTCATTTCAAATAGTTTAAATGACCGTTCTGAAAGTGGTAAAAACTCTAAACGTATGGCTAACTACTCATTTGTTCGTGCCCACGATTCAGAGGTACAATCAATCATTGGTCAAATCATCAAAAATGAAATCAACCCTCAATCAACAGGGAATACCTTCACGCTTGATGAAATGAAGAAAGCCTTTGAAATCTACAACAGAGACATGCGTAGTGCTAACAAGCAATACACACAATATAACATCCCATCAGCATATGCCTTGATGCTTACACATAAGGACACTGTGCCACGTGTTTACTATGGAGACATGTACACAGATGATGGTCAATATATGGCTAAAAAATCACCATATTATGATGCTATTGAAACCCTCTTGAAAGGCCGTATCCGCTATGCAGCCGGCGGTCAAGATATGAAGGTTAACTACATCGGTTATGGTAATACTAATGGTTGGGATGCTGCAGGTGTCTTGACATCTGTACGTTATGGTACAGGGGCTAACAGTGCTTCTGATGCTGGTACAGCAGAAACACGCAACCAAGGTATGGCAGTTATCGTTTCAAACCAACCAGCCCTTCGTTTGACAAGCAACTTGACAATTAACATGGGTGCGGCTCACCGTAACCAAGCTTATCGTCCATTGCTTTTGACAACAAACGATGGTGTGGCTACTTACTTGAATGATAGCGATGCTAACGGCATTGTCAAATACACTGATGGTAATGGTAATTTGACATTTAATGCAAACGAAATCCGTGGTATCCGTAATCCTCAAGTTGATGGTTACCTTGCTGTTTGGGTGCCAGTAGGAGCTTCTGAAACTCAAGATGTGCGTGTAGCACCAAGTAAAGAGAAAAACAGCAGTGGTTTGGTCTACGAATCAAATGCTGCCCTTGATTCACAAGTTATCTACGAAGGTTTCTCTAACTTCCAAGACTTCGTTCAAAATCCATCACAATACACTAATAAGAAGATTGCTGAAAATGCTAGTCTCTTCAAATCATGGGGTATTACATCATTCGAACTTGCACCACAATACGTTTCAAGTGATGATGGTACTTTCCTTGACTCAGTCATCCAAAATGGTTATGCTTTCACAGACCGTTATGACATTGCCATGAGTAAGGACAACAAGTATGGTTCATTGGCTGACTTGAAGGCAGCTCTTAAAGCCCTCCATGCAGTGGGAATTTCAGCGATTGCTGACTGGGTTCCAGACCAAATCTACAACCTTCCAGGTGACGAAGTAGTTACTGCAACTCGTGTTAATAACTACGGTGAGACTAAAGATGGCGCAATCATCAACCATAGCCTCTATGCCGCTAAAACACGTACCTTTGGTAATGACTACCAAGGTAAATATGGTGGTGCCTTCCTTGATGAATTGAAACGTCTCTACCCACAAATCTTTGACCGTGTTCAAATCTCTAACGGTAAACGTATGACAACTGACGAGAAGATTACGAAGTGGTCTGCGAAGTACATGAATGGTACTAACATTCTTGACCGTGGTTCAGAGTACGTGCTTAAGAATGGTCTCAACGGTTACTACGGTACAAATGGTGGTAAGGTTAGCCTTCCAAAAGTTGTCGGAAGCAACCAATCAACTAATGGTGATAACCAAAACGGTGATGGTAGTGGTAAATTTGAAAAACGTCTCTTCTCTGTAAGATACCGTTATAACAATGGTCAATATGCTAAGAATGCCTTCATCAAAGATAACGACGGAAATGTTTACTACTTTGATAACTCAGGCCGTATGGCAATCGGTGAAAAGACTATCGATGGTAAACAATACTTCTTCCTCGCTAATGGTGTGCAATTGCGTGATGGTTATCGTCAAAACCGCAGAGGTCAAGTATTCTACTATGATGAAAACGGTGTCTTGAATGCTAACGGCAAACAAGATCCAAAACCAGATAACAACAATAACAACAATAACAACAATACATCAGGTCGCAATCAATTTGTTCAAATTGGTAACAATGTTTGGGCTTACTATGATGGTAATGGTAGACGTGTAACAGGCCACCAAAACATTAATGGTCAAGAGCTCTTCTTCGATAACAATGGTGTCCAAGTTAAAGGGCGTACTGTTAACGAAAATGGAACAATCCGTTACTATGATGCAAACTCAGGTGAAATGGCTCGCAACCGTTTTGCTGAAATTGAACCAGGTGTTTGGGCTTACTTCAATAATGATGGAGCAGCCGTAAAAGGTTCACAAAATATCAATGGTCAAAACCTCTACTTTGATCAAAATGGTCGTCAAGTGAAAGGTGCTTTGGCTAATGTTGATGGCAACCTTCGTTACTATGATGTAAACTCAGGTGAGCTTTACCGTAATCAATTCCATGAAATCGATGGTAGCTGGTATTACTTCGATGGTAATGGTAATGCTGTCAAAGGCATGGTTACTATCAATGGTCAAAATCTCCTCTTTGATAACAATGGTAAGCAAATCAAAGGTCATTTGGTTCGTGTGAATGGCGTTGTTCGTTACTATGATCCAAATTCAGGTGAGATGGCTGTTAACCGTTGGGTTGAAGTGAGTCCAGGATGGTGGGTTTACTTTGACGCTCAAGGCCGAGGACAAATCTAATCGTTTCCAAACTGTATGAACCGAGACAGTAGTCTCGGTTTTTATGGCATAACTGGGTTTCCGTAAAGACTTAAATGTGGACTGTGAATAGTCATTTAACCCTTTTCTTGGCTGAGTTGTGAAATACCTATGACTATTTGGTGCCCAGAATGATAGCAAAATAGCCTAATCCCAATGACTATTATTAATGCACAATTTAATACGAGAAAGCTTTAAAATTAGGGATTTTCATTAAATGGTTCCAATCTATTGACGAAGCGTCAAAGTCAATCTATACTAGGAGTAATACCAGTTATTTATTGGAATTCCCTAGTCGAGGACTAGTCGCAGGCTTGGCCTGTGTCATTCCTAATAGGCCATTTCTTTAACAAATACAGTAAGGCTCTAGCCATTCAAAGATGAGAAGTAGTTGTGATAGTTTATAGTCTATTTCTTATGAGAGTGTCCTTAGGGAGAGAAAGCTCCATTAAAGACTCATCATTTAAGTTGTCGGTGTAATCTCATTTTGATGTCACTTTCGTAAACTACTTGATAGATATCGCACATTAAAGCACTATTTTTTCACTTAGGGGTTAAAATGATTAAAGTTCTTACACCTTACTTGTAAAAATTCGATTCTCGTATTATAGTATATATAAGAGATATCAAAAATTTTAATCTTTGATAAGAACTTGTTAGTTTCTCCGAGGGAAAATGAAATCTTAATAGAAAAGATTTCCATGAGAACTTAGCAAGTATAGGATTTTATTTCTCATAAAAAGAAGAAAGGGGGAGTATTTTTGAGAGCCTATAGGGAAGATGCGACTGAAGCAGCAGCAAGAACTGCTGAAGAGCATATTGCACATAAATCAGCGGACTCTGATTTAGTTGATACTATAGATCTTTCTAAATTATTGACTAACCCAAAAAGTCGCTCTGACCACAGTGCCCCCTCTCCATTAGATTTTGCTAGAGCTGACGAGGCCCTCTTTGATAATCATGCCCAATCGGAAACCGTGAGGATTCCATCTAAGCAAGAGATTATTTTTCAAGGAGCGGATTCTAAAACTCCAGACCCTGAAGTCATGGAAAATCATGTTTTTACGGGGACTAGAGATAGGAAGACTGGCTTAATCGAATGGGACAAGGACAGTTATACCTATCCTAAGATATCGGTACCAGTTGTCCAGGGCTATTTCGCTGACCAAAAAGAAGCGGGTTTTAACGTTGTCACACCCTATGTGCCAACGGTAACGGAACATGTGACCTATAGGAAATTGGGACGCATTATCCCTGTGACAGAAGATGGGGAATATATTCCAGGTGCTTTGACTAAGCAGTATAACAATAACAAAAAAGATCCACGAAAGGCGGGTGAGACAGCAACACCAGCTGTTCAAGATTATATGACAGATATTAAAAGTGTAGTACCGAACAAACCAGGAGGGGATACTCCGGTTGTGTATCGTAAAATTTTCAAGAAAGCCAGCATCACTTATATTGATGAAACTACCGGTGCTTACTTGGTTAGTGACCAGTTGACCGGGGAATTGGGTGAAGCGATTGAATACGGAACAGCAACACGTATCAAGACTTTCAAGGACATGGGATATGACTTGATTCAGGACGAATTCCCTAAAGATGCCATTTTTGATGATAAGGATATTGATGATCAAGAGTGGTTTGTCCTCTTGCAACACGATGTTGCCAAGGTAGGGCCTGACCATGAGCAAGTCCCAGATACTCCAATCAATCCTAATAATCCAGATGGACCTAAGTGGCCATCTAAGTATGCTTACGAGAAAGAAGTAAGCTTCACAGTCTTTTACAAGAGTACAGATGGCAATGCGGATTTGCCAGATGCCGATGTGCAAAAGGCTTATTGGGTCCGTACCCTTACCTTTGACAAGGTCACAGGTGAGCTTGTTGACGAGACAGAATGGTCACCAAACAAGACCAAGTATTATGACATCTATGCTCCAGTTGTTTTAGGCTATTTTGCGGATCGAGTAGAAGTTAAAGGTAGAGAGGTTACTGAAGATAACATCGAAGAAACCATTACCTACGTTCCACTTGGTAAGATTATTCCTATTGATGCGAATGGACGCTTGATTCCAAACGTTCCAACGCCAACCTTCAACAACGATGCCAATAACCCAACTAAGGTTAGTGAGACACTTGTTCCTCACATTCCGGGTTACCGTCCAATGCAACAAAGTGTCATGCCTGAGAGCTTGACAGACGATATTCTTGTTGAGTACGCTCCAATCCTTGAAGATGTAACGCAACCAACCTTGCAAACGGTCTTCTTCAAAGGAGCTGGCGAAGCAACACCGTCTGTTAATATCCAGTCTGACTTCACCTTCACTGGTAAGTACAATCAAGCAGAAGACACTTACACTTGGGATCAAGACAGCTATACCTTTGCTAAGGTTAATGTCCCAGTTATCGAAGGTTACTATGCGGACAAGGCAGTGGCTGGTATGCAGGTCGTTACACCTGATAAACCAGAAGCAACAGACAGTGTTGTCTATAAAGAACTTGGTAAGATTATTCCTGTTGATACCTTTGGTAATCCAATCGCGGATGCAGAACCAGTTCATTATGCTAATGATCCTCAAGATGCTACGCAAGTTATTGAAACACCAGCACCACAAGTTGCTGGCTACCAAGCTGAAAGTGAATTGGTATTGCCAATTGACCTCAGCCTGGACCAAACCTTGGTTTACGAACCAATCTTAGATGATATCACTCAAGATACGAAACAAACGGTTACCTTCCAAGGTGCAGGTTACAAAGATCCAGTTATCAACATTCAAGATAGCTTCAGCTTCCACGGTAAGTTTAACCAAGTGGAACAAACAAGCACTTGGGATCAAGACAGCTTCACTTATGATGTTGTAGAAGTTCCTGTAGTTGAAGGCTTCTATGCAGATAAACGTCAAGCTGGTGGACTTGAAGTTCGACCAGACCTTCCAGAAGTGGAAGATACAGTTACTTACACAGAACTTGGTAAGATTATTCCAGTAGATGAGTATGGTACACCAATCGAAAATGCACCTACTCCAAGCTATAACAACGATCCTGAAGATCCAACCATGGCTATGGAAACAGTCGTTCCAGATGTTCTTGGTTACATTTCTGAAAAGGCCTTTATTACTCCAGAACACCCAGGTCAAGATAACAACGTGGTTTATGCTAAGGATGAGCAAAAAGCTATTATCCTTTACATGAATGAGCTTGATAAGTCAGAATTGACTCGTGATGTTGTTGTCGGAAGCTCAGGTGAGAAGATTGACTACTCTACTGATGAACAAATCGCAAACTTGCTCAAACAAGGTTATGAACTTGTCAACGATGGTTATGCAGAAGCCTTTGACCACACTTACAATGGTGACTCTGACTTTGACCAAGTCTTCGAAGTGGTTCTTCGTGAACGTTTGGTTCTTATCGACCCAGATATGCCAGCACCAGTTGCAGGTGAAGTCGTAGATCCAAATGATGTGAATAGCCCAGTTTGGCCAAATAGCGTAGAGATGCTTGAAAACCGTGCCGATGTGACACGTACCATCCAGTATGTCTTCGAAGAAGGTGGCTTGGCTAGCGACGACTACGTTGAAGTTCTTGATTTCAAACGTTTGGCTAATGTTAACCTTGTGACAGGTGCTATCAATTATGAAGCATGGTCAAGTACTCAAGCTGGCTTCTCAGCTGTTCCTTCACCAGAGGTTGTCGGATTTACACCAGACCGTATGGAAGTCGCTGAAATGACAGAGGTTTCTGTGGAAACTCCTGAAATCATGGAAGTGGTTACTTACCTCAAGGATGCTCAGAAAGCTACAGTCACTTATGTTGACGGTACAACTCGTAAGAAACTTGAAGTGGTCGACTTGCTTGGTAAATCAGGCGAAGTTATTGAATACTCAACAATCGAACGTATCAAGTACTATAGCGACCGTGGTTATACCCTCCTTGCAGATGGCTTCACAAACGGTGTGATCTTTGATGGCGATTCACATGTTGACCAAAACTTCATGGTTACCCTTCGTCATGGTACCGTTCAAGTAGGTCCAGATAACATCCAAGAAGCTGGTACACCAATCAACCCAGCTAACCCAGATGGTGCCAAATGGCCAGAACGCGAAAGCTACATCAAAGACGTAACCTTCACAGTTCTCTACACATCTAGCGATGGACAAGCAGAACTTCCTGCTAATAACATCCAAACTGCTCAATGGACACGTAGCTTGACTATTGATAAGGTTACAGGTGAAGAGCTTGGTTCAAGCTACTGGACTTCAAATAAAGGTCAGTTTGAAACAGTTATCACTCCTGAAGTAGAAGGCTATAGCGCTGATAAGGATAAGGTTGAAGGTAAGACAGTAGGTCAACGTAACCTTGAAGAAACGGTAGTCTATATCCCACTTACAGGCGATATTAACGGTAAACCTAAGGAAGACAAGGCAGACGATATCATTGTTGAAGAGATCCAAGACCTAGAAGTTCTCGACCAAGTCGAAGAGCAAGTGGAATCTCATGATGGACCAGTCACTTATGGACCAGGCGATGACTTTGAAGCACCTGTTTCAAGTCAAGCTGAGGGTAAAGGCTCTAAACACAAGATGCCAATTAATCTCTCAAATGAGGAAGAAGCAAGTAAAGGTAAGATTGAAGAAACCATCAATATCGCTGGCTTCACCGTATCGGTAACAGGTCTAGGACTTGGCCGCAACGGACGTAAAAAGAAAAATAAAAAAGATCACAAAGATCAAAAGGACAAATAATATAAAGCCCTGAATGACTCAGGCATGCCCAGACAGAAAGAAAATCTCAAGTTGCTTAGTGCACTTGGGATTTTTTTGTGGATTACCTAACCGAGGTCTGTGGAAACTAAGTATTTTAAACGTAAAAGAAGGTGTCGAACATACGCTGGTATTGATAAAAGTGATGATAAAAACTATAATCTAGTTACAAGAGCTATGTACTAAAATGCTCATTCCATTGTTGTTAATGACTAGTTTTTCAACTTGTCGCTTATTTTAAAAAAGAGGTACTATGTCTATTTCGTTTACTTATTGTGGCGTTGCATGTGGCGTCATCTCCATTGGTAATCAATTTCATATCGGAATTGATCCTGACTTGTCTCCTAAAGGAACTTTAGTTCAGTTTAAAGGATTTGTCTCCGAGAAACAAACTCATGTTCATAAGGATAAATCTCTTCTTAGCAAAGTTGATGTATGGCTAATTACTCACGGGCATCAAGATCATTTGGATGATCTAGGGAAAGATTATCTGAAAGGGAAGATGGTTATTTCTCCCAATAAAAAAATTTTAGATGGGGTGCCATGTTTAAATAATAGTGTTTTAAGATGGGGAGAAGAACAAGCATTTCAAGTCGCTGACTACTGTATCACCATTAAAGCCTTACCGGCTTATCATGCCAGTAATTACATCATGCGAAAGATAGTTGGTAAGGTAAATGGCTATCAACTAACAATCACCAGTTCATCAGAAACTAAAGTCATTTATTTTACCGGTGATACTGTTTTGTACCCAGACTTAACCCGAAATGTCCCTAAAAATATAGATGCTATTTTTGCTAATTTAGGTGCTGTAAAATCAGGTTCTTTTGGTGGACCATTTACCATGAACTTAAAAATGTTAAACCGAATGAATGATCTCCTTCAACCTAAAAGGATTTATCCCATTCATATTGATGATTATAGTCATTACAAGACAACTAAAAATGAAGTTGAAACAGCAGGTTATAGGGTTTTAGCTGTTGGTGAGACCATCGATATATAATTAAGTAGAATAAAGACTTTACATACTTTTGTATGGGAGTCTCACTTGTGGTAACATCACTTCTATACTACAATATAGAAGAAGAAACAAAAAAGGAGTATGCCATGCCAACTGAATATGAAAAGATGATTGCAGGTGACTTTTATAAACCTAGCGATCCAGAGTTACGTGCTCTAGCAGCCAGCTCAAGAGAAAAACAATGGGCCTTCAATGCTGAGCCTGACCGTCTCAAGAGGGCAGAGATTGTTAAATCTTGGTTTGGTTCGACTGGTGAAAATGTTGCCATGAATCCTCAGTTCGTTACGGATTACGGTGTTAATATCCATATCGGTGAAAATTTTTATTCCAACTGGAATTTGACCATGTTGGATATCTGTCCTATCACGATTGGTGACAATGCCATGATTGGCCCTAATTGTCAGTTTTTGACGCCCTTGCATCCGCTTGATCCAACCGAGCGTAATTCAGGCATTGAATATGGTGCTCCAATTACAATCGGTGATAATTTCTGGGCCGGTGGAGGCGTGATTATCCTTCCTGGCGTGACCTTAGGGGATAATGTAGTTGCTGGAGCAGGAGCTGTTGTGACTAAGTCCTTTGGTGACAATGTGGTTCTAGGTGGAAATCCGGCGCGTGTGATTAAGGAAATTCCTGTAAAGAAAGACTAAATATAGCAACTCAAGGATTCTATGTCCTTGAGTTTTCTAATTTTTGAAAGAATCTATTGACTTGAGCTAATAATTCTTCTATACTGCTAGTTAGCTAACAATTTAGTTAAGGAGTCATTATTTTGGACCATTTTGGGCGCTTGTTAAAACAAGCCAATAACAATATGATGCGTCATTTTGACCAGTTTGCTAGGCAGTATGATTTGACTGGAAATCAGATGGCTGTCATTGATTTTATAACCAATCATGCGGATCAAGAAGTCTTTCAACGGGACATTGAGCACGAATTTGAGATTCAGCGTTCGACAACGACAGTGCTCTTACAGCGAATGGAGAAGAAAGGCCTAATTGAACGCCACACATCTTCAAAAGATGCTAGGCAAAAGGCGGTCGTTTTAACGGATAAAGCCCTTAATATCGCTTCTGCCTGTCAATCTTATTTTCGAAAAGAGGAAGAAGAGTTTGCCCAGCAATTTTCAGCTAAAGAGAGAGAAGTCTTTCTCAAAATCTTACAACACTACCGTAATATTTAAGTTTATTTAGGAGGAACAAATACTTATGTCAGACGAAAAAATCTCCACCAAGGTCCTGTGTGCCATCTTTGCAACAGGAATCCTTTCATTTTGTGGAGTAGCTGGTGAAACAGCTATGAACATCACCTTTCCTGTATTGATGAAGGCATTCTCAGTCAATACGTCAACCGTACAGTGGGTTACAACCATTTATCTCCTAGTGGTCGCTTGTGTGGTTCCCTTATCTGCCTATCTCAAGCGCTCGTTTAAGATGAAAACCATCTTTCTGGTCGCCAACCTATTGTCTATTTTAGGTGTTCTCATCGACTTTATAGCCCCTAGTTTCGGCTTTGTTGTTTTGGGACGATTGGTTCAAGGGATGGGTGTTGGTTTTGCTCTACCTCTCATGTTTAACATCATTTTGGAGCAGGTGCCAAGTCGTAAGATTGGTCTCATGATGGGAGTTGGGACACTGATTACAGCCGTTGCACCGGCCATTGGACCGACTGTTGGTGGTCTTTTGACAGCACACTTTGGTTGGCGTTCTATCTTCCTCGTCCAGTTTCCTATTCTTCTGGCTTCACTGGTTGCAGGTTTTCGCTCGATTGAGCAAAAGAGTGAGGTACAACGTGAATCTTTAGATATCCTTAGTCTACTGGCTACCATCTTTCTTTTCTTGGGTTTGATTTTAGGCATTCATGGGGTTGCTGATCATGCTTTCTTTAGTTTCTCAGTTCTTGGTTGGCTTTTGATTGGTATCTTAGGTCTTGTCCTTTTGATTTGGCGTTCAACAACATTGGACAACCCTATTATCAACCTCTCTATTTTGAAAAATCGTAAACTGACAGGTCATATCATCGCTTTCTTCTCTTTCCAATTGGGATCCCTTGCGATGAGTTTTCTCTTGCCAAACTATGTGCAATTGGTTAACCACTCGAATACAACTTCTGCAGCCTTAATGTTGCTTCCAGGTGCTATTATCGGTGCAGGATTCGCTCCGTTTTCAGGTATCATTTTAGATAAGATGGGTGCTCGTAAACCGATTCTGATTGGAGCGATCCTGATCGTACTCGCTCAGTTGTTATTTAGCTTGTTTGGTCTCTCTCTTTCAAATACTTTAATCCTCGTCTTTTATATGATTTTCATGACGGGGCTTGGCGTTTCCTTTGGTAATGTCATGACCAATGGACAGAAACAACTGTCGCTAGATCAACGTGCTGATGCCAATGCCATCTTTAACACGCTCCAACAATTTGCAGGAGCAGTGGGAACAACGTTAGCCTCTCTAATTGTTGCTATGAGTCAAGCTAATCACAAGATTGACTTTGCACAAGCAACGGCTCAAGGTAGTCGAAATGGCTTTATGGTCTTATTTGCTCTAGCCATTTTCCAACTCCTTGTCTTAGTTAGCGTTGTCAAAAAGAACGATTAATAAGGTGTTTGAAGCAAAGGAAACATGCTTTCCCTTGCTTTTTCTTTCCTTAAATGAAATACTAATCTTACTGCAAATTTTAGTGTTACTTTAAGGTTTATGACTTATAATAACCTTAAAAAATAAACCAGTCTTCGATGAAGATACTAGAAGGAAGGGAAGGCCCATGTCTTTACTTAAGAAAATTCATCCTGAGCAGCCGCTCAAGGAACTGAGATGGTTTGATATCGGTATTGTTACGCTGATTATGTTCGGTCAGTTTATTGTTCGTTCGACACAAATGTATTTGGCCAGTTTGTCTCCAAGCCTTTCTACAGCAATCAGTGAGACAGCAACAAACACAGCTAGTGAAGGAGCAGCTTACTCTAGCAATTTCACCTTGCAGATTATCCTCCTAGCCTTAGCGATTATTTATCTCTGGATACGCCATTTTGACTTTAAACAATTGCCAATCCGTCTAAAGTGGTCTGTTCTCTTTTGGGTACCCTTTATTTTCGCTATCATGGGCTTATTTGCTGATATGGTAAGTACTTTGTCAGGACAATATAATTATTTTAGTCCTCAAGTTCTAGCCTTTATTAGCCCTATGGCTGTGATTGATAAGTTTATGGCTTTGTCACCTATGGCAATTGCTTATGGCTTGCTCAACGGTTTCTACGAGGAATTTTTCTTCCTAGGACTCTTGACCTCGGTTAAGGACAAGTATAAGTGGTTGGTCTTGCTCTTTTCAACTATTGTTCGTGTATCCTTCCATACCTATCAGGGCATGCTATGGGCTCTGGTTATCGGTGTGGCCTTTGGTCTCCTCTATTATTTCCTTTATAAATACAAGGTTAAAAACTTGCTTCCATTTTTCCTCGTTCATGCCTTAGCAGATATGTTTGGCTCAAGCTTAATTTATCTCTTGGTAAACTGGAATTATTAGTCAAACAACTCCCTTCGTTTAAGTACGAGGGGAATTTTTGTGCTCAATTAACCCAAGAAAAACTCTAAACGACTAGCTGATTGTAATGATTATTGATTAGGGAATAATTTGATTTTTATTAAAAATATGAGATAATAGATTTGGACTAATTTTAAAACAGCAATTTTAGAGGGAGACAATGATGTCAAAACGACTATTTTCGGATGAGCCGAATGCCCCCAAACCCCTTAAGGAGCTTTTCTGGGAAAATGCAGAAAAAGCTCGAATGGGGGAATTTTGGAAAGACAAAAAGAGTTACAGAGAGCTCTCAGAAGCCACGGGGATTCCGGCAGGAAGCCTTCGGATGCTCTTTATGAACAAGCCTAAGGGAAATATCCCAAAGATTGTAACTATTACTAATGGTCTGGCCAAGGTGACTGGGAAAAATATTACACTTGGAAAGCTCTTAGCTCGAGACAATCAGTATGAAGTTTTTGAGTTTCCAAGAGATCCTGATCAAGTCACCCAAAACTTGTGGCACAACATTCGAAAGAAGCTGGAAATCACGGAAGATATGGATGAGGGGGAAGTCAGAGAACGCATGACAGCCTTTGTAGTCTCATCTGGTATGGCTCAAACCAACTATGACCTGATCAATCAAAGAGGAACGGTTTCGCTTGATACTTTAGAAAAATTTTCTAAACGACTTAGAGTTGAGCCTTATGAATTGTTGGCTACCATCAGACGAAGGGAGATTATTGATAGGGATGACTTCCCTGTTCCTAAGGAAAATATTAGCGATTACCACATCGATATTGGCAAGCTCAATACTTTCATTAAGCTCCAACCCTACTCGCCCAACGGTCAAGAGGTAGCCTCTGCAGACTTAAGCCCACAGAATCTTTATCATTATTATTCAAAAGGAACTATCGGAGATATGCCTATAAAAACGGCCTATAAGTTTAAAAGACTTGTAGATATTTATGAAGCAGAATATGGTCCTCTTGAACCTTCAAGTCGAGTTCTAGATGTCAAGGAACTGGAAAGATTCCTTTATAGTGGTATGATTACTGGTTATGCCATTGCTAAGACAGGGTTGATGAATGCGACCAATGGAAATCTCTATATCAAGGGCAAACGTCCTATCGAATCCATGCAACTGGATCGTGCCTTCGGTCTCTATAAACACCTAAAAAGACTGAAAAAGGAGCACTAAATTCTTTACCTAACAAAAAGCCAAAATCAGAATGCTGATTTTGGCTTTTTGTTTGTTTTTTTATCTGTATGACTAGTAAGAATAATTTTAGTCAATTTTCGGACTTATTTTACAATTGCTTCGCACGTCCATTTTCATCAAAGTGATAAGTCATACCATTGATTGTACGTGTTTGGTTGGTGAGGAGAAATATCTTGGCTACTCTTAGTATTCTTTTCATAGTTAGGTGGACATATAAAAAATGAAACATCATTAAGAAACAACATGTTTTTTTATCAATAGTTATATAAATTAGATATATTTTAATTTACTGTAAATAACATAAAAACATTATAAGTTATAATATATCGTTAATTTTTAATCATTATTAGGATGTTAAATATATGACATCAAAATATGAAAATAAGATGATTTGTAGTTGTAATCTTTGTTTCATTAACTTAAACGACATCTATTTTGTATTGTTTAAAAATCGAACTAGTGTAAAAAAAACAGAAAATTTTATTGACAGTTAAATTATAAAGGAGTAGAATACGGTTGCAGCATAAAAGTTAAGCAACGGCAATTGAATCATAATTCAATTGGGAGGAATTTATGAAATGAAAGATTTTTTTAATCGACGCCAACGTTTTTCTTTGAGAAAATATTCAATCGGCGTTTGCTCAGTGCTTTTGGGAACGGCACTGTTTGCAGCACATGGTGCACAAGCTGATGAGCTTGCCAGTACCGACACACCGGTAACACCAGAGGCATCTGTTACCGGCGATGATTCGAGTAGTTTAGTAACTACTTCAACAACTGCGACACAACAGACAGATCCTACGTCTGTTGTTTCAGCGTCTGCTGAAACGTCTGCATCTGCAACACTTGATTTAACTCCAAGTGTAACAACTTCTGCGGATGCATCAACAGGAGAAACAGCAAAAACACAGGCTGAGACAGCAAAGGAATCTGATGAGTCTGTTTCAGAATCATCTGTTGAGAATCATTCAGATAAAGTGAGTCAAACTGATAATCACGAAAATTCATCTGATAAAACTCAAAAGTCATCTAATTCAGATGATTCTAATCGTGCTAGTCGTACGCGTCGTGATACGAGTGCAGCAGCATCAGCTTCATCAACAGTAGCAGTAGATGCTCAGAAAGAAGTATCTAGTTGGAGTGAATTTGTTGCAGCACTTCAAGACAGTAGTATTAAAGAAATTACCGTTAAAGGTAATATCGTAGCAGCAGGTGATAATGGTAATACAGATAATGGACGTTCAGGATCTGTTGACCGTAAAATCACTATTAACACTCAAGCACGTCCACTTACAATCAAAGGTGAAAATCAAAATGCTAGTCTAGACCTTTTGTCAAATACCTTAGAATTAACTGGTGCAGCTTGGGAACTTAACTTCAAAAACCTTAAATTGGCATCAGCTAACTCAAAGGGACCTGTTGATTTATCTAAGACAAGTGGTCCAAATACTGTTACTTTTGACAATGTAACCAGTGTTGGTTCTTCACTTTATGGTGGTGGTGGAAACACCAATGTTGTTATTAAAGGAAATACAACATCAACTGTTAGTGATAGCTATCAATCTGGAAATGGACAAACTCAGTTTGTTCAACGTAACGTGGGACAAGCTGGAAGATCAGATAAACGTCGTGAATCAAACATTCATGATGCTAAAGCTGTCATTGTTTCTGAGGGGGCTAGTCTAACACTTAACCGTTCTTCTCAAGGGGATGCAATCACTCTTGAAAGTGGCGCTAAAGTTAGTGTTCAAGATAGAGCTAACCTAACCATTAACATGAATACTGACAATGCTACAGATACTGCTCGATATCATAATGCTGGTATCTTTATGGCAGATGGCGGTACAGTGGAAACTGGTAAAGAGTCTAAACTTGTACTTAACACTAGTATCGGACAAGGTATTTCACTTGGTATCAATCGACCTGGAGATGGTGTAACAGATAAAGATCGTTTTGGTGGTTATGGCACTAAAAATAGCAATCGTAAGAATGGTCCAAGTAAAGTTATTATCGGTGACGGTGCGACCTTTGAATTAAATGGTCGTGATGGTGTGATGGCTGGTAATAATGCTGAGTTTACAACGGGTGCAACTTCTAAAGTTCGATTTGAAAATAAAGGCCGTGGTGTTGCGATTGACTTAGGTAATGATTCGAAAGTTAATTTTGGTAAAAATTCAACCAATACATTCCACTCAGTAGGTAAAGGTCCAAAGAGTGGTGGAGGCCCTTCAGGAAGCTATGACGGTTATAACTACATTGGTCTAAATGAAAATGGTCGCATTGTCGTAGATGACTATGCAACATTCCGTGTACAAATGGATGATCGCGGTGATAATGCTTGGGACGATGTTATTTCACTTGGTTCTGAGAATGGTCAAAAGGATCAACCATTATTCCAAGCTAATAAGGGTTCTATAGTAGACATTCGAGATGATAATACTAACTACTATGCTGAATTGATTTCAGTAGCGTTGGGAAATAGTTCTAATACATTCTTCCAATTTAACAATCCGCTTTATGTCTCATTACTACGTTATACTAGATCAGATGGTATTTCAGCCGGAGAGGTGACAGGTAAATTGCCAGCATCTACTCCTCAAGGTAATAATCCTGAAGATATTGGTCATGGTAATATTCTTTATATCTCAAATAAATCAGCTAGTTCAGGTAACCGAGTAGAGTTTAACGGACCAACAGGAACACTCGTTAATCCAGGTCTTGGAACTTATACTGTTTATTCATTGAATAAAGATGGTAGAGATGCACAAAGCCGTAATAAGCAAAGTTCTGTTTGGACTAATATCCAAGGAGGAGCATTGAGTATTGCCGGTTTCCAAAGTAACCATGCTGATATTAATCCTGCAAATGCACAATCAGTTCCAACAGGTTCATCTACAGGTGGTATCTCAGCAACTGACAAAACATATGGTATCGATCCTGTTGGTGATAACCGTCAAAATATTTGGATTTCCAACGGTTCCACAATTAATCCTACAGCTATCCATAAAAACGTTATCAAATATGTTTATGAAGATGGTACACCAGTTAAAGATGACGTCATTCAATCATCAGATTGGAATCGTACTCTTGAGGTTGCCATTGATCAGGACCAATTTAAAGATGTTTTGAAGAATTCAACTGTAAGTAATGGTGACGAATTCTTAACTGCTTACAGTAAAGCAAAATATAATGTTGGTGATATCGATGGTGATGGTAAAGCTGATACAGGTTGGAGAGTAGCAGGAACTACAAACGATGAAACTGTCAACTATACAGCTGTAACATCTCCTAAGTTAAGTGGCTATAAGGCTGAAATTTTATCAACCAATGTTCCTGGTCTAAAAGCAGGAGACAATGCAGATAGTGTAGCTGCTTCTTATACTTATAATCCTTCTACTGCGCCAGCTGATACTATCATTGAAACTAGCGCAGGTCGTAGAACAATTTCTGACACTTATTGGCGTAATATTGTAGCTAAATCTGATTTAGGAAGCTATGAAACTGTAGTTGTTTATAAGAAAGAAAAACAGAAAGCTACAATTCACTATGTTGATGTGTCTGATAATAATAAAGAATTAGCTAGTGATTCTGTTGAAGGTGATTCAGGAGCTAATATTGATTATTCAACTGCTAATAAGATTCAAGAGTTTGTTGATAAAGGTTACAAACTAAAAGAAGATGGATTTACTAAAGCTACAGCAGATGAGAAGAAATATGATAATGATGCTTCTGTAGATCAAGAATTTACTGTTAAGTTAGAACATGATAAAGTTCCAGTAGGACCAAATGATCCACATAACCCAACAGATCCAATCAATCCAAATGATCCAGACAGTCCTAAGTATCCAGCGACAGATCAATGGAAGAAAGATGTGACATCAACGGTTCATTATGTAGGTGCAGGAAGTCAGACACCAAATGACAATGTACAAAACGCACAATGGACACGTACCTTGGAACTTGATAAAGTTACAGGTATAATTCTTAATCCAAATGAACCATGGGTAGCTAATAAGACGGATTATGCGTCAGTGCCAACACCAAATGTCACTGGCTACTATGCGGATAAAGCAA
>ERZ772979.625-NODE-625-length-23715-cov-3.222612_pt1 | contig 23715 bp, 21 predicted proteins | sample MGYA00511130_ERZ772979 | MGnify/ENA primary metagenome ERZ772979 (study PRJEB29015, sample SAMEA2738103) | human oral metagenome | biome: human oral; feature: human-associated habitat; material: saliva | place: China | collected 2186 ... | reverse complement strand
TGTGTCGTTACTGGAACTCGCGCCCGTGGGGCGGCAATTCCAATTAGAGGAAAAGCCACAGGCGGGAAGCAAACCTTAAGTGGATGGGCACCGTATCAATATCAATATAAAGTTCCTGATGAAAACGCAAGCGAAGGATATAGATGGAAGTCTGCATGGGCTGTTCTCCCCATAACTATTAAAATCAATGGTTATAAAGGCGAAACAGGAATGGGACTCGGTTCAAGTCCATATGGAACTTTCAATCCATTAACGGAATCTAATGAAGAGATGCGAAAGCTCCTTGAAAACAACAGCAATGGGCTTAAAGACTTCGATGATTCCAATGGAGGAAGCGGAATAGCAGGCAACAAGCTCTGTGCCGATGGTTCATATGTTTGTTCCGCTTCTGACATTACATTGCCTGGTGAGAATAATGGAACAATTAACGATTTAACCAATGATAATGATCCAAACGCAGACCGTAATGGTGACGGTATTCCTGACAGCAAACAAGATCGCGATGGAGACGGAATTCCCGATCACATTGATCCCGATCACGGCAATGGAACAAACGGCAAAGACGGATCTGATGGGAGCAACAGCACCTATGGAAACGACAATTATGGTCGTTTAATTGACAAACTCCTCAACAATGGCAGCGGTTCGTACAACAGCGGCGATAACGATTGGGCGGGCTCCAATAAAGGTGAAAGCGGGTTAAGTAATCTTGACAGCTACTTTAATGGCATGGATGGCAACGAAGAGCTTCCAAACGGCTTAACGAATGACATCCTTGGCGTTGAAGACATGCTCGGCAATGGCGAAACCGCAATTGATACAGATGGCGACGGCGTAGCTGATTCAGTGCAAACATCTGACGGTAATGTCGTTGGCATGGCAGATTATCTTGCCAATAAAGATGCAAATAGTGCAGGTAATGGCGATGGTTATTACGATGGCTCGGGCGACGGCGGCTTTGATGACGGCAATTTATCGGCAATCCAAGACCTTATGGGCATGATGGATGGTATATCAGATGCTGATGGCGATGGTTCGATGAACGGACTTAACGCCAATGATTCACTTGCCTCGCGTATTGAAAGTCTCCTTCGTGCACAACCAACCAACACTGATAGCGGCAACGGAGATCAGGCAGCATCCGATCAGTATCTCTTTGACCTCGCGAAAAAACTCTTAATGGCAAACGGGATGTCGCTTGATGACATTGCTAAAGGGCGCAACTACGATCCAAACTCCGCTTACACTGAGCCAATGCGCGCTTGGGATATGAACCGCATCACAACCCTCCTTCGCGCCAAGAGGTTTTCTCTTGATGGCGGCGAGATTGCAAAACAGAGCATTTCTAAGGCATCAAATCGCAACAATGAAATCACTGAAACCAATAAGGCGAACGGAAACGCACCAAAGGCGAATACAGGCAATGCTGGGGCTGAACAGGGCGCACAAAGGGGCCGCTAATACAAAAGAAAGTAAATAAACAGGAAAACAAAAAAATATGTAGACAAACAGCTCAGGTTGAGTCATACTAAGGATAATAAAAATCCTAAATTGAAAGTTGAGTTTTTGATTTAGGTTAGCTGACGAAATGTCAGCTATCGCTCCTCGCGTAGGAGCGCGGATTGAAAAACCGTAAATTGTTCGCATATTCCTGTTTGGAAATATCGCACTCCATGTGAGTGCGCGGATTAAAAAAACAAAAAGAAGCATAGAAAAATTCTATACTTCTTTTTGTTTTATTTTTTACGAGACGTAATATGTTGTGCTATTATAATAATTAACCACAATATATTGTTGTTTTAGGTGAAAATTATAAAATAAATGCGACTTAATCACAAAAAGAAACTGAAAGGAAAATCACAAATGTTTATTCAAAATACTACTCGTGTTATTTTGAAGTGTGCATCCAACGATATGCTACACTTTTTATATAAAGAGACGAAAGTCTCAAATGTTAATTGTGCAAATCTAAAATTGGTTTGCGTTTGCTTGAAAGGAGCAAAATTATGATTAAGTTTATTGTTAAGCGTAACGGTGAAAAGCAGGATTTTGTAACAGACAAAATCATTAATGCGATGGAGAAAGCCTTTATCGCAACAATGAAATCTGGTTACAAGGTTCAACTTGAAGATGCCACACGAGCTGTCATGGAGCGGCTTTTCGCTTATGATGGCAATGTCATTGGTATCGAAGAGGTTCAAGACCTCGTGGTTGATATTCTTCTTGGCGTCAACCGCAAAGTAGGTCTTGCATATGCGACTTATCGTGAGGCGCATAGCAAAGACCGCGAGTTCAAAAAGTCGTTCATGGACTCCGTTGCAAGCATCTATGTAGCAACAGATCGCAGCAATGCGAACGTCACAAACGGTCCAATGGCCAAGATGCTGCAAGCGGGCGGGGTTGCAACCAAGTCGTATAACTTGGAATATGTAATTCCGAAAGAGTTCTCGAATGAGCATCGTGAAGGCGGGATTCATATCCATGATCTTGACTTCTACGGCTTTACGGTCAATTGTAGTCAAATTCCTGTAAAAAAGCTCTTTGAAACGGGCTTTAATACAGGGCATGGATTTACGCGTCCTCCCAAGCGCATCGGCACTGCTGTCGCACTTGCGTGCATCCTGATTCAGGCAAGTCAGAACGACTTCTATGGAGGACAGTCAATCCCAGCGATTGATTCCGTCATGGCGCGTTTCTGCGGTCCCGAAGTAACTGATGAAGAGATTTCGCAGGCGGCGCAGGCATTGGTGTATAATCTGAACACCATGCACTCGCGGGCAGGGTCGCAGATCCCGTTCTCGTCTCTGAACTTCGGTTTGGACACGAGTGAAGGTGCTCGTCGTTGGACAAAGGCGCTCCTGACCGAGTATGAAAAAGGACTCGGCAATGGGGAAAATCCAATTTTCCCTAACCTTCTCTTCCAAGTGAAGGATGGAGTGTCGCGTCGCCCAGGAGATCCTAATTACGATCTTTTCAAACTCGCTATGCGAGTAACCTCTCGTCGGATGAATCCGACGTACATCTTTATGGACGCGGAGGTTAACAAACCTTACAAGTCCGTAGAGTATATGGGTTGCCGCACGAGGGTCATTGGCAACGTTAATGGGCTTGAGACGAGTGAAGGAAGGGGCAACCTGTTCTTCGTAACGATGAACCTCCCTCGTTTGGGGATTCTTGCTCGTCAGGCTGAGGGGTACAATGAGGATGCTCGGATTAACAAGTTCTTCGAACTGCTTGACAAGGAAATCGACCTCTGTGAGAGGCATCTGATGGATAGGTACAAGTATGTTTGCGACCACATCAAAGTAAAGGATATGCCTTTCGTAATGGGACAGCATCTTTACATGGGGTCGGAAGGGCTTAAACCCGAGGATTCTATTGAACCCGCCATTCGTAACGGGTCAATAAGCATGGGCTTCATTGGACTCGCTGAAACGCTTGTTGCTCTAACGGGCAAGCACCACGGCGAATCTGAAGAAGCTGAGAAGCTTGGGCTTCGAATTATCTCCCATATGCACGACGCTATGGATGAGATGACAGAGAAGACTCACCTGAACTTCTCGCTCTTTGCCACTCCGGCAGAAGGGCTTGCTGGTCGCTTCACAGCGATTGACCGTAAGCGCTTTGGTGTTATCAAAGGTGTCACTGACCGCGAATACTACACCAACAGCGTTCATGTGCCTGTGTATTGCCCGATTTCCCACTTCAAGAAGATGGAAATCGAAGGCAAGTTTCACAAGTACTGCACGGCAGGTCACATTGCCTATGTGGAGTTTGATGCTCCTCCGGCGAACAACCTCCGTGCGGTAGAGGCAATCCTGAACCACATGGCCGATAGCAATATCGGGTATGCAGGTATCAATTTCCCGATTGATTTCTGTGATTCGTGTGGCTATCAGGGAGTTATTCCTGATGATGTGTGTCCCGTTTGCGGTAAGAGTGGTCACATTCACCGCATCCGTCGCGTAACAGGTTATTTCTCGGAAATTCAGAACATGAATGACGGGAAGCTTGCCGAAGTGCACGACAGAACGAGCACGCATACGTTCTAAGGATAAACTTCCTAAAAAGACAAAAGAGACTGCTTCGGCGGTCTTTTTTGTTGCACTTAACGGCAAAAATTTAGCCTGAGATTTTTTTGAGATATACTATTTGTAGGTTGTGGCGGCATTTTGTCGCTTTATCGCGCTTGATAGCGCAAAGAAAGGAGACTTAGTTATGAGATTTTCAGAGTATGGGTTGCCGAGTAAGCATCCGCAAGCACTTTTAATGACGAAGGCGAAAAACGCCATTCGTCGTTGCGCAGAAGTTCGCGGAATCAACGTGTCGTTCTTGAATTGGAGGAATGATAACGTCAATGGGCAGAAAGTCGGTTGCTCTGGCTTCGTTGTAAATGAGGACAAAGTTGTTTACGTCAACACGTCCGATGCGCGCTTCTTTACTGCGAACATGACATTCATGTTCCGTGAAGCGAGGAGCGTAACTGACTACGGTGGCGCTCATTCGCGCAACCAGTGGTCGCGCGAGAGGACCGCTGAGTCTCTCGCCGCCAGCGTTGTCGATGAGTTGACGCGCCCGAAGAGGCTCTAACGCGACAAGTTTGGCAACAAAAAACAAAAAAGATCCTACTAGATTCAGGGATCTTTTTTGTTTTTTTGTTTGCAACTTTTTAGAAATTTAAGCAGATAGTTTTAGGATGTGTTACAATGATGCCAAAAGAAAGCAAAAACTAAAACTTCTAAAACCAGAAATGAGGAATAGTGATGTGACGACTAGAAAAATTCTGAGAGTCATTGGGAAAGCAACAATCGTTTTTCTTGTATTTTGCATTGGACTTATTTCAGCACTTTATCTCTTCCTTTGGCGCGAAGTAGATATAACGCGCGACAATGGCGTAGAAATAACTGCTGAAATGTCGCAACAAAATCGCGAGATTATGGCAAACTTCGAGCAAACTAATTCGCTTGTTGGGCTTGAAGGATATATTGTGCGTGGTCATGGCGATAGAAACCTCTATTGGTCTGATGATGCTACACAAGCGCCAATTGAGGTCAATCTTGATGCGTATCAGCAATGGTACATCAGGCATCAATTCAGATATGGCGAGAAAGCTGTGCACGCAAAAGTCACAGGTGAGAACGAAGGTACGCTGTATGTTTGGGTTGAAGAAAAGCCTTTGAGAAATATTGGATTGTTTAATGAAAAAAACGGAGGAAAAAATGGCTTTTAAGTATGACATCGAACGCGAAATTGCACCACTTGCCGCAGAGCGCACGTCTGATGGCTTCCTGTTGGAATTAAACCTTGTGTCGTTTAACGAGCGGCGCGCTAAGTATGATATCCGGCAGTGGGATAGTACGCACGAGCAGATGAGGAAGGGCGTTTCCCTATCCAAAGAAGAAGCACTTGCGTTGCGCGATGCGCTCAACGAAGAGTTCGCAGGCGAGTAACTTTGAGTTAACTGAAAGGAAAAACAATGGCTAAAATATATCAACTGAAGTACAATGCAGGTAATGAACAGAAGTCTGTCGGAATCAATTTCGACGAGGTAGCATCCGTATCGCTGACAGGCTTGTACCATTGTCGTGTCAAGTTTGTTGACCCAACTAAGGAACCGATTGACATCTATGTGGAGCACAAGAAAGATCCGAATAACGTTGCAGTAGCAAATTTGTTGCACATGTTTGCTACCAGACAAGCGGTTCAGGGCAAGAACCAGAAACAGATCTAATAACAACACACAAAAAAGAACCAATTCGCCACAATGGGGAAAAGGTTCTTTTTTGTTCGTTTAGAAGTCTCGCATCGCGGCAGAGCGTTCCCACTCAAGCTCTTTAAGCTCTCGTGGAAGAACTACTTCTTCGTAGTAGGCACGCCGCTCTTCCTTCTCCATCCACAGCTCATCGTAGAGCATTGGAGGAAGGTCATCAGCCGCCCATTCAGCGATTTCGTCGCGATAGTATGCAACAATATCACCAAACTTGTGCGACTTGATAACAACTTCCTCGCCAACGATATCTGTCGTAAAGAAGGCATCATCTTTGGAGAAAGAGTCATCAAATTTAACCGCGTGCGCAATATCAGCAACAACTTCGCTCAGCATGTCCATCGGAATGGCATATGCGTCGCAAAATCCGTTGCGAAAATCGCGCTTCGACTGCAACGCCTCCTCACGGAAGAGATCAACGATAAAATCGTCGTAATCCCCGTTGAATAGGCATTCTGACAACAATTTCTCCGCGAGTTCCTGCGGGAAATCGTCATCGTCCACGAGAAGGCACAGCGGTTTGTCGTTAAACATATCACTGCACCTCCCGCAATCCGCAGTCATGCGGCAGCTCTTTCAAGGCATTGATGAGCCACGAGTAGGCATTGGGAATCTTCTCGTTTAACAGACTCATCATCACATGGAATTCATCATTCCACTTAAACGCGCTCTCATCATCCTGCCAATGGTATTTGGGCGCGATTTTCGCGGTTTTACCGCTCGCCGAAACGCACATTTCTATCCCGCAGGACAGCAAAATGTCAAACACGACAACGAACTCATTCAGTTCATACGCGCTCAACCCGCCTTCTTTTTCTTTACTCATTATAGCCTTTTTGAGTAAAGACAATTTGAGAAGCCTATCTTCTGGTGACCATTTTCCGAGCCGCGATTTCAGCTCGTAATAATCATCATCGACAACCTCCTTGAATGGCTGGCAATGTGTCATAAGCCATTTATATGTGGCGCGCGACACGTTGTCCATTTCTTCTTTGTTCATAAAGAACACTCTCCTTTCAGATCAAAAACAATGAAGAAATTTCTATACTCATTATACTTTCACAAATGATATTTTGGGAATAAAATTTTCCTTAATAAAACTCTGTTTTTCGTTCTAATCTATGTTACAATATTGCCGAAAAAAGCATAGAAGAAAGTAGAGGAATATAAATAACCATTGAACATTAAAAAAATGACAGAATCAGTTCAACAAGAATCACCGACATTCAAAGATTACATTTATCACATCTTTGAGTTCATAAAGAGCAAACTATTCGCCAATCGTGGCATGTATGAAGCATTTTATCTTGAACCCAAAATTGGCGACATTGCAGGATTTCCTCATGTAACGCTTAGGATGCAACCATTGAGCTTCAATGCAGACGATAAAATAGACATTCTTATCAACGCAGAGCCGCATCCAAATTCGCACATTGTTGAGTGTGATAATATGCAGGATTACATCTTAGATAAAGACAACAACATTGTTTACGTCTTAGCGGCAAAACTGTATGGCAAAAAAGGCGATGAGGATTACTCGTTGGTCGAACAAGAGCTAATTAGGCAACGAAGAGACAAGATAATGGACGAGATTGCAGGAAGGTATATGGATGGCAGAGTAGATGAGAAATTTAAGTATGTCGGAATTAAAAACAAAGGAATTGAGAAACTAGATAAAAAAGACAGACTCAGTTATTCTGCAGCTAAAAATAAAAACATTAGCAAACGTTAATTTTCAAAACATTTTTGTGAAAATTCATTGAGATGAGTGTATACTAATCTCGTAATTAAAACAATTTCGATTTCAATTTTAGACAGGAGATGAATTTAAATGTTTTCTAAAAAGAAAGCCATAAAAACAGTAATTACACTTAGCACGGCATTTGCACTTTGTGCACCTATCGCGGCACCTAAGACTGTATATGCGTTCAGTTTTGATGCTGATGATGTTTCTACTGCAATCATGCTGTGGCAAATGTTGTTCCCGCCGAAATATCCGCAACCCACCGAACAGAAACACCCGAGTCAAGGTTCAACCGAGTCCGCGAGGTTCAAGCACAACCAAGAAGAAGACGTTTTGCGACAACAATCCAAACAGGGATATTCATTGCGGAAATACAATTAAACCTATTGAGCATTGGTATCGCCATCAGCATAAACCTGTTACTGTTGAGCCTGAAGAGGCAAAAACAGCAACGCCAATTTCTGACAAAACGCGAATTCGTAGCAACGTAATTGCCACGATTATGGTTAACGGCAGAAAGTATGCCGATGTAACTATTGATGAGTACGACAATGGGAAGTACAAAGACTCAAAGAATGTCCTTCTTGACGTGTATGGAAGCAACACAACCAACCCAATAACTTATGAAGGAGTTGTTCGTGACAGATACGGAGAAGGAGACAAATCATGGGAAGAGTCTCTTAAAAGCGCGGAGACATATATCGAACAAAACCTTGGCTACCCATATAACATTTATGACCCTATGAATTTTATTGATGAGTATTCCAAGTCAACATATACTCCAACAGATCTCCAAAGCGCTGTTACATCAGCATATAAGGGTGTAGAACAGGTTGCTCCACAGGTGATTGAAGAACTCAAGCACCAGTTTGACAACAATGAGCGTGGAAAGCGATCTGTGTTCGAATATGGAAGCAAAATTGAAGCTCCGAAGTATGCAAATGCACAAAATATTGCGCGAAAAATAGCTTCTGAGAAATATGAAATTAGAGGAGAAAGAGTGCATAAAGAACTTGCACCTATTTTCAAACAGTATCTTGGAAAACTCCCAGAAGAAATCTATTTTGAGAACCTTGAAAATTTCACTTGGGATGACTTTACAACAAGTGAAGATGGGCGAAAAGGTTGGATTCCTAATGGAAAAACAGAACTTGATTTGCATTGGTTGATTTCAAAGCCATGGTATATTGACGCTTATACAATGAGTCCAAAAGATGTTACAGCATATCATATGGTTAACCGAGAAACTTTCCTCCAGGGGCACTCTTTGATGCGCTTTATGCCTGTTATGGGGATTCCAGCGGATGAAACGCATCGATACAATATCCTTCAAATGTTTGATGTTACGTCTAGCGAAGAATTTTCCAAAACAAATCTTCCTCCTGACTTCATGAATATCCCAAACAACAAGACTGAAAATGGTAATTATTCCTCGCCAGCAGAAGGCAATAAGTTGACAACAACCGACGTCATGGGCGGGTTGACAGGATTTGGACATTCGGAAGTCGAGTTAAACAATCCTCAATTCCTCCTTCCTTACCTTGACTACGAAGCGATTAACGCCGGCATGGAAGGATGGCATACCAAGATGAGTTGGCTCTATCCTTACTTCTACGAGTGGGAATATGAGGGTGCGCAGCCGAACCAAATCATCCTCAAAGAAGTCTTCGATCCGCAAAACTACGCAGGGCATGAAGACACTGACCAAAAGAAAGGATATACGCCTCCAAGCTACCCATACTACACTGGGCGCGTCATTTACCTAACGAGAGCAAATGAGACGGCGAACTAAAACTGACTAAAAAAAGAAGGTGCGAGAATAAAAACTCGTGCCTTTTTTATTTTTTAGAGAGGTATTTTATTTAGGCGTTTCTATTTATATAAGTAGAATAATAAAGAACGATGTTCTAATTTTGCAATTTAGTGACAATTCTTTACCTAAAAATCTAAAAAGAACATCTTCTTCGTTCTTTAATTCTTCAATTGTTAGAGAGGAGTACGCATTGCAAGTAATGCGGTCAAGTTATGGATCTATTTCTTTGCATTAAACCACAAACTACAGAATCGGACAGGAATCATATCTGCAACACGCAAGAATTGAGCAGTGAAGCGGCAAGCATATTTGGAGAAAACAAGAAAAGCGCGCATAGTGAATTCATTCGGCAGGCACACACATCGGGCGACACTTATGGTTCGTCAGCGTCAAATCAACCAAAGAAAAGCAAGAAAACTAGAATAAAAAACAACCTGTTGATGCTTGATGAAGAACTCACAAAAAACATCGAAATCATGGCAGAGCTATCAGGAATGAAAAAAGAAGAGTTTGTTTTGACCGTCCTCAAGGACATCACAAAAGAACATAAAGACATCATCGGCGCATACAAACTCGCAAGGGCACGCATTGGCGCATAAAAATAGACCACGATTTAGTTCGTGGTCATTTTTTGTTCAATTAATGCTTTCGGACATTTTAATCGCTCTTTCAAGCAGTCGTTCAATCTTAAATTCTGATGGAATTCCTTCTCTGAATTCTTTGCCTTTTTTGCGCCGAATCACCTCATTGGGATTCTCTTCGTAAACAATAAACCTGCATTTTTTATCCAATCCTTTACTGACAGGAAACAAATCAAACATGTCATGTAGATGATTCACTGATTCTGCCTGCCATGCGCCACATAGTCCAATGTTGTTGTATTTTTGCAAAAAGTCGTTGAACACTTTAACTTTTTCATACACGCCATCAGTGTCATCATCTAAGATGTTCTCATCAGATACGCCAACAACAATCTCGTACTTTGGATAGCACCTCCATGAGTCAATATCAGTATCAAAGAACCCGACATATTTCACAAAGCCAAACTGATTGACAATCTCCTGCGCGAGTTTTAACTGCTTCATGTGCGCAAGGTTGAGCCACATCTGTTCCGCTTTCATAGCGCGTTTGTACCGCGTAATTTGGTTGGTAATGAAATCCTGTTCAGAGATACCGCTGTTGTAATCGTTACCATCATCATCAATTTCGTGCTGGTAACCCCATATACTACTGCCAAATGGAGTTTTCTCGTAGGCAGGGAAGCACGGAGGGTAGTCGCATTGTGCCGCGACGAATGCTTTATGATGATTCTCCTTCATAAGATTCATATAAGCATCCATAGCGCTGAAATCGGTCACATTGAATGGTTCAACCTCGTTAATGGTTACCCATGTGTGATCGGGTTTAAACTTATCGACAAACGCCGCATGCTCGCATATGATGCTAAACTTACCATCCCACTCATCATCGGGGCACTGCCGACTCCAAACTGCAAATATCCATCCTTTGAGCGACTTAACGCTGAATTTGAGCGTATCGTTGGCAAAGATAAAGTATGGTTCATGGAATGACCTTTTAACTTCAAGATTGTATTTTTCGCAGAAGTTTTTCAAAATCAACTCATTTGCTTCTTTTGCTTTCATTGTAGAATTGCCTCCGTTTTTCTTTATAGAACGTCGCCGAGAAAACCCCCTGCTTCAGCGGGGGGATGAGAGGCGACCAATTTCCTGAAATCAAATCCTACATATAGTATACTGTAAAAAACGAAGAAAGGAGGAAAAACTTTGGACGACTATGTTCGTGGATATAAGTACAGAATCTATCCGACCCAAGAACAGGAAGCGAAGTTCAACCAAATGTTTGGGAACGCTCGTGTCGTGTTCAACTATTTCCTCGGCGTTCGACAGGATGCGTGGAAAAACGAACGACGAAGCGTGGGATATTCTGAAACTTCAAGGTTGTTGACTGAACTCAAACGAAAACCTGATTTTGTGTGGTTAAATTTCTCAGACAGCATGTCCCTTCAAGAATCGCTGAGAGATTTGGATAACGGGTTTCAACATTTCTTTGCAGGCGATGCGAAATATCCGAAATTTAAATCCAAGCACAATGCGAAGAAATCGTATCGAACGAGGAACCAAAAGAACGGCATCCGCATCAAAGAAAACAAACTCCATCTCCCCAAGGTTGGTTGGGTGAAAATCAAACTTTCTCGTATTCCCGATGGAGTAATCCTGAACGCGACGATTTCCAAAACTCCAACAGGAAAGTATTTCGTTTCACTCTGTGTTCGCGAGGATTGGAACAATGTCTTGAAACGAAACAACGGAGGGGAAGTCGGCGTGGATGTTGGAATCAAATCATTCTACGTTGACTCCAACGGGAACATTGTGGAGAATCCACGAACCTTCACGAAATTCCAACGCAAACTCGCAAGAGCGCAACGCAGGCACGCGCGCAGGAAAGACGGATCGCGTCGCAAACAAAAGGCGCGCGCTGCCGTTGCCGTCGTGCACGAAAAAATAGCGAACATCCGACGAGACTTTCTACACAAAGAATCGACGAAACTGGTGAGCGATAACCAAGTCATCGGAATCGAAGATTTGAACGTTGCTGGGATGCTCAGAAATCACAAGCTCGCGAAACATATTGCGGATGTGAGTTGGTCAGCGTTCTTTCGTTTGCTCAAATACAAGGCTACGCTCTATGGAAACGATCTCGTTCAAGTCGGACGATTCTACGCTTCGAGTCAAACGTGTTCACACTGCGGTGAAAAGAATCCTGTCGTCAAGGATTTGGACGTTAGGGAATGGGATTGTCCGCACTGTGGAACACATCACGATAGGGATAGAAATGCGGCAATCAACATCCTACACAAAGCGAAGGAACTTCTCGCGGCATCTTAAAAAATAGAACAAATACCGTAGGGCATACGGAAATCAACGCTCAGGGAGATTGTGTAAGACGGATGAGGCACTCCGCCGAAACGCAACGGTCAGCGAACTGAGAATCCCCCTACTTTAGTGGGGGGAGTGTCAATCTTTTAGGAGTGTTTGCTCAGCACTCTCGCAGTCCTTACCCATTGAGGATCGACTACTAAATCTTAATCTCAAAATTTAACTCGCAAAAACGGATATAATAAAAGCAAAACGAAAATAAAAAGCTATAAAAAGGAGAGCACCAATATGCAAAAGTGGTACGACAATGAAGTCAGTAAAGGAATCTTCAAAAACAAATACTTTCATCAGGGAGAAACATCGCCTGAACAGGTCATAGATCGCGTGTCTGGTATTTTCTCCAAAGAGCTGTCTCAACGCTTCCATGAAGCATTTTCTGCGGGAGATATTTGCCCGTCTGGGCGCACAATTTACTGCGCGGGCGCGAAGGGGAAATACAAAGTATCTCCTTCTTCGTGTTTCATTGTGCCTGAGCCTGAAGACAACATAGAATCCATCTATAAAGTCAATTACGAGTTAGGACGAATCTTTTCCTATGGCGGCGGTGTTGGCATCAACGTGAGTAAATTGCGACCCCGTGGCGCTAAAGTGAACAATGCGGCACGAACATCGACAGGTGCGGTTTCTTTTTTGAAGCTCTTTGATGCGACTGGTGAAACTATTTCGCAGAATGGGCGACGTGGCGCAATTATGGTTGGCCTTGATTGCGCCCATCCTGATATTTACGAGTTTTTGCATATCAAGCAGAACAACGAAAAGTTGGCATCAATGAACATTTCAATCTTGTTCACGGATGAATTCATGGAAGCCGTCGAAAAAGATGCCGACTACACACTGAAATTTGTTGTGAAAGCCACAGGAGAAGTCATTGAGCGCACCATTCGCGCTAAAGAATTCTTCAAGGAGTATTGCGAGACTCAATGGGATTGGGGCGATCCAGGAGCACTCTTTATTGACAAGCTTCGAAACTACAATTTGCTTTCTGGCTATAAAGATTATCGTATAGACATTAGTAACCCATGCGTTACAGGACAGACGCTTATCTTGACCGATAGTGGTTATAAGCGTATTGATTCGCTCGTTGGAGAACCTATTCAGGTTTGGAACGGATATAAGTGGAGCAAGGTTGTGCCAGAAATTACGGGACATAACCAAAAGATGCTTCGTGTTACGCTGTCAAACGGCATGTCACTTGATTGCACACTCTACCACAAGTTCATCATGAACGACGAATCACGCGAAGAAGCACAAAATCTCTCTGTTGGCAACAAGTTGGCACAGTGGGAATATCCTGTAATTGAACCTCAGAATCCAATAGAAGAGTACTTTGATGCCTATACATCTGGATTCTTTGCAGGTAGAGGTTCTGATCCGCTCGGTGGCATAATTTTGAACGAATATGAAAAAAACTTATTTATGCCACACATAGATTGCTCCAATGTGCGCGAACATGGAATCTTTTATGTTGCCGAATTAAACAATAAGCCAGCCGATAAATGTTTTGTGCCATCAACAAAGCACTCCAAAGAATTTCGTTTGCGCTGGATTGCGGGCTTCTTGGATTCCTGTGCAGGGCTTAATGATGATGGATCGGTTTTAGTACACAACATCAATAAGGCTTTTCTGCGCGATGTGCAGTTGATGCTCACAACACTTGGATGCCACAGTAAGCTCTCTCCAAGCAAACCAATGACGAATAAAGAGTTTAGCGAATTAGAGCTTAATCCATTCGCTATAAACCAACTCATTGAGTTGGGAATTTCGTGCAACAAATTAAAACTTTCCAAGCATGATAATGCAAAACAAGAAGAAATTTATGTTGTTGCTATTGACAAAATTGCCGACGAAGAGACTGTATATTGCTTCAATGAGCCGATTAACCATTCAGGTCTATTTAACGGCGTTATGACAGCGCAGTGTGGCGAATTTGCGGGCAATGCGTATAACTCGTGCAACCTGCTTTCAATCAATTTATATAACATGATTGATGATAAATTTGAGAATCCAAAACTCAACCTTGAGAAGTTAAAAGCAACTGTTCGAGTTGGTATTAACGCGCTAGATGAGATTCTTGATTACGGCTATGAGATGCAACCATTGGATGAAAATCGAACTTGCATTGACGATTGGCGCTCTGTTGGTCTTGGCGTGCTTGGTCTTGCCGATGCTCTTGTCGCAATGAAGCTTCGATATGGTTCAAAAGAAGCAAACGAATTTGTCGCCAATGTGATGAAAGAAATCTTTTTTGAAGCAATCAAAGAGAACGCATTGATGGCGAAAGAAAAAGGTAACTTCAAAAAGTACAATTTCAAAAACACGGATAAATCGCCTCTTATTCAAATGATTAAAAAAGAAGTTCATGAGACTTATCAACTTATCAAAGAGTATGGTCTTCGCAACGGAACTCTTCTTGCCGTTGCTCCGACTGGCACTATTTCGCTCGTTCTTGGCGCTCTTTCAGGTGGCTGTGAACCAATCTACCAAATTGCATATGAGCGCACATCGCACAAGATGGAGGACGAAGGAAAAACGTTCAGAGTCTATGCGAAATCAGTGCGAGAGCTATTAGATCACCACAAATTGCCCGATTTGAGCCGAGAAGAAATCAAGAAGAAGTTCCCTTGGATTATCGAGTCTCACGATGTGCCATTTATGGAGCGCGTTGCGATGCAGAGTGCAATGCAACCTTATGTGGACAACTCAATTTCCTCTACGGTCAATCTTAGAACCGAAGCGACGCCTGATGACATCTTCAAAATCTACATGCAAGCATGGAAGAGTGGCTGTAAAGGTATCACAGTGTTCCGTGATCAGTGCAAACGAGGCAATATTTTGGGTGTTAAAAAAGACGCGAAAAATGCGCCAACAGAAATCAAATATGACTCTGTTTCGCCAAAGAAGCGCGAAAAGGTTCCGTTTGTGCACGGGTTTACGATGGTTCGGAAAACAGCGTGCGTCGAAAAGATGTATATTACTGTCAATTACACGCAAGATGGCGACATCTTTGAAATCTTTACAAATCCGTCAGGAGGATGCCAAAGCAACATCGCCACAATGACACGCCTTGCTTCTTATGCGCTTCGCTGTGGAGGAAGCGTTGAAGGGATTATCAAGCAAATGTCAATGGTACAATGTGCAGCTTGTCAGACGCTTATCCGAAAAGGTGAGAAGGGAATTTCACTTTCATGCGGTACTGCGATTGCCTCAGCACTAAAAGAGGCATATGGGACAATCAAGAAGCAAAAAGAGCAAGGTGAAACGCTCGCAAAAGGCGATAGAGCAGATATTGATACGAGCTTAGATGGCAACAATCCAGCAATAAACGCAAAATGCCCTGAGTGCAATCATTACACGCTCAAACCTGACGGCAAATGCGTCACATGCACGCGCTGTGGTTGGTCGCGATGTGACTAAATAGAAATTAGATTTGCAGATGAGTCGCTGAAATGCGGCTCTTTTTGCTTTTTAGGCTCTGTTCAGTGGTACAATCAGGTCGGTAGTGTATTTTGATTTTTTTAGGAGGTTATTTAATGCGTTTTGAAAAAGTTTCAGTCGTGGAACAGAAGAAGTTTTTAGAATCATTCTTTGTTTCGCGTTCATCAAAGGTAAAGTCTGCCCTTGAATACATTGACAAAGAGTTAGCTCTTCCTGGGCGCAGTTCTGCAAAGTCATGTGGATATGATTTCAGACTGCCTGTTGATGTTGAAATTCAGCCGAACTCGCAGATTTTGATTCCAACATTTATCAAAGCGGAAATTGATGATGACAAAGTGCTTGAACTTTATCCTCGTTCTAGTTACGGTATCAAGAAAGGTCTTGAACTCGCCAATACAGTTGGCATCATTGACGCCGATTACTACAACAACGAGGACAATGAAGGCCACATTATGGTTTGTATGCGCAACACAACAAGCAAACCAGTGCATCTTGAGCGCGGCGATAAGTTCGTTCAGGGAATTATCAAGAGGTATTTCCTGATGGATGGCGATGCGTACGGCGTTGGTAAGGCGCGTAAGGGCGGTATTGGAAGCTCGGGAAAGTAAATAAAAAAGGACTATGCGAAGAAATATTTTTTTCGTTTTAGTCCTTTTTTAGCTTTAAAAATCATGGAAAGCGTTGGTCTTTCTCGATTTTAGAAAGGACTAAATAACTTCGCGAAAGATCTTTTTAGTCTTTTTTAGTTCTTTTTCGCCACTTTTTTGAAATCTTCCATGCATTTGTTTTGTGTTGCTAACAGATACAAAAAACGAAGAAAAACATTATTTTTCAACATAACTTTCCGTCGTACAAATTCATTTTGTGATATTATAAATTAAGGAGAATGAGTGGAGGAAGGATTGTTTTCCAACCGAGATTTACGGTACGCCACGTCGTTTTCGTTAGAAACGGAACAAGGATTCCGTCTTAAAATAGCTGGAAACAGGGTACTTTGCTCGAAAATGTTGGAAACAGTTCAGTTTATGGAGAAAAAGTAACATGGAACGTCTGTTTACAGGCAAACCATGTAGAGGTGTGCAGTACGCCTTGCGTCCACCGTTTGTCTTTTTGACACGGAATGGCTAACTAAACCGACGAAATGAGATTCTTGTTATTCTCGTCTAGTCGGAACTGTTTGTGCTAAAATCTCCTCGTCTAAAGAAATTAACAATTTGTCGCTATTAGCGACGCAAAAAAGAAAGGGGTCTTGCTAAATGGCAGACGTAACTCGTGTTCCCAAGTCGGAAATGGTAGAGATGGTTCAGAAGTCGTTCTCTTCTCTCGCAGACAAGGACATTACCAAGAAGGATGCGGAAGTGGCGCTCAATGCGGTCGTTGAGAGCATTTCAACTGTCCTTCGCGAAGGTAAGTCGGTATCGTTCCTTCAGCTAGGCACATTCTTGGTCAAGGAGCGTCCTGCACGCAAGGGGCGCAATCCGCAGTCAGGTAAGGAGATTGATATTCCTGCATCCAAGACGGCGGCATTTAAAGTGTCTTCCTCGTTGAAAGTCGCTTTGAATAAGTGAGATAACAACAAAGTCAATAACCCACCGTCTATCACCGAACGGGGATTGAGGCGGGGGCTTGCAAAAGTCCAGCGTTATTGAGCAGAGACAAATAATGACACGACAGGACTCAGTTCCGAACCACCTTGGGTGATGCCAAGCCTCTTGCTCTGGGAGTGGTCGTGCCGAGTCTATGGCAACACAACTTGATGACTTTGCGTTATTAAGACTTATCTCTAAAAGGAGATTATGATTCATCTCACCGCCTACGCTTCGCTTAGAGGCGGGGGTATTCTCGCGGATTTTAGATAAAAACAGAAAAAGACTCCAAACAGTTTTTCGCTGAATGGAGTCTTTTTGTTATGCAACTTCTTTTGTTTTTATATCCGAAATCGTATGTGAACACAACCACAAAACCAATGGTAATGCAAATAGGATAATCGCCCAACTGCGCATATTTGGCGTAACACCTGCGACAATCGCACTTGAAACGAATAGGTTGTTAAACAGGTGCGAGAAATAGAGCGGTTTGAGATCCATAAACATGACAAGGAGCAAGCACGCAGGCAACTTGTTGACCATAACAGCAGGAATTGCCGCTAAGTTCCATGCCGCGCCATGAAGCATCCCAAAGAACACCAAGGCACAGAAAATGGAGAAGAGTGTCGCTTTCACACTTGGCTTAAAGAATGACATGACAACGAGCATAACGGCAAATATGAGCAGTTCTTCGTTGATGAGAGTAAAAATGTACTTGGAGAATAATGTTAGATATGTATACCAATCCATTTTCTCCATTTGGCGAATCCCTTGCACATCGCCGCCCAAAGGAGGCTGTAAAATGGTCATGACTACGTTGTAAATCCAATAAATGTAGTGCCCAAGGAAGTAGGTAATACTGGCATACACAATAGAACGTTTTAATTGCTCTTTTTTGAAATTCAGCGTATTTTTTAGATTGTTTCTAAGCACAAAGATAAACGCCGCTGATGAAATCGCAAAGACAACTGTGTTGAGCGTGCGTACACTAATGTAGTGCTGATTGGCAAATGCGTGCCGACCATTGGCGACAACGTACATGATGTTTAGGATAAGGATCGCCATCAACCAAAAGCGCGTTTTGTCGCTAATCTGCGGGAATGAAATTGCGTTTTTACAGAATGTTTCCTTGATATATCTTAAAGATTCCATTTACTGTTCCTCAATGAGCGTTTCTGATGCATTCTCGTCAACTATGATCTGCTGAGGCGATTCAGAAACAACTTCTTTTTGCTCATTGGGCGGCGTATGATACGTCTGCTTTGTAACAATATTGGTTACAGAGCCACTTTGTTCGCCATCTTGAATGAAATCGCATTGATCAAAATTCCCATTGCACACATTCCAAGCGCCAACGCGCATCATGTAAATTGGTAGTGCAAATCCATTGTGTGTCCAAACGCGATACACATCTTTAGTGTCTTTGTTGGTTAATGTCATTTCTTTGTCATCAAAGGCGCACTTTCCTGCATAATCGTTCCCACAGAGTTTGTTACTCTCATCGTTCAAAAGAACTTTAGGAATGAGCTTTCCACTCGTGTCACGAAGTGCTTTTGTGCCGTGCATGGTTTCTCCTGTGATTGACCAATCTTTCTGCTCAGGAACAGCAACGGTTTGACTATAATCGCTCATAGAAACATTAACCACGGGATAGTTTTCGGGATTCACATTCAGCGCATTGTACTCGAATCGAATAGGAACGCCAAGAGAGTTGGTAATAAGTTCAGAGAGTTCTTCGGTATTGGGGCAAAGTCCATGACCATCAGGATTGACGGGAATCTCATTGAGATTTCCATGAACTAATTCGTTTAGTTTGCGCAAATCTGACGCATTGAGGTTGTTGTCTTTCTGCACATAATGCGCAAATCCGCATGTATCTCCATTTACTTTTGGCGCGAATGTTTCCGTAGAGTATTCGTAGGTGTAGCCGAAGTTTTCTTTTAACACTGCGTTTGTGGGGCAAGTATCATTGCTTGCAATAGCAAAATGATTGCCGTCTTTGTCTGTTGCGATACCGCAGATGTTGTTGATGTCTTTATAGAAAGGCTGAAAAAGATCCTGCTCTTCTTCATCTGGAGACACGTCTAAAAGTTGTTGCGTCTGATCTGGCTTCTTTGGAACATAGGTATGGTTATTTGTTCTATATAAATATCCTGTGCCTGCGAACGATAAGAGGGCAACAAGGATTGCAATATTACGCTTTGTATTTTGGTTCATTTGGAAACCTCCAATTTTTAGTTAACCGTGTTCGTATAACACAAATTATAGCATTAGTTTTATGCACTTAAACATACATCTAAAATTGCTATCTAATCTTGCTCTTTGGTATAATCAACTCCAATGAGATGCGATTTATCGCTCTCTCGATAACGAATAAACACGAAACTTCGTGTGACATAAAGAAGGGACATGACATGATTAAGTTTAAATCAAATAAAAAATTGTCTGTTCTTATTTCTGCTTCATTCCTGTTTTCAACGTTCTTTCCTATGAGCGCTTACGCGTTGGAGGCTCCTGAAACGCCTTCAACACCAGATGTAAGCAATCAAAACACGCTTGATAAACATGCAACAGAATCGGACAAACATGTCCAAGGAACAGTGGATAACAGCGATGCAAAAAGCTGGATTGAAGGAGACAATAACTCGTCAAGTTCAGACAATAACAACAGTAATGAAAACTTAAATGACTTAAACGCTGCTTTCCAAAAGCAACAGCTTGATAAACAGCAAGTAAACCAAACTTCGAAAGAGGCTTATGAATCCTATACGGTTCAAGATAAAAACGGCAACACAGTGATTGTCACAAGAAATCCGTGTTATCAAAAAACCGAAGCACGTTGTTCTCAGCCAATTACGCTATCAGAAACGGACAGTAACGGAAAAACGCAATATAAACAGTATATCCTTAGCACTTTAAAATATCTTTCTAACGACAACACCATCACGCCGTTTATGGAGCAACAAATTGAGCAACAAGCGCGCATGACGGAAGCAACCAATAATGCGCTGGATGGCAAAACCGACGCTTCAGATAACTCCATTCATCCGCTTGTGCAAGCGATGCAAACCATGCAGGAACTCCGCGATCAAGGCATCTCCAAGAATGATGCAATGATGATGGCAATGATGTCCTACATGGCGCAACAACAGCAAAACGAATCCATTAAGAAAATCCAAGAATACAAGAAGCGTGTTGATGCGATTCAAAAGGCAAAGGACAATGTATCTGCCGATAAGGGTGAAGATGCTCAACTCAAAAATGGCACGTTCAAAGGCGACTATAAAAACAAGCGGTTTACAGTCAGAATCACGCCTGCAATTCCGCAAATCAATTCCACATCAGATATCAAACTTCGCCTTGTAACGCCATCGGGCAAACCAAACGATCCTGAAAAGTATCAAATCATGGTGTCGTTCAAAAATATGAAGACGGGTCGAATCGAAAACTTTGAAGTTCGAGAAAACCTTGACTTCATCGTTGAAAAAGCCGCATGGACAAAAACACCAGGTACGCGCACGATTCATGTCGTTTATAGCTTTAAGACCAAAGCAGAACCTGAAAAATACGAATTCTCCTACTACATCGGGCAATTGGCGACAGCAATTCTGCCAGATGGGCGCACAGTGAACAATAGTGTTGTCACACTTGTTGGTAATGCTGATGTGTTGAATTATAATATCACCGATCAAGCTGTTGCTGGGCGCGTCAAAGATGCTCAGTGGAGCAATGGTAAATGCTATGTGCAACTTACTGACGCAAAAGACGACAATAATGGCGACAACTGGCCATCAGCGACCATCAGCACAACAAAAATTCCACAACACCTTTGCACGATGGATAAATTAAAGAAAAAATATATTTCGTTCGGGCGCGTTTCGGCGAAGTATAATGGCGATTCAAGCACTGTCTTTACCGATCAATCCAACAGTGACGAATTTAACATTATGGAAGAATCTGCATACGACAACTTTGAAGATAACGTCGCTGAAATGGTGCAGGATCAAGGTAATGCTTGGGACAACAAAGTGCTCAAAGTTTCTAAAGACGGCACGATTTATGAGGGTCTTCCAGGACAGCAAGGGGTTGACTTCTTAAACCTTGTTGTTGGTAATGGCGAGAACAAAAACATCGCAATTCATCACAACGATGATGGAACGCTTTCCTTCGCAAAAGCGGATGGAACGCCTTACTCAAGCGAAGAGCTTGCAAGCAAAGGTATTGATATTGATGCGTACACACTCGGACTTGATGAGAACGGGATTGCCTATGCGGTTGATAAAAAGACTGGAAAACTCGTCAGTCAGTCATTCAGCGATAGGAACACATCGTCGCTTTCAAGGATTGTTGTAAGCGGAAGAAACTCTAACTTGTCCGATCTTAACACAGATCAAACGCTTACCAATAAGCAGTGGGCTGTTACAGGGTATGGCATCAATGACGAAAACACGACATCCAAGGTTGTTGGTTCTGTCATCTCAACGCTTCAAAGTGGTATAACGAATACAATGAAATCCGTTATTTCAATCGCAGGCAACACAGCAACCATTGGCGGCGGGCTTTATGCTTCCGCTTCACTTGCGGCAAGTAATTCAAACACCAACGGACTTCAAAACAGACTCGCAGCAGAGGCACAAAAACAGGCGCTACTTGCTTGTAAAGCGGTTCCTGATCGTTGCTCTGAGTTCTTAGCGAGCGCGAAAGAGTAAACACAAACAAAGACAAATCAAAAAGAGCACTAATTTTAGTGCTCTTTTGTTTTTTACACGCATGCCTCAAACTTGTGCATATTTATGCTCTTTGAGAGATGCGTGTTTGTCTCCACGACGGTTTTTATACACCGTAACGTAATTTATATTAAATACGTTACGATAAACGTCGTAGATTGGGGCTAAGACATATATATAGTCGTAGCCAAACTTTCCGTTCACTCTGACGGCAAGTCGCCAGAGTGCATTTGTCTTCTTGCACGTTTTGTACTCGAAGACTTTACCTGAACGCAATATCCGCTCTACGCTGATAAGCGGAATATCACGTTCCTTGCAACGGGACTTCGTGTGTTGACTTTTCCCAACACGACCGATATGCGTGCGTAGAAAGTCAACAAACTTTGAAATCCCCTCCCGTTTAAACCCGACGACATCTATATGATATTTATTTACGTCGGATTCGTTTAACTTCTCATACTCGCATGTGAAATTAAACTCGGATTCACAATCTATTTTTAAATTTTCAAATAGAGTCTGTTTTTTCATTTCAATGCTCCTTTCTGACTCTTAATAGAAAACTGAATAAGAAAAACAATCTATACAGATAATACAATTATCAGCACATATCTCCCAATAAAATCAAATATGTCAATTAGTGATTTAGAGAAGAACTCTTTTGGTAAAATTGAATTATGTAAATTTCTGTCTTTCTGTTTTTAGATAGAAATTGTTCGATAAAACAACGAGAAATCTTTAGATAAAAAAGGTGAGTTCACATGTTAAACAAAATTTCAAAACGACTATGTGCAATTCTCGCCATTTCCATGCTTTCAGCAGGTTCGTTTCCAGTAATCAACTCTGCTCATGCGAATTACAATACAGGTGCATGGGGCGCAATGCTTAGTGGATTTGGAAATGGCAACAGAATTAATTCATATACACGGTATTCCTATTCGCTTCCCAATGGCATTAACGCGGCTATCATATGCCAAGCGGCAAATCAGTTCGCTAAAAAGCCAGAAGTTGGCAAAACAGGCATTTATCGCTGCGTTGCGTACAGTCAACCAAACTCAAAATTCATCATCTCAAACACAACTGTTACTGGGCGCATGACTTTTGAAGCGTATAGCGGTGCAAGACAGACGATAGAGCTTAGAATCCCTTATCAAAAAATCAACTATACCGCCGAAGATGGGATGCAAAAAATGCAAGGAGAAATCCCAATCACCATCTCTGTCAAAGTGCCTGATAAAAACACTTCAACAGCAATCATGTATGGCACACCAAGTGACGCATATATGGCAGATGTCATCACAACAGGGGAAGAGAGTAATAGCAGCGATAGCAATAGCAACAACAATGGCTCAAACAGCAACTCCAACAATAACAATGGGGGAGTAAAAAATTATACATTCTGTTCTGATGGTTCCTATTTCTGTCCTCAAGAAAACGACTTGAATAATAATGGGATTCCTGATGATCAAGAAAACCCAGGCAATGGAGGAAATGGGAATAACGATCTAAATCACAACGGGATTCCTGATGACCAAGAACGTCCTAAAGCAGATGGAAATAATGGGATTAAAGATATTAACGGTGGGAGCACAGGAAATAAAGATCTTAATGGAAATACAGATCTTCCCAACCAGAGTTGGAAGCGCGATCCAAGCAAAACCTATGGGGATCTAATCGCTGATCTTCTTG
>ERZ772979.624-NODE-624-length-23718-cov-36.340701_pt1 | contig 23718 bp, 26 predicted proteins | sample MGYA00511130_ERZ772979 | MGnify/ENA primary metagenome ERZ772979 (study PRJEB29015, sample SAMEA2738103) | human oral metagenome | biome: human oral; feature: human-associated habitat; material: saliva | place: China | collected 2186 ... | reverse complement strand
CCAAGGGTGCTCCCGCGACGGACGCGGGAGTTCGTGGTGACGAGATCAGGGCTGCCAGACAGCTCACCAGGGATGACCTCAAGAAGATGTCTCCCGCAGAGATCATCAAGGCCCGTCAGGACGGGCAACTGAACAACATCATGGGCATCGCATAAGCGAGCCAAGAAAGGACACACAATGACTCTCACGCATTTCATTCCGGAACTGTGGTCGGCCAGCATCCTCGAGAACTTCCACCGTGACACGGTGCTCGTCGGCATGGCGAACCGCGAGTACGAGAAAGACTTCACCGCGGGCTCGAAGATTCACATCCCCGGCATCGTCGATGTGAAGGTGAAGGACTACAAGACCGGCGCGGTGACTGCGTCCGGCGGCGCTAAGGTGCCGCGCACGACCGTCCCCGATGCCGTGGAGTCCACGGGCATCGAGATCACCATTGACCAGGAGAAGAGCTTCGACTTCCTGGTCGATGACATCGACGCCGCGCAGGCGAACCAGTCTCTCGATGCCTACACCAAGTCGGCGGCGGCCGCGCTCGTTGAAGACGCGGAGACCTTCCTGACCGCGATGCTGACCTCCAAGGGCACGGCGGTGACGGGCATCGCGAACCCGACGAACTGGGAGACGGCATACGCCGCGATCCTGAAGCTGCGCGGCAAGCTCTCGGCCGAGAAGGTCCCCGCCATGGACCGCGTGCTCCTGATCAACGCGGCGTTCGAGGAGTTCCTCCTCTCTGACGGGTCGAAGCTCACCAGCTTCGACAAGTCGAATATGACGGATGGCCTCCGCGAGGCGACGATCGGTCGTCTCCTGGGCTTCGACGTGGTCACGAGCCCCTGGCTCGATAACACGAAGCCCATGGCTATTGGCTTCCACAAGCCGTCCGTGGCCTACGTGTCCCAGGTCGAGAAGACCGAGTCGATGCGTGCCGAGCAGACCTTCGCGGACCGTGTTCGCGGTCTGCACGTCTACGGCGGCGCGATTCTGCGCCCGAAGGCGATCCAGGTCTTCAAGGCGGCATGATGCGAGTCAAGGGAGACAGCGGGATCGAGTTCGAGCTCGCGGACGAGGTCGCCACAGCAATGATCACGGCCAGCATCCTCGAGGAGGTCACCTCCGCTGAGTCCTCGCCTTCCAGTGAAGACGTGCCGGCCGACGAGGGCGACACTGCTGAGGAGACCTCGAAGAAGTCCAAGAAGTAGGGGGGGGGACGATGCCTGTTCCGCTGGTAAATGTCGAGGACATTGAGGCCGCCCTCGGCCGCCCCCTCACAGACTCAGAGTCGGCGCGGGCAACGTTCATCGCTAACAAGCTCTCCGAAGCCTTCAAGGAGCGCGCACGCCAGACATTCACCGTCAAGCAGTACACGCACCGCCTGAAGGTTGACGCGGGCGGACGAGTCGTCCCAACACGGGCGCCGCTCGTCTCCGTCGTGGCTGTCACGACAGACGACGGGCAGGCGATCCCCTACAACGTGAGGCGCGGCTTTATCCAAGTCGCATCGCCCGCGACCGAGTTCGTGGTCGTCACCTACACGGCAGGCCTTGACAGGGTCCCCACAGCGGTGCGACTACAGCTCGCAGACAGCGTGCGACGTATCCTCCTCATCCCCGACGCCGCCGCTCAAGGGGCAACCCAAATGACCGAGACGACGGGGCCGTTCACGCAGACCCGCCAGTACGCCACATGGGCGGTCGGAGGCCAAGCCCTCCTATCCCCTGACGACCAGGCGCTCGCGGACTCGTTCAGGCCGCGTCGCGCCGGGCATGTGTGGGTGATGACAGGATGAGCCGGGAGCCGATGGAAGAGTGGCGGACCCCGGTTGAGGTTGAGGGCAGCGTCCGCAGGGACGCCGACGGATACCTGATTAAGGGAATTGGCGGGAGACTGATCGGCGGCTGTCTCGTCGCCCCGGGAGCCTTCACGGTCCCAGGCTTGCTGACGGCGCCGACATCGGAGCAACCCGACGAACAAGCAACGCTGTACGCGCCGCCGGGAACAACGCTCGCAGTCGGTGACAGGATCACAATCCCAGCTGAGCATCCGCTCGGCGGGCACTGGCAAGTCGAGTCACCACCGGCCCCTTGGCCGAAAGGCGTCGCAGTCACCATCAACCGGAGGTGAGCAAGTGGGGAACAACTTCCGCAGGGACTCAGCCGGAATCAAGGGCTTCCTACAAAGCGGTGCCCTCGCGCCCGGCCTCCACCAGGAAGCAGAACAGCTCAGGGCCGCTGCCGCCGCAGCCGCCCCGCGAGGCCTCACCGACAACCTCACCGACTCATACAAGGCCGAAACGACAAAAGCGCCACTCAGGCCGGGAGGCCCGGTCCGAGACGTTGGCCGCGTCTACAACGACGCGCCGCACGCGCTTGCCGTCGAGTTCGGCCACCGCTCCAGAACCGGGAAGCCGGTCCCCGGAGCACACACACTCCGAGCGCTCCTCGGAGCCAGATCTAAACGGAGGCGGTTCAAGTGACCTACGCAGACGCAGTACAAGTCATCCGGGACGCAATCACCTCAGCGACCGGCATCCCGACAGTGCGAGTCCTGCAACCAGGCTTCACCGACGGACCCCTCCCGCTCGCACACGTCTCGCTTGTAAACGCCGACCCTGGCGAATACGACCGAGCTGACACGATCTCAATCTCCATCTACGCAAAGACACAGGCCTCACCTGACGAAGTCGGAGCCGCCGCGCTCGCGGACAAGGTAGAGGGGGCGCTCGCCGTCCGTCCGGTCGTCGGCGCGTCCGGCTGGGTAGATGAAGCGGAGATCGACTCTCTCCTGGGCGTGCAGCCTTACTTCGAGGCTGTCGAGGTCGTTCATATGACGGCAACGGTCACGCACAGGCCAATCTCAGAATGACATCAACTGACATGAAGGGAAGGCTCGCATGACCACCATCGAAGCCCTCAAGAAGAAGAACAATCGCACGACGAACGTCCGTAAGGGCTTGAACGCGCTGGCGTTCCTGGCCCCGATGACGGCGACGGTTCCGGAGGCGATCACCGACGCAGGCGGTGCCCTCAAGGAGATCCCGACGGACTTCCTGCCGCTTGGCCTGATCTCGACGGACGGCATCACCAACTCTGCCGACGCGAACACGGAGGATGTGGAGGCGCTCGGCTATGCCGAGGCCGTCCGCACCGACCTCACGAAGGCCCCTAAGACCGTGAAATTCACGGTCCTTGAGCCGATCCGCAAGACCATTCAGCAGTTGGTCTACGGAATCGATCTTTCGCAGACCAAGGCGTCCAAGACCACGGGTGAGATCGTTTTCGACGAGGCCGCGACCCCGGCTCTCGCCGAGTATCGCCTGCTGATGGTTATGGCGGACGGCCCCGCCGCCGACGAGTGGATCGTGGGCCGCTGCTACCCGCGCGTGAAGCTCTCGTCCCTGCCGGATGAGAAGTGGGCCGCGTCGGATGCGATCCAGTTCGACCTGGAGTTCTCGGCCTTCATGGACGAGACCGCCGGCACTTCCTGCCGCCACTACATCGGCGGCAGCGGCGCGATCCGCCACCGCGACGCGATCGGCTTCGAGCAGGCCAACTGACCTGCTCTCGATCTCGGGCGGGCCGTGGTTGATCTCCCCACGGCCCGCCCGTCCACACTCACGCATGGAGATCACCTCACGGATAGGACCCCTCATGAAGTTCCTCAAGACTGTCAAGACCGACTCCGGCGACGAGCTCAAGCTGGAGCGCGAGACCGACGCTGCTGCCGAGCAGAACCAGCTCATCTCTCAGGGCTGGGAGGTCGCCGACGACTCGAAGGACGGCGGCGAGAAGCCGACGCTGCCCGCACCTCCCACCTTCAACAAGTAACCAACCGCCAGACAAATAATAAGGAGATCGCATATGTCTGACCAGATGAAGCCTACGTTCACGTTCAATGCCCTCGCGAAGCTGGAGAAGGCTGCGGCCCCGGCGCCGTTTACCTTCGGTATCGGAAGCCAGGTCATCGCCTTCCCGGATCCGCTGAGCCTCACGCCCGAGGCCGCTGAGAAGTTCATGGCCGCGATGGAGTCCTCGAAGGCTCCGACGCAGATGATCCGCACCTGGCTCACCGCTGAGGATGCGGAGCTTCTCCTCGGCAAGCTCAACATGAGGCAGCTCGGCATCCTGATTCGTCAGGCGTCCGAGCATTATCAAGGCATGCTGGGCGACGCGGGGGAAGGCAACGCCTCTACGACCGACTAAGTCGGTACGAGAGGCAGATCATCTCTGATCTCGCGGAGCAGGGCTGGGACGCGCCGGCCCTGTTCCGCGCCCGCCGCTGGCGCTTCCTCCTCACGCTCATCGACGGCCTCGGGGCGACGAGCAGGACGACCGTCGCGATCCTCAACGACCCCGAGCGTTTCGAGGAGATCGCGCGCAGCATCGCAGCAACCGAGGCGACCGCCGACGACACCGAAGCACGCATGAGGGAACAGACGCCCGTCGTGCGTCTCCTGCAGGACATCTTCGATCTGGTGTCCGCAGCCTTCGGCGGCAAAGAGCCGTACCCGCGTCCAGTCTCAGCGGTCGAGCTCGCACTCGAGGACGCGCGCACCGACCACCTTCACGACTTCCGAGACGAAGCCATGAAGGCACTCCTCCCCCACTGGGAGGACACCGAAGAATAACCGAAGAGAGGAACCACATCATGGCAGGCGTCTACAAAGCGGGCACACTGTACGTCGATGTCGTCCCCTCCATGAAGGGCTTCTTCAAGACAGTCGAGGCTGATGCTAAGGCACAGCTGCCCAATATCGGGCAGAGCGCCGGCAGGGACTTCGCGAACGGCCTACGCGCAGGCGTCGGCACCAGCGGCGCCCAGGTCGCAAAGAGCATCAGCCAGCCCCTCGACGCAGCCGCAAGCGACGTAAAGAACAGCGTCAACGCGATGACGAGGGGGCTGCAGTCCTCGACGGGCGGCATGCAGCGCGCCGCCGCCGGAGCAGGCCGAAGCCTATCCACGATGGGGGCCGAAGCTGGCCGCGCTCGCGGGCCGGTTGATTCGGCGGCGCGCGCGCTCGATGGGGCAGCGTCCTCGGCTGGCTCGGCAGCGGGAAGCATGCGCGAGGCGGGCTCGGGCTTCTCCTCTATGGCGGGCTTCGCGCAGAACGCGATCGCGCCCCTGGCGGCAATGGCCGCAGCCGTCGGCATCGGTGGCTTCGTCTCTGAGGCTATCGCCGCGTCCGACGCCACCCAGAAATTCGCGGACACGCTGAAATTCGCAGGCATTGAGCCAGATCGGATCGAGGAGCTGGGCGCCGCAGCTCAGCGCTATGCGGACGAGACCGTCTACGATCTGTCGGATATTCAGGGTATTACGTCGCAGCTCGCGGCAAATAATGTCAAGGACTTCGATAAGCTCGCCGAAGCTGCGGGCAACCTCAACGCCGTCGCGGGCGGATCTGCTGAGACCTACAAGCAGGTAGGTCTCGCGCTCGTGCAGGTCAACGGCGCCGGGAAGCTAGCGACGCAGGACTGGAATCAGATCGCGAACGCGATCCCCGGCGCCAGCGGCAAGATTCAGAAGGCCCTGCTCGACGCTGGTGCATACACGGGGAATTTCCGCGATGCAATGGCGCAAGGCCAGATCAGCGCAGAGGAATTCAACGAAGCTCTCCTGAGCCTTGGCTTCGATGAGGTCGCGGCGAACGCGGCCCGTGACACGAGCCGCATCGAGAACGCCGCCGGCAACCTCCAGGCAACCCTCATGGGCGGCTTCAAAGACCTGATCGATTACATGAAGCCGACGATCACAGACTTCATGGGCTGGCTCTCGGATATGTTCTCGAACGCTTTCGGCTGGATCTCCGAACACAAGGATCTGCTGGTCGCCCTGGGTGAGGGTATCGGGATCGCGGTCGCCGCCTATTGGGGCTTCTCGGTCCTGACGACTGTGATCGAGTGGATCAAGAACACAACACTCGTGCAGGAGGCGCTCAACGCGGCAATGGCCGCGAACCCCATCGGCTTGGCGGTCGTGGCTATCGGCGCGCTCATCGCAGGCCTGATCTATCTGTACAACACGAACGAGGACGTAGCGAAGGCGATCAACGCCCTCGGCTCCGGCATTGCCGAGTTCTGGACGAACAACGTCACGCCCGTGATCGACGCTTTCGTCGATTACACGAAGAACACCCTCATCCCGGGCATCGAGTCGGCGTGGGGCATCCTCACGACCGGAGACTACGACGGTAATCTCTTTGGCCTTGAGGAGGACTCGGCGCTCGTCGACTTCTTCTTCACGCTGAGGGACGCACTCCTGGCGGTCGGCGAGATCTCCTACACGGCGTGGACGGACCATATCAAGCCGTCCCTTGAGGCGGCGTGGGACTGGATCAGCGGCACGCTGTGGCCGGGCCTCCAGAACTTCTGGAGCACGGTCCTCCAGCCCTTGTTTGAGGGGATCGGCTCGGGCCTGGCGCTCGCCTGGACCGCGATCATCCGACCTACCCTCATGGCACTCTGGACCATCGTGTCCCGGGTCATCTGGCCTGTCCTACAAACCCTCTGGGAGAACGTCGTCAAGCCGCTGTGGGAGGGCTTCGCCTCGGCAGTCCAGTCAGCCTGGGCCGTGATATACCCGGCCATGCAGGCGCTCGCGGGCTTCTTCCGAGACACGCTCATGCCCGCGCTCTGGTCCTTCTGGCAGGATGTTGTGGAGCCGGTCTGGACGAACGTATCAACGTTCATCCTCGCTGTCTGGGACAACGTCCTGTACCCGCTTTTCGACCTGCTGGCGACTGTCGTGTCGGGCACTATCGGCATGGCCTTCCAGGGCCTGTGGACAACCGTCGTGACGGCATGGAATGGGATCAGCTCGGCGATCCAGACGGTCTGGGGCATCCTGTCCCCGATCTTCTCTGCGATTGGCAGCGCGATCTCGACGACGCTCGGCCCGACCTTCACCTGGCTGTACGATTCGGTCATCAAGCCAGTGTGGGATCAGATCTCGTCGGCGGTGCAGGTCGCGTCCTCCGTGCTGATCGACGTGGTTTTCCCCGCGATCAAGAACGCGATCGGCGGCATGAAGGAATCCTTCGAGTCCTTCCGTCAGTCGGTCGAGACAGTGTTCGAGAAGATCAAGGGCGCAGCCGCAAAGCCCGTCAACTTCGTCATCACGACGGTCTACCGCGACGGCATTAAGGCCGCTTTCGACACGATCGCCGCAAAGGTCGGACTCTCCGTCCGTCTCCCCGACGTGAAGGCGATCCCGGCCTACGCGACCGGCGGTGTGTTCTCAACCATGACGCCGGGCTACTCGCCGGGCAAGGACATCTATCACTTCTACTCGCCGGACGGGGGAGGCGCGCTTCGTCTGTCCGGAGGCGAGGGCATCATCCGCCCCGACGCCCTGCGAGCTCTCGGCGGGAAGCCCTGGCTCGACAGGGTCAACGCCTCGCGCGGCTCCGGCCTCGCGACCGTCGGAGAGACCGGACGCCGCCGCGGCGAAGTCGCTTTCGCTAACGGTGGCATCTGGAACGCCGTGAAGGGCGGCTTCTCCGGCGCGCTGAACTGGGTCAAGGACACAACGGAGGCGGTCGCAGAGATCGTCACCGACCCCGCCGCCGCGATCACGAACCTGGTCCTCACGCCCGCGCGCGATCTGCTCTCCCCGAAGGACGGCAGCTTCTGGGAGTCCGTCGCATATGGCATCCCGCCGATGCTGTTCGACGGACTCAAGTCCATGTTCACCTCGAAGGTCAACGAGTCCGGGCTCTCGGGCGGCGCGGGCCTCGTCGGCGCAGCCATGAAGGCAGTCCTCATGGGCGTCCCCTACGTCTGGGGCGGATCAGCGATCCCGCCCGGACTCGACTGCTCCGGACTCGTCTACTGGGCCGCGCAGCAACTCGGCCTCGGCTGGCCGCGACTCACCGCTGCCGGATACCAGTCCGGCTCGACACCCGTCCCCTGGGGATCCGCCACACCCGGCGACCTCCTCTACTGGGGCTCCCCCGCCTGGCACGTCGCAGTCTACGCAGGCAACGGGCAAATGATCGAGGAACCGCGCCCCGGCCTGAGCGCTCGCAAGACCGCAATCTGGGGATCCCCCTCGGTCGGCCGCTACGGCGGCGCCCGCAAATATGACAGGGGCGGCTGGCTCCCCGACGGAGTCACCGCCGCAGTCAATCAGACCGGCCAGCGCGAAGCGATCCTCACCGCGAGGCAGTGGGCAGACGTCAGTGCGCTCGCGGCTAGTGGCGCGGGTGCGGGGGTCTCGCTTGATGGTGCGCAGGTGCAGCTCGTCCTCGATGACGGCGCGCAATTCCGCGCGCACGTCGAGGGGATTAGCGCGAGTGTCCTGGCTCGTAGGAAGCAGCTCACAGGAAGGAGTAGGTAACGGTGCGCACGAATCTTTGCCCGAACCCGTCGTTCGCGTATGGGATGAATGGCTGGGCGAGGTACGCGCCATCGTCGCTCCGTGTAGCGTCTGATACTGCGGCGTGGGGCGGGCACGATCGACAGTCACCAACCTATCTGGTGATCGATGTGCCCGCCCAACTGCAGGGACAGGTCGCTACGCCTGGCGTGGTTCCTGTCGCGGCGGGTCAGGCGCTGGCGGTGTCGGCCCTGGTCCGCACGAGTACGGGTATCGGTCTCGCCGTCCGCGTCGAGTGGACGGTGGGGGGTCGCAGTCAGGTCGCGTCCGCGCCGCTGCTGCTCGCGTCGAGCGCGGCGGGCGATCGCCCGACGTGGGTCCACGTGGCCCCGACGGGTGCCACTCAGGCTCGCGTGCGCTTCGAGGTCCACACCTCGGGAGCCCGCGACAACAAGCCCGGCTGGGTCCACCTGGACGATGTCATGATCGTCGCGGCTGCGACCGTCGAGGAGGCTGTCGCTGACGCGGCGACCTTCTTCGACGGCGACACGCCTCAGCAGCGGATCGGGTACACGCTGCGCGCGATCACTCACCAATGGACGGGCACGAAGGGCCTGTCAGCGTCGCGTGAGGTTGAGGGCGCGCTGGATATGACGCGCGAGCCGGTCGCGGTCGTCGAGGACGGCCAGGCCCCGCGCATCCAGGTCGTCATCCCGGCGTCGCTCGCGCCTGCGGGCGCGGCCTGCTACGTCGAGGGCATCGCTGCGACGGGCTTCAAGTGGATTCCCCGCGCGGGCGTGTGGACGGGCACGGGTGAGCAGCGTGTGATCGGTGATTCTCTCGCTCCGATCAACACGGAGTTCAGGTACAGGCTGACGACGTCGAGGGGCGTCGAGGTTGAGTCCTCGCCTGTCGTGCGCCGCTGGCAGGGGCTCTCGCTGATGACGGATACGGCGGGCCAAATGCCCGTGAACCTGCTGTGGCAGGGGACCGATCAGCGTGAGATGAAGATGCGCCTCACCGAGCATGAGGTGCCCGGGCGTAGGACGCCTGTCATGGTGTACGCGCCGACGATGGGCGCGGGCACAGTCTCGCTGACGGCGCGCACCAACCTCAAGGACACGCCCGCTCTCAAGCTACTGCTGGGCACACCGACGCCCGTCGCGCTTTTCCACAACCCCGAGCACTGCGTGCAGTGCCGGGCGGGCATGTGCGACGTCGATCTAGTGACGCTCATGTCGCCGACAGGTGTCACGATGGAGCGCGCCGCGCGCATCGACGTTGCGGAGCGCACGTGGACGATCAAGGGCACGATCACCTCACTGCCGCAGGCCTCGACGCTCCTCGCTCTCTCGACGTGGACTGACTTCGACGGTAGAGCCCTCACCTGGCAGGCGCTCGACGCGCGCCGCCTCACGTGGGAGGGCTTCGACCGCACGATCTGGCAGGAGGACCGATGAGCCTGAGAGGACCGATGAGCCTGACAGGCCCGGACGCGCGCATCCCGGACGATCTACTGTCGTCTGCCTACACGCTGCAGGCGACGGTCGAGTCGTGGCTCGGCGATGAGTACCTTGGTGAGGTGCCCGTCGAGGATGGCTCGGTCTCCTGGGACGCGACGCAGCAGGTGCAGGGCTCGCTCTCCCTCACGGTGCCCCGGGTGGGCGCGGCGAGTGAGGATGAGGACTGGCGGGACTGGGACCCGACAGACCCCTCGCATCCGCTCGCCTGCTTCGGCCAGACACTGCACGTGTCCCTGACGATCGCGTCGGTGATCCACGGCGGCGGCTGGTGGGACGTGCAGCTGGGCCGCTTCCTCATCACCTCTGTCGATCCCGGCCCCTCGACTGTGAGGGTGACGGGCAAATCGCTGATGCATCGCCTCGAAGAGGACCGCCTCACGACGCCGCTCTCCCCAATGTCGAACGGAACGCTCGCGAGCGAGATCCGTCGCCTGGTCGGCGGGCACATGGGTGTCGTGATCGACACGGGCCTCGTGGACCGCTGGTGCCCGTCGATGACCTGGGGTGAGTCGCGGATCGACGCGGTGTACGAGATCGCGAAGGCTTGGCCGGCATCGATCCGTGAGGGTGGCGACGGCATCTTGTATGTGACGCCGCCTGTCTCGCCGCCGGTCTCGCCGCCGAAGCTGCGGCTCACGGACGACCTGGACGGTACAGTCGTCGGCGTCTCATCTCAGGTGTCCCGGGACAAGGTGTATAACCGGGTCGTCGCGCGCGGCCAGGACGGGCACGACGAGGGCGCGCCGGCGTTCCAGGCGGTCGCGGATCAGACGACCGGCCCGATGCGCACCGACGGCCCCTACGGTGTCGTCCCCCGCTTCTTCTCCTCGCCTCTCATCACCTCGCAGGAGCAGGCCCGCAAGACCGCTGAGGCGATGCTCGCTGAGTCGATCCGCCGGAAAGTCAAAGTCCCTGTGGAGCATGCGCCGGATCCGCGCGTCGCGCTTGATCAGCCGATTGAGATCGTGACGCAGCCGGTGCTGGCGGCTGAGCCGAAAACGCTCTGGGGCCTCGTCACCGCCTACGAAGTTCCCCTCACCTATAAGGGCACACAGAAAACCGACGTGGAGGTGACCCTATGAGCGTCCGAGTCATGGACCTTATCTCCTCCACGCCGGACGACCTGCCGCCCCGGTACGGGTCGGACAGGTCGACGACGGCGATCGCGCGGATCGTCGACCTCGTCGAGGGAGGCCGCCAGCTCATCGTCTCCCTGTACGGCGGCGCGGGCGTGCAGATCCCAGCGACCGCCGTCAACTGGGCAGGCGTGAAAACAGCGCACGTCCTCCTAGACCCGGACACTGGGCGGCCCGTCCACGCGCTGGGGCCTGCCCCGTCCCCCGAAGGGCCGCTGCCGGCGGTCCCGAAAACCCCAGAGCCTAAGCCTGTGGCCCGGCACGCGGTGCTCACGCCGCAGTGGATGGGCACGTGGACAAACGCTGGATGGTCGAGGTATGGCGACGGCGGCGCGTGGCAGGGCACCAACCCGGCAGGCCAGCGCCTCCGAGGGCTCATCACCTACGGTCGGCAGCTCGAAGCCCTCGGCACGATCACGATCACGCGGGCGCTGCTCACTGTCCGGCCCGCGTCGCACATCCCGCCCTGGGCTCTGGTAATTCAGCCTGCCGCCTACTCGGAGTCTGGGCCGCAGCCGACCGGCGCGACGCAGACAATCAACGTCAACGCGCCGCAAACGCAGGTCGACATCACGGCCCTAGCAAAGACCATCCCGGCGGACGCGGGCCTCGCGCTCGTCGGCACTGCCTACGGCGGCATCACCAAGGGCGGCGCAAGCGCAGCCCTCCACCTCGACTACACCGAAACACTCCCCACCAAGCCCGCAGAAAGGCGCGCACAATGAGCTACCAGGACCAACGCGGACACAAGGTGCCTTCTCCTACTGACCCGGCCCGACGACAGGACCTCCTCGACCTCTCACTCTCCATTCCGTCGTACAAGGCGTGCGCGTCTGAGACCGCCGCCGCCCAGTACGTCGCCGCGCTCGCGGGCGTTGGTCTCACGGCCTCACCGCAGCAGCCTGTCTACGTATGGAGGACCGACCTCAACGCAGTCCGTGTGTGGGATGGTCGCCGCTGGTCGGGGGAGTCGAATCTGCAGATGGAGCTAGGAACCGTCGGCGACATCCCCGTCGGCAATAGCCTGAGCGTCGGAGTGCGAAATGGCCTCATCAAGGCAGGCAAGGTCGCGACCTCAGCGACTGAGGTGCAGTTCGGGAATCTTTACTTCGACTACGTCAAATTCCAGACGCCGTTCCCGACAGACTGCGTGTCTGTCACCTTGACGCCGTTGTATGGGACGGGGTCAGGCGGCTGGAATTTCAGAAATGGCCAGCAGTTTTGCCTTGACTCGATGAATCGAAGCGGTTTCCGTGCGATGCTGCCGGGGGTCACGACCACGGGCCGTCATTCCTACTCGTGGACCGCGATCGGCTACTAACCCCACCAATTCTTCATGCCCTCGGACAATCCCGTCCGGGGGCTTTCCCATACCCAATTGAGGAGAAACCAATGGAACAGAACATCGAAGAGCTCATGGCCTCGATGACCCCCGCGACGGACACGCCGCCCGACGTCGTCGCCCCGATCTTCATCCCCTACGAGCAGACGGAGGCCGCGCGATGAGCATGACAGCAAGCAAGGCCCTCGCGTGGGCTGCGAGCCAGATCGGATACTCGCGCTGGGACGACCCCGAGGAAGGCTCCCTGTATGGCCGCTGGTATTCCAAGAAACACGGGGCCTACTACGGGACGAGCGGCGTGCCGTTCTGTGCGATGTTCGCGTCCTGGTGCCTCACTGACGACACCGGCAACTCGGTGATCCCAGGCGGCGATTTCGCCTACGTGCCATACGGAATCTCAGCTGCGCGGGCAGCTGGTCAGCTCGTCAACCCGTCGAGCGCAGCCCCGGGTGACCTCATTTGTTTTGACTGGGACGGGGACGGCATTGCCGACCACGTCGGCCTGGTCGAAGCGAACTACGGGTCGTGGGTGCAGACCATCGAGGGTAACACCAGCTCGGGAGCTGCGGGCTCCCAGTCCAACGGTGGTGGAGTCTATCGCCGGTCCCGTGACTGGGACTCGGTGTGCGCGGTCATCCGCCCCTACTACTCCGATGCGGCCACTGGCGCATCCGGCGGCTACACGGACATCACGGGAATCCAGCGCGCGGTTGGTGCGGACGTGGACAACGTCCTCGGTCCTGACACCACGCGCCGCGTGTACGCGGTCGTGGCGGCGAGCTCGTGGGGCGGCCGACAGTTCCCGTTCGGGGTCGAGTACGTGCAAAGCGTCGTCGGGACCGAGGCTGACGGCATCTGGGGGGATGCCTCGGATGAGGCGCACGATCGCGTCGTCGGTGCGATGCAGCGCGCAGTCGGCGTGGACGACGACGAAATCTACGGCCCGATCACAAATGGGGCGATCAATGCCGCGCTCGCGGGCGCGGAGAAGGGAGAATGACATTGAATGATCTGCTTCTCGGGCTCCACACTGACCCGTTCCTGACGACTGTCGTCGTCGGTATGTTCTGGCCGCTCGTGCAGGCGGCGCTCGACCGTCCGTACTGGACGCCGGCGCGCCGTAAGATTCTGCTCGTGGTCGTCGCGGTCATCGTCTCTCTCGCGGTCTGGGTGTCGGGCACGTATCCGGCGACGTGGCGTCTGCTGATCGCGCAGGCGTCGGTTTTTCTAGGTATCGCGTGGAGCGTGTTCCAGGTGCTCTGGGCGATCCGTATTAACGGCGTGTCCTTGATTGAGTGGGTCGGCGCGGTGACGCCTGGCGGCGAGTCCGTCGAGGAGGTTCGCGCCGCAGCTGTGTATAATCCGTCAACCCGGGGGGTTGACGGGGCGCCGCAGGCAAGCCGTGACTGAACTACTAGCGGATCCGAAAGTGACAGACGCGCTGGCCGCGCTCGTCGTCGCGGTACTTGTCGCGATGACGGGTGTCGTCGCGCTGCTTGCGAGCCAGGTGCGCCGCTGGCTCGAGGCGAAGTTCGCGCACGTCCTCGAGGGTGTCGAGGAGGCCCGCGCTGCCGCCCTCTCGGCGGACGCGCAGGTCTCCAACGATCACTCCACCAATATCAGGGACGATCTGGACCGTGCGATCGAGACCGTACACGCGGTCTCAGATCAGATCGGCGAGCTGACCGGCCATGTCGGTACGCTCGCCGATCAGCTGGGCCGCGTCGAGACGACTCTCACCAATCACGGGAAGAGCCTCGAAGCGGTCGAGTCGCGCGTCGGCAGGATCGACGAGCGCGGCCGGCGCATGGCCGAGGAAATCCACGACGAGCGAGTCGCTCGTGAGGCGGCGCAGCGGACCATCGATGAGCACTCTCACGACGCACACGCGCGTCTGCATGAGCGCCTCGACAAGCTCGAAGAGAAAGTGAATCAGCAGTGACGAGCACCATTAATGGTGCTGTCGGACGGCTTGACGGCACTCCCGAGCCGCAGGCCTACATCGCCGCGGCGCTCGCGGGGACAGGTGAGAATCTCGCTGTCCTCGCGGGCGGGCCGGTCGCCCGACAGGCCGACGTGCGAGGACAGATCGCCCTACCCCTTGACATCCGCACGGAGACCCAGGTGTATCTGTGTCTCGTGAGCCCCGGCCGCGCGTTCCGAGAAGCGACCGTATCCCTGCGCCCGGGCGTCGCTCACGACCTGGCGCAGATCTTCTCCGGAGCCACGTCGTAAGCAGCGCCGTCTCCCACGCCTGCGCCGGTCCCTGGTACGGGCGGCGTCGAGATCGCCGGCGACTGAGAGGCCCCACCAGCGCCAGGGTGGGGCCTCTCTCGCTATTCAGACACCCGCGCATTCCGCTGCAGGTGCGCACGACTAACGGCTCTGAAAGTGTCGGGAGTGCGGGAGTCGGCGGCGGCTTGAGGGTCGCGTGCTCGGGCGAGTCGAGCGAGATTCTCTGGGCTGGTCGCCCGCGCCCCGGTGCGCTCGCGGACGCTGGCGGCGACCAGCTTCGTCGTGCGCGGCAGCTCGTAGACTTCACGGTATTCGGCGGCGCTCATGCCGTGGGCGCGCACGATGTGGGCGGCGAGGCTCAGGCAGGCTTGCCCGCACTCGTGGCAGATGAGCCGGCCTTCTTCGTCCTCTGTGATGCGTCCGTAGACTCCCGCGCCAACTGGCTGGCCGACGCGGGGCGCGGGCTCGTCTGCGTGCTTGCCGCGCGCCCGCTTGTAGTGCTTGAGGCAGACCCCGTGTGAGACGGCCGCGCGCTCGCAGCCAGGGGCAGAGCAGGGCATGGGAGCGGATCTTTGCGCGCGTATCCACCGCCGCTGCGAAGCCCACTCGACGACGGCGGATTCAGACCACCAGTAGGCGTGTCCGACGCGGACGGGGCGCAGGCCCTCACGGCGCATGGTCCTGCCGAGCTCGCGCGTGTCGCGCTGGACGCCGATGAGCGCGGGCACCTCGGAGGTGGGTAGGTATCCGCCCGCGCGGGCTTCTTCTTCGCTCATCGTGCCGTCGACGGATTGCTTCATAGAGTGTCTCCTGGTGCAGGGAAGGCCCCGGCCCCTTGGTGGGGGTCGGGGCCTTCTTCTTTCTGTCAGAGCGCGTGGTTAGCGCAGATCGTCCAGAATTCGTCGGCGGTCACGACCGAGTAGTAGCCCTGCTCGTGCAGGTACTCCACGTTCTGCTCGGGATCGTAGGCCCGGTACCAGGCGAAGGCATCGCCGGCGATTGCTTCGATGTCGTGCTCGTCGGCGTAGTCGCCGAGGGCCTCGGCGACAGCGCCGCAGACATCGCTCATCGTGGCGTAGCGCTGGCTCTCGCCGGTGGTTTCGATGATCGCTGCGAGGTCGGCGGCGGTTTCGATGGTGTTCATTGGTCTCTCCTTCTTTGAGGTTCGGGGGGCTTTTCCCTCCCGATGACTCAACTATACATCGCGTGCGATGTATAGTACAAGCCGAAACAGATGTGATGTGCGCTACTTGGCTAGGTTAACATGGATTGCCGCGATGAGTCGCGATGCCTCGGCAATCTCGGGGGGAAAGGGCGAGGGCGAGCTGAGGTCGGTGCGCGCGCCGCGCCCGGGGCGCGATCGCTGCCATTGGTCGATCGTCTCGGGCGCCCAGCCTCGCAGGGGGCCGGACGGCGTCGTGATGATGGCATCCGCTTCCGGCATGAGGCCTTTGAGGATGTAAGACCTGACGGTAGGGACACTGAGGCCGAGGCGCTCGGCCACGGCGGCAGTCCCCAGATACTCGATGGTCATAGGATCTCCTGGTCAGTCGTACGGGGAGACGATTTCGACGGGGATGTCGTCGTCGCTGAGGAGCTGGAAAGCGCGCCCGACGCAGGCGCGGTAGGCGGCGATGGGCAGGCGGTGCGCCCATCGCGTGTGCTGCTCGTAGTCTGCCTGCGTGGAGTAGGCGATGAGCGCGGTAGGGAGGCTGCGGACGGTCTCGTCCTGGTCCTCGATGGGCGCGAGCAGCTCATCGAGGCACTCGAGAGCCGCGTCCTCAAGATTCCCGAGGGCCATATGGATACTGAGGGGGTCTCGCGGTTCACTCTTGCCGATCTCCCAGGATCGGATGACGCCTTCGTTGACGTCGAAGATTTCGGCGAGGTCGGCGCGCGAGAGCCCGAGGGCTTCGCGTCGGCAGCGCAGGCCGATTGGGGTGAGCGGATTGCGGGGCATATTGTCTCCTGTCGTGGGGGAGGCCCCGGAGCGCGAGCCCCGGGGCCTCGATGATTGGATCAGTCGAGGAACTTCTTGACGTTGCCGCCGATCTCCTCGAGGACGGTGAGGGTTTCCCAGATGCTCGAGTAGCCGTCGGTGAGGGCCTGTGACTCGCACTCGGCAGCGATGGCGTTGTAGATGCCGTCGCGGGAACCGTCGGCGAAGTTGTACTCGCCGAAAACGCGGGCGTCGTCGGCCTCGGTGTAGGCCAGCGGCAGATCGGCGACGGTGAAGCCGTTGGCGTCGAGCAGCGCGCGGTCCTCGCCGCTCATGCGGACGGCGGCGTCGATGAGGGCTTCGCGCAGATCCTCGATCTCGTCGCCGGGAAGGCTCTTCTCGAACCATTCCTCGGCGGTCTCGCGCTGGCCGTCGATGATGAGGTAGCGAGCGTGAACGTCGGTGCTGTCGGCGATGTAGGTAACGGTGGACATTTCAGATCTCCTTCTTTGAGGTTCGGGGGGCTTTTCCCTCCCGATGACTTAACTATACATCGAGCACGACGTATAGTGCAACCTGGAATGAATGTGATCTACAAAACAGTATCAGATGAGGACATGCGAGTCCATACGCGCCGCTAGAGCGGCGTCGCGCTCGCGGGTCGCATGCTGATAGCGGAGAGCGACATCAACGTCGCTGTGCCCGCCCCTGTGGAGCAGCTCGGCGAGTGTGGCGCCCTGCTGTGCGAAGATCGTGAGGCCCGTGTGCCGGAGGTCGTGGAACTTGAACCAGGGGATGCCCGCGTCCTCGCGGGCGCGCTCCCAGGCTCCGCGCAGGCTATTAGGATGCAGAGGTAGGCGCGGGGACCGCTCGGAGGATAGGAGCCAGGCCGTGCCTGCAGGCTCAACGTAGGACTCAAGATGGGCGCGAAGCGCTGGGACCAGCGACGCTGGGATGACAATCTCGCGCACGCCGGCGGCGCTCTTCGGAGGCAGCTCGACAGGCCCCTCCCCCGTCAAGTACTGCACCTGCCGCTCGATCCGGAGCGTCGCGGGCATGGAATCGAGATCGAAGTCCCGCCGCTGCAAGCCGATCAGCTCTCCGAGCCTGGTCTGACACCATGCCGCGAGAAGGACGGCGATGCGCAGGCGTGCGGGCATTGCGTCGGCTGCGGCGCGAACCTCCTCGGGTGTCGCGACCTGTCGCTCGCGCTCGCGGACGGGCCTGTGCTTCTGACCCTCGGGAACCTTGCAAGGACTCGACTCGATGAGACCGGCCTTCACCGCGGCGTTCATGCACGCGGACAAGGTCATATAGATAGGTCGCACGACGCCGGGGCCTTTTGCATCCCAGACGCGCTGGTACCAGGAATCGACGTCCTCGACGCTGATCGCCCCGAGCGGCATCGCGCCGAAAACCGGGACGAGCTGCCTCATCCGATAGGTATGCGTCTGGATCGTCTTGGGAGTGCGGCCTAGTCGCTCGAGCGACGCAAGCCACCGCTCAGACCATGCCGCGAAAGTGATAGCCGCACGCTCGGCGGCGACCTCCTGCGCGCGATCGCGCTCGCGGGCTTCTTTGGGGCTAATCCAGGTGCCCTCGCTGATCTCGGCCTCGACGTGTGCGAGGAAAGCGCTCGCGTCGGTCTTGCGGATGAATGATCTCCCGGCGGTATATTTGCCGCCGTCGGGCCCCGTGTACCTGACCTCGAAGCGTCCGCTGCGGGCTTTCCTGATCGAGCCGAAGGCCCTCCGTCCGCTCATCTCTGCCTCCTTGTTGGGGAAGTGGCGCAGAATCTTTTTACACACGGTGCGCCACACCTGCGCCACTTGCAATGGTATATCCTGATACATCCTGACGCATTGAAGGGCCTGCCCGAAAGCACGGGAAACCGTGCGAGGGCAACGAAAACCCCGGAACCTCAACGAGACTCCGGGGTGTGTGTGGAGATGGGGGGAATCGAACCCCCGTCCAGCAGCCGGCCCCGAATTCTTCTCCGAGCGCAGTCTACGGTTTTATTTCTCAGCCCCCAGCATTGCGTAGACTCACCGCCGGATAGGCTCAGTTGATTAAGTGTCGGAGGCTCCCCACCAACATGGGCGACTCCCAGTGGCTCCCTAGACGACGCCAGACACCGGGCCGGAAGCAACTCCCGGGCTGACGGACTAAAGGTTCAGGCTGCGATATCAGGCAGCGAGAACGTAGTCGGTGCGATTCTGTTCGGCACCTATTGGTTTGCACGCATCGTTAACGAGTTGAGCGCACATCCTCGGCTCGCTTCACTTCGATCGACGACCACTGTCGAAACCGATCATCCCCTCTTGAGTTTTCAACTCCCCGATGCCCTACACAACCGCAGACCGTCGGACACATCAGTCTACGCCGCCGCACACAACGCGTCAAGGGTAAACGAAGCATCAGAGCAGCTTCGTCGCCTCCAACTTTTCCACCATGCGGCGGTTATTTCGCACCAGCAGCGGGCGCAACGCCAGCCCCAGGAACGCGGCGAACAGGATGAAGGAAGCCAGGAACCACATGGCGTCCGCATACTCGTGCCCCGAGTATCCGGCGATCGACGCGCGCAGCGCCGTGATCGCGTGCGTGGCCGGCAGGAACGGCGAAATCGACGAGAAGAAGGACGGCAGGATCGCCAGCGGGAACGTTCCCCCGGCGCCCGAAATCTGCAGGACCAGGAAGAGCACGCCCAGGGCCTTGCCCGCGTTCCCGAACGTCGCAATAAACGTGTACAGCAGGGAGGAGAACACGACGGCCGTCAGCCACAGGGTGGCCATGAACTGCAGCGGGTGAGCGTGTTGGACCTTCAAGAAGTACAGGTCCCCCAACCCCACCACGGTCGCCTGGGCGAGCGCGATCGTCCCGATAATCAGGTAGCGGCCCAGGTAGCCGGCGGCCAGGCCGACGGGCTTCGCGGTGAGGGTCGCGCGCAGCGAGTCACCCTCGGGCAGGCCTTCAGCGACGTTGGAGTCCGTGACATCCGAGCGAATCGACACGATCATGAGCACGGACCCGACCCACAAGGCCAGGATCGTGTAGAGCGGCGCCATCTGGGAGCCGAAGTTCGCCACCGGGTAGACGGGGGTCTTCTCGACGCCCACGGGTGCCGCGATGGCCGCAGCCAGGGCCTCGGGATTATTCCCGATGATCGTCCCGAGCGTCGTCAGGTCTCCCCCGGCAAGCGCCTCGCTGATCGAGGAATGCAGGGAGTCGAGCTTTCCGGCCGCCTCGCGCAGGCTCGTGGCCGCGCCGGTCAGGTTGTCGCGCAGCTGGGTCATCCCCTCGCGCGCGCTCCCGCTGCCGTTCGAGGCGGTGGACGTCGCGCCCTCCAGTGACGTGCGGGCGGCGCTCAGGGACGACTGGGCCGAGGCCAGGGTGGCGGCCAGCGATTCAAGCTGAGGACGCAGGTTGTTCTCGTAGTCGGAGGACAGCCCGTCGACCGCTGAGCGCGCCTGAGCGATCAAGCCGTTCACCGTCGCGTGCCCGGCTTCGGCATTCGCGACCTTGGAGTCCAGCTCGGACGCGGCGGCGCGCAGCCCGTTCGCAACCTCAGTCAGCCGGTCGGAGGCCGCCTGCAGGCGATCCAGCGAGGCATGGGAGACGGGCGAGCCCGGCAACCCCGACAGCGTCGACTTAATCGACGCGAAGCTGGCCGCCTGCGTGTCCAGCACGGAGGCCTGCGAACGCAGCGTCGAGGCCGCGTCCGACGCGCTCGTCGACCCGTTCGCGTACACGTTCTCAACGGCCGTTGACAGGGAGGACAGCGAGGACTGGGAGGAGGAGATCGCGTCGGACACCGAGGAGACCGCCGCCGACGCAGCTGATCTCAGCCCACCCGCCCCGGCCTGGGCACTCGAGACCGCACCCTGCGCGGAGCCCTTCGCACTCCCCAGCCCGTCCACGAGCGTGGCCGTCGAGTCGATGAGCGTCACCGAGGAGCCCACGAGCGACGCGTAGGCGTCCGCGCTGTCCGCCGCCGTGCGCAGGCGCGAGGCAACGGTCTGCACGCGGTTATCGAGCGCCGTCACCGTATTGACGGCCGTCGGCGACGACAGCACGCCCCCGACCGACGTCGCCGTATCGAGAGCGACCTCGGAGAGGGTCTGAACGAAGATCTGATTCACCTGGGCGCTCACGGCCTCGGCGCCCTGGCCGGCGATCTTCGGCGAAATGCCGTTCTTCTTCTCGTTGACGTAGTAGGTCATCGGCGCGGAGGACGCTCCCCCGTCGAAGAAGGTGAGCATCTCGCGCGAAAAGTCCGACGGGATGACGATGGCCGCGTAGTAATCGCCCGAGCGCGTCCCCTCGATGGCCGCGTCCTCGGAGGCGATCACCCAGTCGAAGCTCTCATTCTTGCGCAGCGCGGACACCACGGAATCGCCGATGTTGATGTGCAGCGGCACCAGGTCCGACTTGTAGCCCGCGTCCGTGTTCGCGATCGCGATGCGCAGGCTCTTGGTGTTGCCGAACGGGTCCCACGAGGCCGCCACGTTAAACCACGTGAACAGCGACGGGATAACAACCAGGCCGAAGACGACGACGCTGGCGATCAGGGAACGATGCGCGCGACGCAGGTCGGCGCGGTAGATGGCCCAGATGGTCTTCACTGCTGTTCTCCCTTCGCTGCCTCCGGCGCATCGCCTTCAGGGTCCTCATCTCCGAGGCCGGGGTCGGCCTCGTCCGTGTCCTTGCCCCCGCGCTCACCGAGGGAGGAGGCCAGCGCCGACGAGATCGACGCGCCCACGGCGGCGGCCCCCAGCGCGATGCGCGAGCGCGCACCCTGGACGCGGCGGGTGAGCAGCGAGCGCACGTCCCCCTCATCCATAGCGCCGAGGAGCTGCTGACGGGCCAAGGCCTCGCGCAGGTACTGCAGGCCAATCAGGAAAGTGATGACGAGGAGGACCCACACGATCCACGCGCCCAGTACGATCGGCACCTCTGCGACGTTCGCGACCGACAGGACGGCTAGCGCCACGGGCACGATGATGCCGAGGACGATCGCCACGCGGCGGATCCTCGGGTATCGGCGCTCGAAGCGCGCGGCACGCGAACTCACCGAGCGCTGGAAGCCCTCGTGGTCCGCCAGGGCCGCCACGATCTGGGTGAGACGGTAGCGATTCGAAGGAACGCGCGTCGCCTCGGACAGGAAGAGACCAGAAGACGCCAGGTCGCGCGTGATCATCGCGTTCAGGTTCACCAAGAACGGGCGCAGCGCCAGGCCAATCGCGAAGGCGACCAGCGCCTCGGCGCCGAGAACCGCCAGGCAAGAGAGGTAGGTGTGCCCGTAGAATCCCCCGACGATTTCACGCAGCGCATTAACGCCATACGTGAAGGGGAACAGCGGATGCAGGAACCGGAAGAAGGAAGGCAGCATCTCGACCGGATACAAGCCAGCCGAGCCGGGAATCTGCACGACCATGATGATGACGCACAGGCCCTTGCCGATGTGCTGGAAGCACGTCGAAAGCATGTAGACGATCGACACGAACACCAGCGAGATCACCATCGACGTCCCCACGAAACCCAGTCGGGACACCGTCTGCACGCCGATGACAAGGACACCGGTCGACACGACCAGCCCCTGGATGACCCCGAAGAAGGCGAGCAGCATCCACCGGCCCATGTACTTGGCGGCCGACGAGGTCGGGCCGATGCCATCTTCATCCACGTCGAGCTTGAGGAGGAGGACGAGCGAAAACGCGCCGATCCACAGGGCCAGGTTCGTGAACAGCGGAGCCATCGCCGAGCCGTAGGCCGCCACGGGGTACACGGCCTTCGTCTCGATCTGCGTCGGCGAGGCCATGAAAGAGGCGATCGATTCGGCGTTGACCCCCAGGGAGTCCGCGAGGTCACGCAGCGTATTCGAGGAGGACAGCGACGAAATGTCCGTCGCCACCGAGTCGAGGTCGGTCTTAATGGCAGCGACGTTCGTGGCGCTCGTCTGGGTCGCCGTCTTCGCCCCATCCAGGAGGGAATCGAGCTGGTCGAGCAGGCCCGACACCTGGTCGCGCTGACTCCGCAGCGTGTCCAGAGAGCCGCGCATCGATGAGGAGGCACTCGAGAAGTCGTCGAGCGCCGAGGAGATCGCGGGCAGCTGAGAGGACACCCCGTTGCGCGCATTCGTGACCGCGCTCGACACGGCCGCGGACGCGTCAGAGGCTTTCGTCAGCGCGCCCGAAATCGACGTGGACGTGGCGGACAGGTCGGAGTTGAGGGTCGTCAGGGAGCCCAGGGCCGTCGACAGCGCGGCGTTCTGGTTCGTCAGGTCGGTCAGTGCCGTGCCCGCCGCGGGCAGATTTCCGATCCCCGCAGCGTTCAGCTCCGCGAGCACGTCCCCCACCGAGTCGTTGATCGACGTTCCCTCGGTGAGCAGGCCACCCACGCGCCCGGACGCACCCTGCACGGCACCGTCGAGGGTTCCCGCGTTCGCGGACACGCCCGCCAAGGCGCTCGCCGCATTCGAAGACAGGCCGTCAAGGGCCCCGCCCATCTGGCTCGAGAAGGACGCCAGCGAGGTGCGCGAGTCACTCACCAGCTGGTCCGCCTGGTCCAGGGACGTCGACAGCTCCGAGACGGCCCCGTCCAGATCGCTCAGGGTCGTGCGCGCCGAGGCAACCGAGGCCTTCGCCGCGTCAATCTTGTCCCCCATGCCATCCAGGGTCTGCGAGGCGCTCCCCAGCTTGGCTGAGGCCTCGGACACCGACGCGGACACGTCCGAACGCTTCTGGTCAGCGTCGTTCGCAATACTGACCCCGGCCTCGGACGCCTTCTCTGAGAGCACCTTGGCCACCGTCGAGACGAACGCAGAGTTGATCTGGCGGTCGAGAGCCGTCGCGCCCGCGCCCGTGATCTTGGGGGCCACCGCGTTGTTCTTCTCGTTGACGTAATACTGGATATTCGGCTTGACATACGTGCCATCAACGATGCCCGTCAGGTCGCGCGAAAACGACGCCGGGATGACGAAAGCCGCGTATGAATCCCCGCGTTCCACCTCGGCGCGCGCCTCGTCGGCGCTCACGAAGTGCCAACCCAGCTGATCATTGCCCTTCAGCTGAGTCTCGAGCATCGCACCGACGTTCACGGTGCCGATCTGATCCTTGGTCGCACCCTCATCCTCGTTCGCGACGGCGACGCGGATGTGGGAGGTCTGCGAGTACGGATCCCAGAATCCCGCGATGTTGAACCACGCGTAGAGCGCGGGCACGAACGCCA
>ERZ772979.623-NODE-623-length-23733-cov-3.602331_pt1 | contig 23733 bp, 20 predicted proteins | sample MGYA00511130_ERZ772979 | MGnify/ENA primary metagenome ERZ772979 (study PRJEB29015, sample SAMEA2738103) | human oral metagenome | biome: human oral; feature: human-associated habitat; material: saliva | place: China | collected 2186 ... | reverse complement strand
GAACTTTGAATTCAGAGGCAGGAACCTCAAGGAAGCAGGAAGAATTCACATGCTCTTTCCTATTCAAGAACCACCCGACATGATCAATCTCAGGAGGGACCCAAATCCCAAGAGCCCTGATACGCTTGCTCTCTGATGACGCTAATAACCCACAGCGCTCCGTCCCGCGCACTTTGCTGTGTACCCACGTCTTTGCACGTGCAAGATCCCGCGTTAAAACGATGGGGTAGTGCGGATAAAGTCCAGCATAAATCTCTCGTGCTGCAGCTGCATCTTCATCGAGAAGGGCTTTGACGAAATCCGCAAGCCGCTCACTGCGGAAGGAACGCAGCGATACACCTAGATGCAGGGGCGAGACAACCCGATACGCCCGATCTCCCAGCATCCGCTGAATGTCACTGCTCCCCACATATTCACTGTCTGTCATCCGATCCGATAGATGGATCTCCCAGTCCGGATATTGTTCACGCAGCGCATGCAGCCATTCCTCTATACCGGCCTCACCCGTATTGATCTCCTGTCCACCGCCGATGAGACAGACGATCACAGCCCAGTCCGCATGTCGATCCATGATGCTGATGAGAAACTCCGGCTCCGATTGGTGAAAATCCGTCACGCCTTTTTTTCGCTTCATGAATTTCATCAGCGTATCAGCATCCCATGCACGCTGCGCCTCGTCAAAAATGGCAACTTTCTCGATGGGAGGGCGCAGTGAGGACAACGCCTCATCACGGAATGTATGAATCATCTGGATAAAGGACTTCGTTTCTCGTCGCGCCTGCTCTTTAGTCACATTGTGCATCGCTGCCCGATCACGTGCCAATGCCTCCTGCAGAACCGCAACGAGGGGGCCATTCCCCGAGAGAAATACGGCATGTTCATCCTCATTGAATTGATGACGCTCATTGGCAATATTAAGCCCCGCAAGTGTCTTTCCCGCCCCAGGAACTCCTGTGATAAAACAGATCGCCTTTTTGCGGCGTGCCTTGCATTCATCTATGATCTGATTGATCGCTGCCGTCGTCACAGTCAGATTCTCTGCCCCCGCATCACTGCGTGATATGTCACGAACCGAATGCGTACGATAGAGTGCCTGTGCCGCCTCAATGATGGTCGGTGTCGGCGCATAGCGCGCATCCAGCCACGCATCTATGGGTAGAGGAGCAGCATGCATCTGCGACAGGACCTGCCGAAGCACGCCCCCGATGTTATGCCGATTGCAGCAGAGCACCTGTGCAATCCCATCTTCCATCAGAGCCAGTGTATTCGCCTGCTCGGCCGCCTCTGTCGGCACAATAATCGGCACGATTGTGCGGTCCCGACTCGCCTCATGAAAATACTTGAGGTCAAGAGCATAATCCATCACTTGATCTTTTGTTGATTTTGCATACGTATCATCCCCGACCTTGAACTCCAGCAGGAAAATAATTCCCTGGATGATGAGCACGGCATCCACACGGTGTCCCATGCGCGGAATCGTGAATTCAAAGGCGATCTCTCCGTCCGGAAAGGAGGCAAGCTGCTCCTTTAAAATCTGGATCTCCGCACGCCATGCATTCTTTTGAATATCCTCGGTCCGAAACGAATCCTCGATCATCAACCGCCCGAGGATATGATCTTCTTCTGCCATCAAAAAAGAAGAAATTGAACCCGAATAATATGCTCTTCCCATCATATCTCCCTATCGCAAATATAAGACGCATTCCCCCAGCAATGCCGAGGGCACCACTCACCGTACCTCCACCTGACACATCCGCATCGCTGGGAGGGCGTTCGCGTGGCTCTCCAGGGTGACGCCGGCGCAGCAGGAGGCATCGATGGAGATGGGCTTCTCTGGGTAGAATGCCTTGAGGAGCAGCGCGTTGGATATGACACAGATATCGGTGCAGAGCCCGACCAGTTCGATTTCGTCATAGTTCGCAAGAAGCGCGGGCAGATCTGTCGCACCGAAGGCAGGCTTTTCGACGATCTGCGCCCCGCGCACAAACGGCTGGAGTGTATCTGCAATCTGCCACCCTGCCGTGCCGCGGATGCAGTGCTCGACGGGAATCTTTTTCCCCTCCTGCGTCTGGAGATAGTCCGCACCGTGGGGGGCGGCCATGGTAAAGATGATCACCGTGCTCGCCGCCTGCTCTGCCGTGAGCTTTGCCGCCATACGCGGCAGCATCGCCTGCGCCTCCGACGTCCCAAGCGCGCCGTCGATAAAGTCATTCTGCATATCCACGACGACAAGGACCTTGCGCATAAGCTTCTCCTCCATTACTTTATTGATTTTCACAGATTATCGGTGTATGATAAAATCTATAGTATTTTTAAAGGACAAGGGCTGCTCACATTATGAATATAAAAGATTTCCCACCGCCTCATATCCCATGCAAATTGCCTCTTGATACCATCAGCAACAAACTTGCATGTGACAAGTCATTTATTTCTAACATCATACGAAAGGGAAGCAGACTATCAGAGTTTATAGGATATTTGCAAAATCTTCCCTCTCCACAAATACTAATTTCATCATTGACTCTGCAGGAGGCTGTATTATCCTCAAGAATCGAAGGGACTCTTGCAACCATAGCAGATGTTGTGACGGAAAATCGCAGCTCTGAGACAATGGCAAATGATATCATCGAGATCGAAAATTACTGCAAGGCCATTCATTATGGCCATTTGACTTTACGGGATCACGATGCATTAATCTCAAAAAATATGATATGCCAACTGCACATTTTGCTTCTTGACAACAATGTCCGAGGCGCTGATAAAACACCGGGGATTTTCAAAACTGAGCAAAATTTCATCCAAAATGATATATTGGGTAACTTCACCCCGCTTCCTCCAGTTCTAACTGATGAATATATGGATAATTTGATCGAATACATCCGTGCAGACAGTGAAATTTCAGAATTGGTGCAGGCGGCTGTCATGCATGCTCAATTTGAGATGATTCATCCATTTAAAGATGGAAATGGGCGTGTTGGTCGGCTTCTTATTCCGTTGCTTTTATTCTATAAGAAGGTTTTGCCTTTCCCCATTTTTTATATTAGTCGCTATTTCGCTGAAAATAATGATACCTATAAAAAATATCTTGCCGCCCTCTCGAGAGCTTCATCAAAAGAGGAGCAAATATCCGCATGGCGGGATTGGTTATATTTTTTCTTCGATGGTGTAGCTACAGAAAGCATACGTCATATTTCCACTTCAAGACAAATTATCGATCTCTATAAAGAAATGTCTGCCGCTGTAAACAAGACAGCAATGATTCCATTAGTTGATTTGCTCTTTGAGCAGCTAAAAATTTCTCCGCCTGCGGTAATCTCGTCACTACAGCTCCCAGCCAGCAGTGTTTATAAGGTACTCGCCAATCTAACCGAAAAAAAATATCTAACCCGAACAGGCAGTGAACGAAAAAGCCTTTATGTCTTTACAAAAATTTTAGATATAGTCCAATAAGCTTTGCTAAGTCCACGAATTCATCTTTTCGTGGACTTAAGTTATGCTAAGTCTATAAATCCGACTTTTTGTGGACTTAGTTGACAAGGACTCTAAAAGAGCTCTTTCCCACGTACATTAAGACAACATCAACACTTCATTGCCGCACAGGTATATCTGGATATGCTCCCATTCTGCTCCACAGCATTTCACCAGATGCGGCGAAATCTCCCGTACCTCGCACGGTATAGAGAAACCAATTAGATACTTCCGCATTAAAGAAAGCATTCTGTGCATCCATCAAAACGAACAGTTGTTCGAGCTGCTCTGCATAGAATGCTTTCTTTATTATCAAAGGACGAAGCAGCTGATCTCCTAATAAGTCAGATATATATGCTGTGTGACTCCAGCACATGTTTCTCATTCTTATCATCTGCGGATCATCTCAAGGATGGATGCCATCACCGCATCAAAAGAATCTTTTTTCAGCTGACATTCCCATACAACAGCTACTTTCCAGCCATCCGCTTCAAGACGACGATAGTTTACAGCGTCTCTTTCGACGTTTTTCATAATCTTTGCATGCCAGTAGTCTGTATTTGATGCAGGCCAAACAAATCGTGCACACTCGTGTTTATGCCAAAAGCAGCCGTTTACAAAAATGACAGTCTTATATTTCGGCAGAACGATATCCGGGCAGCCGGGAAGCCTCTTGTCATTCTTCCGAAAACGAAATCCCTGTGCAAATAAATATTTCCGCACCAGAATTTCGGGCTTTGTATTTGTACTGCGTATATGGGACATATTTTTGCTCCGCACAGCCTTGCTGTGATTGTCTGCCATTTCAGAAATGCGCTCCGTCAAGTTTATCCAGCTGCTCTGCCAGGCATTCAGCGACGGCGCGCGCCATAATCGGCGGAACAGCATTGCCGACCTGCTGATACTGCTGGTCTTTCGTTCCCATAAAGACGAAGCTGTCCGGAAATGTTTGAAGACGGGCTGCCTCACGAATGCTCAATGCGCGATCCAGAACAGGATGAACCCACATGGATTTGCGGACATTGACTACTGTTCCGCACGGCTGATCGTAGTCCAGCCGAAGATAAATGGTGTTCTGCGTTCGAGATGGATCCGTATAGGTGTTCATCATCAGAGACGGATCAAGTGCATGAAAATTTTCCCCTTGTTTCAGCGCCTTAAATCTGTCCATAGACGTCTTCCGTGTCCGCGTGATAATATGATTCCTAAGGAGATCAGAATTCCGCAGCTCGCTGCTCAGGCTGCCTGTCTGCGGCGCTGCAGATATTGGTCTTCCTGTGTCATTCAAAACATCAAATACAGGTGCAGTCTCCTCAAGATCTGAGATTGCATCCCGCACCGTTCGGTAGGAAGAAGGATCATACTGCGGCAGAGGAAACTGCACCGCATCCGATATATCCTTGCGAAGCCCCATGACGACAAAGCGCATGCGCTTCTGCGGTGCGCCGTAATCTGCAGCAGAAAGAACCCGCGCCTCGATCTTATACCCTGAAGCTCCAAGACTGTTGTCAAGCTTCTCTTTCAGATAATCATATACAGAAAAAGAGCGAATGTTGACCCGCAGGCCATCTTTCAGTGAATAGCCGTCCACAATCAGGTCATTGGCAGCAATTTCAGCTGCCCGCTGGAGCATTCTCTGGTACATAACCGCCGGCGCAATCCTGTCACGCAGCTCATCCTCCGCCAGGCCCCCCGCATAATACTCCTTAACTGCAAAAAAGGCCTGATGCCCTGCTGCTTCAATCTGACCGCCATCCTTCTCATAACGAACGGCGGCGTTAAGGAGCTTATTTTTATGCTTTTTCAAAGCAGCAGATAATTTCATCGCATTTTTTGATGCTTTGTAAATAATATTTAAGACGAGATAATCTTCCTTCATCCACAAAAGTTTTTTTACCGTATGCGGATTTTGGACGATCTCCAGTACTCCCTCAAAAATATACTCTGCATCCAGCAGATGTATATGCGATTCTTGGAGCTTCAGACTCCCAGCCTCTACTAAAGGGAGGTCTTTCTGCGACAAAAAAAACCGGTGCACATCCGACTTCAGCATGCTGACATTTTCCATAACGAACGCCTTGGGACGGATCTCAAGGACTGCACGGATGTACTCTTTGACCAATGCATTATTCTGACTGACAGCTGTGTTCTTCTGACGGTTTGCATTGGAAAACCCCTGACATGGCGGACCTCCGATGACGACATCAATGGGGCCAAGCTCCTCCTGCAGAGCAGCATAGTCTGCACATCGAACATCTCCATAAACAGACGTATTCGGGTGATTCCTCCGATAGGTCGCCTGCATTGCAGGATTTTGCTCAAACGCCGCCTTTATGCAGTACCTGTGCGTCTGCTGGAATCCAAGACTCAAGCCTCCTGCTCCGGCAAACAGGTCCACAACGTTGTACATATTTTGCAGTCTCCGTCTATTCTTTGATGTTGAAGCCCTCTTCCGCCGCTGTATGCAGCAGCGCGACAAGGCGCTTGCTTTGATATGCGTTTGGTATTTTCGTCGGTATTTTTTCAGCAATGGAAAGCGCCGTTATATCAACAGCTGTCACCATATTATTTTTAACAGCAAATTCACGCAGACGTGTCCACATACTGCCGGAATAATGCACCACCTCGGCCTGTGCACTGATCCCGTTATCAACCTTTTGCTCCTTATTGGCAGAGCGCTGTTCGGCTTTTTTGTCTTCGGGGCTGACAAGAAAAGCCTCCAGTTCACCCGGCAGGACATAGTCGATTTTCTTGACGGCCTCCCAGCAGGCCTTCTTCTTGCACCATTGGGTAACATTCGCCAATCCTCTTTCCCGCGATGTGATCTTAAGATGCACCAACTCTGCTAAAGATATCAGTGTCCTCCCCACCGGAGCAGGAACCTGCTGGCGATTCCAAATAAGAGCCAGATTCAAGTCCGCACCAGAGAATTGTCTCTGCAGCAGAAAACGAAACAGGGCAGCGGTGTAGTACACAATGTTCGCACGATAGCCGCCCTGATACCATGCCTGCTTTGAAACAGAACTCTCAAGAAACTGAAACAGCAGAAGGAGCGCCGCCGTATTTTGAAAATACCGCTCATTAAACTGCGCATCATTTATTGACCACTGCTCATCAATATATTCCGCAAAAGAGATGAAATTCGTCTGTGCTCCCTTGCTGACAACATCCGGGTGTCCGCTCCAGGTATTTTGAACTTTTGCAAGATCTGTCTTCTTAATCAACTGTTTTTTTGGATGCTGCAGCAGGAATTTATTTTTCTGTGCCTGAGTAAGCTTCATCTGCTCCTGCAGATACTGCCCTCTGGCTCTTTCATAAAACCACTTCGTCTCATACTGCGCACCGCCGACGGCGGGTGCAAGAAGGCGGCAAGAAATCGCCTCCATTCTCCTATGAAACGGATGGGAGGCAAAAAAGTCCGCATCGCTGACTTTATTTTGACTGTTGGAGGTTCTGGAGATGCTGCGGATCAAATCATCTGTCTCTTCCTGTGTTGACCCGCCGACCTCTGTCAGTTTGATCTGAACATAGAGCTTATCCAGAGGAGCCTTATCCTTAAGCCGTGCATTAAAGACAGACGCTGTCGTCTGTCCGCCGTTGATGATTTGAAAATCCTTGACCGCAGTAATAAGGCGTCCGCACTCCGTGTCCTCGACAGTAACCTCCATGGCCGTTGCAGAAATGCCGTTGTTGAATGCAAAAAACATCTGCGGGCTATTGAGAATCGTGCCTCGTATTTTTTTGTTGACTGCAACCTTAGTGGAGAGGAAGGAACGTACATTCCCCTCAAGCAAACGTGCGCCGTATTTGTCATAGATGTCTGCAAGCACGCTGCCGGAGATCACGCCCAAATAACTGCGATACTGATCCGTCGCAGCAGAGCTCGCCTCCAGGCACGGAATGCCGTCAACACCATACTCCCTAAAGTCAATCTCAATGACTTGGCGCCCCTGATCAGAGCAGCATACCCTATACAGGCGATCAATGTCCCAAATCTGTCCCTCCGTCGGGATCCCGTCGTAAGGTTCAGTCTCGATGTTTTTAAGCGCACTGCTCATGTCTGCATCGGTAAAGATGAAGAATCGATATTTTCGGATGTTCTTTTCATTCAACCGCAGAAAATCAATCAAATCGGAGCACGGTGTGCTCATCTCGATCTCTTTATACAGATTCGTCTGAAATGCAGCCTTTAAAAAAAAGGCGAGCTGTCCAAAATCATGCGATGCAGCTGCAGGCTTCAATCTCCGCTCAGTATCATTGCCGTTATAATCCACAAAGACCAGATTCATGGTCTGATCAAGTTCATTATACACATAGCCGTCAACTCTGCATTTATTGCGCCCATATTTTCCCGTATAAAAGGAGGACGTAAAATCCGGCAAAACCTCCGCATCAATAAGATACTGCGCCATATGATCTGCAAACGCCGCACTGGATCCTTCCCCAATGGCTGCGGCTGAGGCTTTTACTTCAGACAAAAAATCTTTTTTAAAGTCGAGCACATCCATGAAATCCCCTCCTTATTTTTTCCAAGGCGCCAGGCTTGGAAGATCCAGCTGATAGGAGATATTGACCACTTCTCTTGGCAGTCCGGTTCTTCTCATACGCGGAAAGTTCTCTGTGACGGCATAGTGCTGCTGTGCTGATACAAAAAAATGCTGCTGATCATATTCCTCTCTGTGAACATATCCGGCCGCAGCAAGCTTTAAGAAAAGAGTTTCTGCAGCGCCGGGAATACTCACCGCCATCTTTTCCAACGCAGAAACCGTCTGATAAAGCGTAGCCGCATTGTTGTGCTGAGGGACACAGGCATCGATGCGAAAAACAACCAGCTCTCCCGCCATAGGATGATCGAGTTGTTCAACGGAGGAAATGCTGACCCCTTGCGCTGCGGCGCCGACGGCCTTCACCTCATGCCATCCGTCGTCGTAGAAAAAATCTTGGTCAGCGCCGTCTGGGCCCGCCCATCCAGCAACTGCTTCCAGCATAGGACGCCCGTCCTCAATCACTTCTTTCAAAAACAGCAGCTCTCCGAGGAGGCCCTTTTGCGCATGAATGCCCAAGAGTTCGCTCTGTCTGCGCTCGAAAAGCCTGACCCACCCAGCGTATCTGCGCAGGACACGCTGCACAGCGTCTGCGGGCGATGCAGCATCACTGGAAAAGGCAATCATGTCCCCCGCCATTGTGATAAAGACATCCTCCTCGGCACGATTCAGCAAAGTGAAGGACAGCGCATACCGCCCGTCCCTTCGCTGCCTGCAGGCGGCCTCAATCGCACGGGAGGAAGGAAGCTCGCCTGCGGCGATATCGCTGACAGCAACGAGAGATTTCTGATTTTCTCCCGCATAGCGAACATGCCACTCAAGAGGATGCGGAAGCGGGATCTGCAGCGCACCTCCGTCATAACAGTCGATGCGGTCCCAGCTCCCTCTCAGTTCTGCATCATAGCTTCCCATCAGTCCTGCTCCTCCTCATCAAACTCATCCGGTATGTCGGCCCACTTGCGCAGCTCCACAAGGTTTACTTTATATTTTGCCGTTGTCGTTTCATACTCTGCTCTCGGGAATCCGACGCCCAGAGCAAACAAGAACGCCGGAAGATCCGGATGCGGCGTTCCCTCATACTCTGCCTGCAGAACATGCAGCATCAGGATCGGAGGGCGATCTTCGATCAGATATGCCCGATCGGGCACTTGTTTTTTTCGGTTCTCTTTTCGAAATTCATTTTGTACCGCAGCAATCTGTGCTTTGCTCAGACCAATGCGTGTCAATCCGCCTCGGCCGACACGGACTTTGGTGCCGCTGACACTCAGCATCCGCTGATCGGCAAGAATTTTTCGCTTTTCTGTACAATCCATGGGAAGAATCTCTCTGCCGCATGCCAATCCGCCGGGATATGCCGCGCCATCACCGCGGTTGACCAGGACGACATCCCAGCCGCCCTTCCATTCCTTCGCCGCAACGAACTCAGATAATGCATGTCCGTTATAGGAGAGATGCCATGGATTTGTCTCAAAGTTATCCAGCAGCCGCGCAATGACAGGGCCCCGAACATGCTGCCAGAAAAGATATCCCTGTGCTCGTTCCTCTCCCTCCACACGCTCTCCATTCTTTGCCAGATCCCGGACAAAGGCTTTAAATACGCGCTCATTCTCCTCGAGTATCTCAGGAGACGCTTTCAGTCTCGGCGTTTCCAGGATTTGGCCGGATACAGTGATGGGGAAGGGGATATCCCCGGCCGTGCGCATTTTATTTCGTGCGGTGACAATGAGTACCCCTGGATCCTGCCGCACCCTGAGACCAAAATCACGCGGTGTCTGATGCGCATTGCGCATTTTTTTGATCTCTTCTTTCAGCTCCGCTGACGCCCGCGTGATCTGGCCATACCAATCAATCATCTCCTCTGTCAGCCAGACCTTCACCAGATCATCATAGTGCGGACGATAGCCGAACCAGCGCCCCATCTGCAGCAGGGTATCATACATCCTCGTATTTCTGTGGAAGTATGTGACGCACAGTCCCTCTAAGGTCAACCCTCTGGACAGGCTGTTGCCGCCGACGGCAATCACACGCAGGCCGTCTTTCTTGTGGTTGAAGTAATCGAGACTGGCCGCGCCTGTATTCATATTCACTTCTCGCACATCAATCGGTGCAATGGCTTTGTATAGATAAGACTTCAGCAGCTTCTCCCACGAGATGCCGGCGGCATCCGACAACTTGTATTTATCCCACACCAGGTGAAGTTCGTGTATGGATGCAATCTTCTCCGCTTTATCAACATGCAGCTTTGCATAATTTCGAAGATCAGAGTTCACTTGACTGAGCCACATGGTCAAGAGATCAGCGATCTGTGCCTGAACAGAGCGGAATCGGCTCAGATGAACCATCATGGAACGATGTTCACCCTGATCGCCCCGCATATCACGGACGGCATTGACCAGCAAAAAGTAATTGCATGCCTCATAAAGGTCGGCCGGGAGCTTTGAAACAACAAATCCGCTCTTGTGCTTGGGCGGAAGGCACAGTTCCAGCTCTTCACGATCGATGCGCTCAATCATATGGCTGCAGGAACGTTCATCATCATCGCCGAACATTCTGTCCGCACCTATGTAATGCGATGGTGCAGACAGGGCATAAATAAAATCTGAGGGGAAAAGATCCTCATAGGCCCTCGGGTCAATGAAAATATTGGCAAATGGCGTCGCTGTAATCCCCAGATATGTTGTTTTGCTGAACAGCCCAAGCAGCTGACGAATGCAGTTGTTGATTGCCGTTGGATCATCATCCGAGTCTCTGGTATTGACCGAGGCATTATCCGCCTCATCATCAATAAGCAGGAGCGGCAGGTCTATCTTTCCTCCAGCATTCACAGTATTGTTTGCATCCAGCCAGCTGATCAGGTTATCCAAAATCCGCTTATTCTTTTTTACAACAAGCAGAACTGGGCCGTTTACGCTTTCAATAATGCTGAGACTACAGCCGTGACGCGCGCCGCTGTCAAAATCCTTAGTCACCGAAGTAAAGGAAGCCACGCCCTTTTTTGTGCCGCTGGCACTGTGCCGACCAACACCGACCGCTGTATTTTTAGCGGTCGGATCCATAAAGCTGTCACTCCTGCGGCCGGAGAACTCCGCATCCAAGCGCTCCTGTGTCTGCTTTCTGAGATTTTCCTGCATGCCGGCCAAAACAATGATGACGCGGTATCCAACATCAGCCGCCTTGTTGCATATCGCCGTATAATTGGCCGTTTTCCCGGACTGTACATCCCCAAGCACAAGGCCGCGAACAGAAAAATACGGCTCCTCAGGATCACCGCATAAGTCCAGGATCTCATCAGATATTTTCCCGAGGTTTGCCGTCACGCGCGGATTCCATTTCTTCTCTTCCTCAAGATATTTTTTGTACCGTTCCCAGAAGAAGAAGTCTGTCTCTGCACGTCTGGCAGGAAGCCATGACTGATGCCCATTGCTTCAGCCTCTGATATATGTCCCCACATCCATCTGAATGACAATATGCGAACGAAGACGCGCCAAAATATCACTGAACTCTTGATCATCAACCGAGAGCATGGCTGACATGCTTGCACGAAATGTCGATGCCGTCTCCATAAACTCCTCCTCTGTCGGAGGTCTTTCCTGATAAGTGGAATTGATATACGCAGATATCGTACATTCAAGTCGTTCAACGGATTCCCTGCTCATCTCCTAAAATCTCCTCTCTGATCTCATGGCAGACATCTGGATATAAAGAAAATGGCTCTATTCCCGCCATTATTTCCAACTGAGACAGCTTCCCCTCTTTTTCCTCGCTCATCTCAAGCAGTGCCCTCAGGGCGTCGCCCACTGCCGCAGAATCCTGCTCCTGATCATTGTCCACCTTTTCATCGTTGGTCAGATCCACATACAACTGATTCAGCGGAATAGACTTCTCAATTTGCAGAAGCAGGGCGAGAAGCGGTTTTTTCAGACTTTCATGACAGTCAGTCAGCTGCTGAACCAGCGGGTGCTCTCGATTGATCTCATAGTATACACCGCCGCTTGGCGTTTTCAGCCGATTCCACACATGTACGGTTGTGTCAGAGATTTCTCTTTTTCCGCGGAATGTCCATGTACGTTTACTTTTTTCAGCAATTCGCTCAATAATGCTGCGCAGATTCTCCCGTACCTCTGCAGGAGGAAGAGCCGAGGACTTCTTAATGTCGAGTGCCCACAAATCATCGAGAGCGTTGCTTAGATCAACTTGGATGCGCGCCAGCTTCGACATGTCGCCCTGACGCATCATACGGAACCACGTCCCCCAAACCAGCAGGCGCTTATTTCGGTATACATAAAAGCCCTGATGCCTGCGCAGGCCTTCTTTTCCGCCGAGAAGGCCGATTTCATCTGAAGTCATACGGGAAATGTGCGGCAGTATGTAGGGACGAACAAGAACTTTTTCCCCGCGGATAATGATGGCCTCATCATCCATCGGACGTGTGCTTTTTTCTTTTAGAAAAGGATCTGCCGGCAAAATACGTTCTCCGTTTATTTCAATCCGAAGCTTTTTGATTCCTGCTTCTCCGCTCAAATATCTGTGATATACCAGAGCAAGATGATCTCGGACAACATCCATTTTTCTGCCAAATGTTTGCTCGAACTGAACTTCTCCCGCCTGCAGGCGATCCAGATCCTGCCAGACAACCAGTGTCCCCGAAGAGTTCTCCTGCAAACGCTGAATCTCAGGAACTTCTTCAATATCATCCTGATCCAGGAGGAGCAATGACCAGTCACGGGCATCTGCAACATGATCCAAATCCCAACGGCGGCCTGTCAGGACACTGCCCTGTTTAGAAATCACGGAAAGACATCGGCACTGCGACAATGATGCCGTTTTCAGTCCCAGACCGAATCTTCCAAGGTCAACGGTATTTCGTCTATCAACGGGATTCTTGCTGCCGTACTGCATAGCAGTATCAAGCTCCTCCTCATTCATCCCCACGCCATTGTCCAAGAAAGCAATATAGGGCTCTCCCACGGGGAAGAAAAAAACCTCCGCCCGCGATGCCGATGCAGCGATGCTGTTGTCAATAATATCTGCGGCGGCTGTCTCTAAAGAATACCCAACTGCTCGTGTTGACTCCATCAAGATGGGGGCATACGGCGGCAACTTTTTTTCTCTCATTTATGCACCTCTGCCGACGCTCACAACAAAATATCATCATACCTATTATTCTATACTTTTTTAATAAATTTAGTCAATTCCTTAATTTTAGGCCAACGGCAGAATCCTTGTCAAAATCCCATGCCAAAAGCACCTCAATGATGCACCGTCTCTCTGTAAGGGTATCGATTGCCGATCTGCCGGACGACAAGAAAAAGCCGACAGCGCATGGTCTTCGCTGTCAGCCTTCGTAGTCGCTGCACCGCGCATCATACGGCTTTTCGCGCGCCGTGACGGCGTGTCAGTACCCGCGCTCCCGATAATACTGTGCCTTGCCGCGCAGGATGTCGCCGCCGCGCGTGCCGTCCTCCGCCCACGGGGTGAAGGCGGAGCTCTCCGCTGTCCCGAGGCACTCTAGGTCCCAGCGCTCACATGTCGTGTGCGGCCCGTAGGGCGCGTGGGCACAGATGCCGTCCGCGTTGTCCGCCGCCTCGCCGTGTGTCATGATGCGTTCGATGTCGATCGTGAGCCAGAGCCCGTCGGCGAGTGCCGCGGCCGCCATCGCCAGTCCCTCGATCTGCGCGGTGGTCGGCGGCTCCGCACCGAGATCCTCCGTCGTCGCTCCGACGCAGCCGAGGAGGGCGATGCTGACGCTCCCGCTGTTGCGCCGATAGGTCGCGGCGCGCAGCGCATCGAGTGCGCCGTCACCGATCACATAGATCGCGCCGTCCGCGTCGATCTGGACGTGGTAGTCCGCGAAGAACTGCCCGTAGTGCCCCGCCGTCCAGTGCAGGTAGAGTTTCGTCTCGCGTGCGCAGCGCGCGGCGGCATAAGCAAGCGGCAGACGGTATGCCGCCCCGAGGAGGCGCAGCTCCCGGCAGGTCACGCGCCGCATGGCAGACGCAGGAAGCACCGCACTCATCGTGCCCCCTCCTTTTCCCCGCGCATCATGACCGTGCGCCCGAGAAAGCCGATCAGCCCCGAGGCGATATTGCTCGTCAGCTCCGCGCTCCCATAGAACACGGAGAGAATCGCGACGACGACCAGCCCCGTCCCGACCATCCAGTCCACGCGCGGCAGATAGTTTCGCATAAAAAATCTCCTTTCCTGTCTCACATGTACCTCTATCGAGAGTAGTTGCTGTGAGACGAGAAAAGGAGAGTGGGTTATATTGATCGTTTTCGGATGGCCAGAGGAAAGGGATTGCCCCTCTCAGTCCTCGTACCAGAATGGGCGCAGGAGGCGCACCGCACAGTTCTCGCCCTCGTCGGGGCCCTTCTCGCGGCGCCCTTTCTGCACACGCAGGAACTGGCTGCCGATCTGTATCTGGTAGTCGATGATCTCACCGAGATAGGACTTGCGCGTCACGATGCCGTGCAGTGCATCCGTCGCCTCCGTCGGGGCAAAATCGATCTCGGAGGGACGGCTGGCGAGTGAGATCGCAGGCACGCTGCGCAGCTCCTCCGGCGGCACAAAGGAAGCATCCAGCGGGTGTCCCTCGATGACAGGCCGCCCGTCCTGCCACGATGCCTTCAGGAAGTTCGAGAGGCCGATGAAGCTGAAAACAAATTTATTGACCGGATGGTTATAGACGTTGAGCGGCGTATCGATTTGCTGCATGACGCCATTCTTCATCACGAGGATGTAGTCCGAGAGCGCCATTGCCTCCGACTGATCATGTGTCACGTAGATGATGGAGAAGCCGTACTTCATCTGCAGCTCTTTGATCTCAAAGCGCATCTCCTCACGCAGATGCGGGTCGAGACTCGAGAGCGGCTCATCGAGCAGCATGACATCGGGATTGATCGCAAGGGCTCGGGCGAGTGCCACGCGCTGTTTGCCGCCGCCCGAGAGGAAGTCCGGGCTTCCTTCCGCTGCCGACAGGAGATTCGTCGCCTTCAGTGCCTCGGTGGTACGCTGACGGATCTCCGTCTCCGGCAGCTTTCGGATGCGCAGAGGAAACGCCACATTCTCATAGACCGACAGGTGCGGCCAGACGGCAAATGCCTGAAACACCATGCCAAAGTTCCGCTTCTCAGGCGGCAGATAGTGATTTTTCTTCGGTGAGGAGAGCAGGCGGTCGCCGACCCACACTTCCCCCTCGGAAAGATCCTCGAATCCTGCCACCATGCGCAGCGTCGTTGTCTTTCCGCAGCCCGACGGACCAAGCATGGAGAAGCAGCTGCCCTTTTCGATCTCAAAATTGAGGTGATCGACGGCGGTGACGTCGCCGAATCGTTTGGTTACATCCACTAAACGCACATACGACATACCTTACACCCCCGCCTTTTTCGTAAAATGGTTGATGATCGTCTGACCAATGATGATGATGATGAGTGCAATCCCCGCCAGTGCCGCCGACATGACCGTCTCACCGTCCTCGTTCAGCGTATAGATCGCGACACCGATGGTGCGTGTCGTCGGTGCGTAGAGCATGATCGATACGGTCAGCTCACGCAGTGAGGGCAGGAAGATCAGGAAGAACGCGGCGAACATCCCCGGCCGCACAAGCGGCAGGACAACATCGCGCAGTGACTGCCACATCGTCGCCCCGCAGGCACGCGACGCCTCGACGAGCGAGTCATGCACCTGCTCCAGCGCGGCGGAGTTTGCCTTGAGAGAAAACGCCATATAGCGGGCGATGTAGGCGACCAGGATGATCCACACCGTATTGTAGAGGTTGATGCCGAACTGCCCGCTCCACGCGAGGATCACGCCGAGCGCAATAACCGATCCGGGAACGGAGAACGGCAGCATTCCGAGGAACTCGAGAATGCCCTTGCCGCGCACCTTCATCTTGACGATGACGTAGGAGATCATGACGCCGGCAAACATGGTAATGACTGCCGCCGTGAATCCGAGCGTCACACTGTTGAAGATCGCATCACGCGTAACCTTGTAGTCGAACAGGATGAATTTATAGTTATCCAGCGACAGATTGCTGAGTGCAAACGAAAGCCCATAGGTTTTAAGACTGCCGACCAGAAAAATGACGGCCGTCGGCAAGAGGATTGTAAAGGCGATATACGCGAGGCAGAAAATGAGGAGCGGATAGCGCAGGCCGCGCAGTTTCAGCTCCATGGGGCGGAAGCTCTTGCCGCCGATGATCTGATAATGTCCCGAGCCGAGGATCTTGCGCTGCAGCCAGATGATGAACGCCGCCGTAACAACGAGCACCGTAGCGAGCACGGTTCCCGTACGGATCGCATCGAAACTGCCGCCGCTCTGATGGATGCGCTCATAGATCAGCGTCGGGATATTATAGATGCCGTTCTCGATGCCGAGGACGGCTACCGTGCCGAAATGCGCCATCGAATAGAGCATGATGAGAAGCGCCCCCGAGAGAATACTCGGCAAAACGAGCGGGATCGTGATCTTTCGCGTGATCGTAAAGAGCCCCGCGCCCGAGATGCGCGCCGACTCCTCGAGGGTCGGATCCATGCGCTCAAGGGCGCCGCATACCTGAATGAAGACGAACGGGAAAAGGTACATGATCTCCACGCCGCTGATCCCATAGTAGGTGTAGATGTTGAAGATGGGGCCCGAGAAGCCGAAATGATCGATAAAGAATTGATTGATAAAGCCGGCATTCGGCGAGAGCAGCATTTTCCACGCGAGTGCACCGATAAAGGACGGCAGCATAAAGGGAACGAGGAACATGCCTTTCATAAAGGTCTTATGCGGCAAATCCGTCCGTGTGACGAGCCACGCGAAGAATGTCCCGACGATCGTGCTGCCCACTGTAGTGCAGGAAGCAATGATGAGGGAGTTGAGCAGCGCCTGATACGTCTCAGGCTCCTTGAGGATATCCAACGCGCTCGAAAAGTTGAACGACCCGTCCACCCAGAATGCGTTGAAGAGAATCAGCAGAACCGGGAAGGCCACCACAATGACCAGAATGGCAATGGCGAGGAACAGGATCACCTGCGCCATACCAAAGCTCTGGGGACGACTCACAGCACTCATTTGCCCACCTCATCTTTCAGCTGATCCGCACCAAACCAGAGCAGGCTGAGGAATTTCACCCGACACGGATCTCCGGCACGAAACATCAAATCATCGCTGATGGCACGATGCGTCTCAATACTCGTGCGCAGATGCGTCCCATCGATCTCGATCAGATAGTCCATCGTCGCACCGAGGAAGTTCGCGCGGCGCACGATCCCGCTCAGTCCGTCTCCCGTACGAGAGAGCATGACATCCGACGGACGGAACCCTGCCGCCCAATGATCGGCGTCCCCCTCCGGCAGCTCAGCATCGATGCGCTGCGTGCCGTCACCGACAAAGAGAAGATCCTGCTCACGCCGTACCGGAAGGAAGTTCGCAATCCCCATGAAGTTAAACACAAAGGGATTCGCAGCCTGCTCAAAGATCTCCCACGGCGTACCGATCTGCTGAATGCCGCCGTGCTCATCCATGATCGCTACGCGGTCAGAAATCGCGAGCCCGATCTCCTGATCGTGCGTCACATAGAGGACAGTGACATTCAGCTTTTGCTGCAAGGCCTTGATCTCAAAGCGCATCTCCTCACGCAGATTGGCATCCAGATTCGACAGCGGCTCATCGAGGAGCAGGAGCGAGGGCTTGCCGACAAGCGCACGCGCGAGCGCGACGCGCTGCTGCTGGCCGCCCGAGAGCTCCGACGGCAGACGTTTTTCCAGCCCCTTCATCCCGACGATCTCCACCATCTCCATCACGCGCGTACGGATCTCGTCCTTTGGACGCTTCGCGATCTTGAGAGGGTAGGCAACATTGTCAAAGACCGTCATGTGTGGCCATACCGCATAGTCCTGGAAGACGAGTCCGATGCCGCGGCGCTCCGGCGGTATCTCCACCTGCTCCGCAGGGTCGGTAACGAGTGTATCGTCCAGATAGATCCTGCCCGCATCCGGGGACTCAAAGCCTGCAATCAGGCGAAGCAGCACTGTTTTCCCGCAGCCCGAAGGGCCAAGCAGGGTAAAGCACTCTCCCTTGCGTATCGTCAGTGACAAATCGGCTAAGACATGGTGATCGCCATAGCTTTTGCTGACGCCCTCCACACGGATAATATCCATAAAGCCCTCCTCCACACGGCACAGGAGTACCGCGCACAATATGTTCGTGCATCCCCATATACTGAAAAGGGCGGCGGAATGAACTGTTTCATTCCACCGCCCTCACAGGAACGACCGATTTCGCAGCTACTTCTTACCGATAATCTCTGTGAACTTCTTGATCGTCTCCTCTTTCTGCGGGAGGATCTCCGTATAGTTCACCTTAATGGCGCGCTGGAGCGCCTCTGCCGGCTTCGGCAGACCGAACTTCTCCGGCATATCGACATCGTTGCGGACCGGAACGGTTCCCTCGTTGGCGATCATCTGCTGTGCCTCACTGCTCAGCAGATAGTCCACAAACTTCTTGGCCGCATCCATGTTGTTTGATTCCTTGAAGATCGCCACGGGGCTCGGTACAACGAGCAGCTCGGGCGGATAGGCGAGGGCGACATGTGCGCCCTTGTTGACCTTATTGTTCGTGATGTAGTCAACGCCAAGGCACGCGGCGAGCTCGCCCGAGGAGGTATCATCAATGACCTGTCCCGCGCCCTTGCCGATACGGGTCTGGTTCGCGGCCAGTTTTTCAAAGAACTCCCAGCCAAACTGCTTCTGCAGGAGCGCAATACTCATATACGACGTTCCCGAAAGAGCGGGGTCAGCGATGCCGAATGCATTCGTAAACTCTGGCTTCGTCAGATCACTCCACTGCGTCGGAGCAGTCGAGATCTTGTCCTTGTTATAGGTGATGCCGAGCGTTCCGAGACGTGCTGCCGTGAACGTACCGTCATAGTCATCGAACGGATTCACGAGTTCATCGAAGACAGTGGGCTTGTAGTTCTCCAGCACGCCGTCTGCCTTCATCTTATAGAAGTCAGGCACTTCACTCGTCCAGATCACGTCCGCAAGGATGTGGCCGCTCTGTTTCTCCGCCGCGATCTTTGCCATCAGCTTGCCCGCACCCGCCGACTGATAGTCGACTTCGATGTCGGGATACTTCTTCTTAAACCCTTCGACGATGCCGCCGATCAGCGACTCCTTCATCGACGTGTAGATGACCAGCTTGTTCTTTCCGTCGCTCGCAGCATTCTGCTGCGGACCGCCGCCGCATCCCGCTGCGAGCAGGGCGCACAGCATCGCCGCCAAGACGGTGAGAATACTCCATTTTCTCATACATTCACCTCATTAAATAAACAGCCGCTCCACGCATTCTCCTTTCCCCATGAACGAACGAGAACCTCATGAAAGAAATTTGAATACGTCAATTCTATACCTCACATTATATTCCTGCCTATCTCTTCTGTCAATTAGCACGATTTACATTTTTTAGCAAGCACTGATGACATAAAGGCATTCATGATGCTGTAAATTTCATCCATGCAAAAAAAGAACTGCTGCACAAAGCTTTCCAGCTTCGTACAGCAGCCCATTCACATTTACTTCATAAACCGCCGCCCGCGCTCGAGCTTTTCAAAGTAGCGGCGCGTCTCGTGGACGACGACGCCCGAGAGGGCGATGAGCGCGATGAGGTTCGGGATCGCCATGAGGCCGTTGACGATGTCGGCGAGCACCCAGATCGCCTCGAGTTTTAGGAAGGCACCGCAGGCGATGAGCGCGATAAAGACGAGGCGATACGGCAGGATCGCACGCACGCCCGCGAGGTAGAGGATGGCGCGCTCGCCGTAGTAGTTCCACCCGAGGATGGTCGTAAAGGCGAAGAGGGCGAGCGAGACGGTGAGCAGTGCGCCGCCGATGTGCCCGTACGCGCCCGTGAACGCCGCGCCCGTCATTGCCGCGCCCGCCGTGTCACTCTGCCATGCGCCCGTGAGGACGAGGACGAGCCCCGTCATGGTGCAGATGATGATCGTGTCGATGAAGGTGCCCGTCATGGAGATCAGTCCCTGCTCGGCGGGCTCCTTCGTCTTTGCCGCCGCCGCAGCAATCGGTGCGGAGCCGAGTCCGGACTCATTGGAGAAGACGCCGCGCGCGATACCGTTCTGCATCGCCATCATGATCGTGGAGCCCGCAAAGCCGCCCGCTGCCGCCGTGCCGGTGAATGCCCCGTCGAGGATCAGGCCGATCGCCGCGGGAATGCCGTCGATGTGCATCACGATGATGCCGACGCTGATGACGATGTAGAGAACCGCCATAAAAGGAATGATGCGTGAGGCCACCTCGGCGATGCTCCGAAGGCCGCCGATGGTGATCGCCGCGATCAGCACCGTGAGGGCGATATCCGTCACGAGACGCGGCACGCCGAAGGAGAGCTCCGCCGAGTCCACAATGGCGTTGACCTGCGGGAACGTCCCGATGCCGAAGAAGGCAACGAGCACCGCCGCACACGCGAAAAATCCCGCGAGCGGACGATATTTCTCCCCCATGCCGTGACGGATGTAGTACATCGGGCCGCCGGCAATGTCGCCGCGCTCGTCGGTCGTGCGGTACTTCACGGCGAGCAGGCCCTCCGCGTACTTCGTCGCCATGCCGAAGAACGCCGCCATCCACATCCAGAAGATCGCCCCCGGGCCGCCGACCTTGACCGCCGTCGCAACACCGACGATGTTGCCCGTGCCGATGGTCGCGGCGAGCGCGACGCAGAGTGCCTTAAAGCTCGACACGTCGCCCTCTCCGCGGTTTTTCGCGCGCAGGATGAGCGCGAGCGCACGCGGCAGGCGGCGCACCTGGAGCAGCGAGAGCCGCAGCGTCAGCATGATGCCCGTCCCCACGAGCAGGACGATGAGCGGTGCCCCCCAGAGGAAGGAGTCCACCGCATTCAGTACGGGAAGAAACGATTCCATACAAGATCCCTCCGAAAATCAAAATATGCGCACATTTTACCATGATAAAGCACTAAATGTCTATGGAATCCGTATGTATACAGGAATCAGTGTGCCCCCACCACCGCAAGCGGTCCCCCTCCCCCGCCTACGGGGGAGGCTTCGGGGAGTAACGGCATAATAGCTTCCCCCGCCTACGGGGAAGTGGCGAGCGCAGCGAGCCGAAGGGAGCGTGCCTCCCCTCCGTCATTGATACTGATATCTTCATTTTACATCCGGCGCAAAATGGCGTACAATATACCATCACGAAATGGGAAAAGGGGTGGGACGATGCTCCCTGGTATTGGAATCATCGCCAACGTCGCCGCCATCGCGCTCGGCGGCCTCCTGGGGCTCGGCTGCGGCCGCTTTATCTCGGAGCGCGTGCAGGAGACGCTGATGCGCGCCTGTGCGCTCGCCGTGATGTTCCTCGGGCTCGGCGGCACGCTGCGCACGATGCTCAGTGCCAATGCGGATGGGCAACTCGCGCTCGGCGGCGTCTACATGATGATCACGAGCCTCATCGTCGGCGGTCTCATCGGCGAGCTGCTGAACATCGAGGCGCGCATGACCGCGTTCGGCGCGTGGCTGAAACGCGTCTCGGGCAGCGCGGGCGACACGCGATTTATCGACGGCTTTGTCACCGCCTCGCTCACGGTCTGCATCGGCGCCATGGCGGTCATCGGCTCGATCAATGACCGCCTGCTCGGCGACCCGTCCGTCCTCTTTACCAAGAGCGTCCTCGACGGCGTCATCATCATGCTCCTCACGGCGACCCTCGGCAAGGGCTGCATCTTCTCCTCCATCTCCGTCGGGCTCTTTCAGGGCGCGATCTTCGCTCTCGCGGGCCTCCTCGCGCCCTATATGACGGACAGCGCCCTCGCCGGGCTCAGCTGCGTCGGCAACATCCTCATCTTTGCCATCGGGACGAATCTCCTCGGCCTGCCGAACATCCGCGTCGCGAATTTCCTCCCCGCCCTCGTCATCGCCGCCCTCTGGGGGATGGGGTGAGCACAGGCGCTGCTACCGTACGTTCCGTCGGACCGCTGTGTCCTCAAAGCAGAAGTACTCCGGGTGATGACGGGACTGGGTATACTCGAACTGGACGCCCTCGGCATTGTAGGTTCTCCCGCTGACCACGGCCAGGCAGTTGTAGTCCCCCATTTCCAGCCAGCGCATATCCAGCGCACCGGCACGCTCCACCGTCATGCGGCGGCTGGTGACGATGGTCATGCCCAGGTCGTTTTCGATGTAGTCATAGATGGAGTGCGCAGCGATCTCCGGGGTGAGATCGGGCACGGCCTCACGCAAAAACAGATTGATATCTAGAATCAGGGCTTTCCCCTCCAGATAGCGGATGCGGCGCACATCGTAGATGGCGCTGCCGAGGGGGAGCCCTGTTTTTTCTGCCGTCTTTTGATCCACAACGTCCTCGGCGAAATGAACGACGCGGGTCACCGCCTGAAAATGATTGCGGGCAGCGGCCTCACGAAAGGACTCGATGCCGCCGATCATAAACTCGTTCTGCGCGGTCGGCTGATAGATCACGCGCATCCGCCGCCCCTGCCCGGCCTGGATATAGCCGTGCTCGATGAGGCGCGCCAGCGCGCGGCGCAGCGTGGCGCGGGAGCAGGCATACGCCGCCGTCAGTTCGCTTTCGGAGGGAAACACCGCCTCGGAGGGATAGAGGTCCTCCTCTATTTTCTGCTTCATGTCCTCGTAGATGCTCTCATACTTCGCCGTCGGCATTCTGTTCACCCTTTCTTGTCTATACATCTTAGCATAAACAATGCAGAAAAAAAATAAAATATGTATCCGCAACCCCAGCCATAAATAAAGGAAGCACTGATAAATTCGGTACAACCATCTTGACGCATCTTTTTTGCCCGCACTTCGGCGGAAAATCCTCCACAGAGCACCACTCTGCGTCCGGTTTTCCACCTCGTTCGGACGAAAAAATCTACGCCAATCTGGCAGACCTCATTTTATCAGTGATTCCTAAAGCTTTTCGAGTTGTTTTAAATGATCTTGCACTAATGTGTGTGAATACATTTTAGGTTGATCGGAATCACGAACAATTCGCCATAGGATAGCAGCTGCCTTTAATTTTGATTTGAACTTGTCATTTATGGGATCAGCGCAGAAATCTTTTAAGAAGCGGTTCCATTCGCATGCAGAAGAATCATACTTTGCATACGTCGATATCCCCTTATATACATTCAACATGTCCTGTATAGTAAACGATGTGTCGTGATCCGCTTTCACCTTTCGCCATGCGGTCGCCATATCTGCTGTAAATTTAAAGGGAGCAACCCTCGTCAGATTTGAGAAATATGTTCTAAACTTTGTGTTGAACGAAAAGTTGCAAGCAAGTAATGGTGTGTCCAAGGAAATCGCTCCAGATGATATCATCTGCTCTTTTTCGGGAGTGGCTTTGACTATGTTCCCTTTAAAGTATTCTGCAATGTTGTGATTGAGATCTTTTTTTACCCCCCTGTGTGCAATTCCAATCTTTTTGCAAATCTCTACGAGTTCTGTTCGATACCAATAATATTTTATAAACTCCTCATATGAGCGAATCTCATCAAATGCAGGACGCTGTGCCATAATGACATCTCCTTTCGTAAATAGCAGGTCAGACAAATAGATGTTTATCATAATATCACATTTATGGTATGACACAGCGCATGATTTCGAGATGGGGCAGGCGTGTGTTTTTCGGTGTGCCGCATCACTGCGGTGGAGGAGTGTATGGATGTGGCGGGGATGCCTCTCTCGTCC
>ERZ772979.620-NODE-620-length-23825-cov-12.686243_pt1 | contig 23825 bp, 15 predicted proteins | sample MGYA00511130_ERZ772979 | MGnify/ENA primary metagenome ERZ772979 (study PRJEB29015, sample SAMEA2738103) | human oral metagenome | biome: human oral; feature: human-associated habitat; material: saliva | place: China | collected 2186 ... | reverse complement strand
GCTTGCGGTTGAAGCTCATGGGCAGGGCGGCGGAGCGAAGCTGACCGATCTGGTTCTCGGGGGTGAAGCCCCATTCCTCGGGTAGGTTCGCGGTCCAGGTCTTGAAGACCTCGCGGTAGGGCAGGTTGGTGGCACCGGCGCGCGAGGCGACGGAGCCGAGGCCGACGTTGACGATGCCGTCGCCCATGGGGAAGATCCAGCCGTAGCCGGGCAGCAGGTCGGAGGCGCCGGGGGTGCCGCTCCACAGTTCGAGGTGGGATTCCATCCATTCCTCGTCGCCGCGGGGGCTGTGGAAGTAGGCGCGTGCGGCCACGCCCATGGGGCGGTTCATCTTCTTTTCGAGGCCGAGGCTGGTGGCCAGTCGGGCGGCCACTCCCCCAGCGTCGACGGTGATGGAGGCGCGCACCGTGGTGGTGGTGGTGTTCTTGCCGCGACCACTCTTTGCGCTCACGCCGACGACGCGTCCGGAGCCGTCCTGGATGGCTCCCGTGACGGTGACGCCCTCGTAGAGGCGTGCGCCCGCTTCGACGGCGCGCTGGGCGAGCGCATGGTCGAGGTCCATGCGGGCTCGGGTCATGCCGTAGCCGGGCAGGGACTTCTGGTCGGGCCAGTCCATGTGGACGGTGTGGCCGCCGCCGATGACGGTCAGGCCGCGGTTTCGCATCCAGCCGGTGGTGTCCACGCCCATCGCGATGAGCTCGTGGACGGCGGCCGGGGTGAGCCCGTCGCCGCAGATTTTGTCGCGCGGGAAGGGGCTTTTCTCCAGGAGGATGACGTCGAGGCCGGCTCTGGCCAGGTGGTAGGCGGTGGAGGACCCGCCCGGGCCTGCGCCGACGACGACAACGTCAGCGCTCATGTCGCTAGGCATGGTGGATGCCACGGCATTCCTCCGTCATGTGGTGCGCGGGTGCGTCCGCGCGAGTGTGCAAGGTGGATGAAGCGTGCACATCACTTCATTCCGCAAGAAAGCCTAGCTAGGTCACCCTCACCTCGGCGACCGAGCGCACTTTTCCTTGGAGTTTCAACGAACGAGGCCCGGGCAGGCCGCGCTCATAGCACCCATTTGCGCAAGGGAACTTTGTCGTAAATGGTGGCCCCGGCCTCGTCGCGCCGGGCGTCACGCATACCGAGACGAGCCCGCGCGACACCCTCACACAATCCGATACGATGACCAGCGCCGCGGCGAACAGCAATGGTGGAGAATACTCACGCATCCAACACAGAACACGCGCGACGAACCTCGACACAGACACACTGAAGGGGAGCATGCATGGGCTCAGAAGAACAGACTCATACCCGCAGGTATCCACGACGCACCCTCATCGGCATCGCTTCAGTAGCGGTCCTTACCCTCACGATCACGGGTACAGCCTGTGGCTCGCGCCAGCCCAGCGCAGATAGCCAGGCACAGTCCGCACAATCGCCCGCGCAATCCTCCTCGGACCAGGCCCCAACCCAAGAATCTGGAGCCTCCACAGCCGCGCCGACGCCGACGGAGGCGACGCCGACCGAAGCAACACCAACCACGCCTGCGTGCGAGGACGGCTCCCCCACGCCCATCGGCACATGCCTGCACCCCGCGTCGGTCCAGTGGCTCCCCGACCTCCTGCCAGACCCGCGCGAGGTGGACCGCACCGATCCCGAGGCCGTCGCCAGAGCCTACGTCATCACGCTTAACACGTGGGATGCATCGCGCGATAAATCCAACGCCTATGCATCCATCCGCGCGAGCGTGTACGAAGTGCCTGAACGAGCGAGCAGCCACACGAAGACGCCCGACCAGCAGCACGGCCAGGGCGAATTCCTTCCACTCCTGGCCAACCGCGCCCACACGACCGTCACCATCACGGGCAGCAACAACCATGGGCAGCAGCCGAACACTGACCCGACGCGCTGGTACGGGAACGTCTACTACCAGCGCAACTACTCGGACAACTCACTGGAACCCGTGAACAAGCGCGAAGTCGTCTTCCTGCGGCTGCAGGACGATGGAACGTGGGCGGTCGTCGACAGCGGACCGTACTAAACGAGCCAGCGCACGCACTCCACTAACGAGGCCGGGACCCCACCGAGGGACCCGGCCTCGTCCTCGTTGGACACGAGCGCCGATCGCCCACTCCACACGCGCGGGAAGCCCCGCTCGCACGCCGCAACGGCGCGACGCGCCCGCAGGCAGACGAATGCCCAGCTCCCCAAACACTTGTCACACAATCACTTACTGACACAATTTTTCACAATCTTGCGCGAAGTGACAACACAGTGATTCACTTGTCAGCCGTGGAATCCTCGGATCGCACGCGGATGCGATTGCCCTGCGCAAGGTTCCACGCGACGCGCCCACGCCGCTCAATGTCCCCAGCCGCAGTACAGACTGAAAGGACCTCGCGATGAGGAAATTTGCTCGCATCGCCATCGCTCTCGCGGCGGCCGCAGGACTGGCGGGTGCCACCCTGCCAGCCACGGCCTCGTCGGCCTCGACGAGCCAATGGACCACCCTCGAGGCGGCGCCGGCCCCCGTGTCGAACCCGATGAAGGGCTTCATGCCGTGGGCGCCCGCCCCCGGCGGCAATCCCGTGCTCGCACAGAGCGCGCTGCCCTACACGCTCGAATGGGCGGTCTTCCCGCTCAAGAATGTCGTCACCGGCCCCGACACCTACGACTTCAGCTCCGTCGACGCCATGCTCGATTCCATCGCGGCGCGCGGACACCAGGCGGTCATCCGCTTCTACGTCGACAACCCGGGCGAATCTTCAGCGCTGCCCCAGTACCTCATTGACGGCGGCACGGACACGAGCCGCACGTACGACTTCCACGACAATGCGAAGAAGTCTTTCTCCCCCAACTACGACGACCCGAACGTCCAGCAGATGTTCCTGCACTTCGTCGCGGCCCTGGGCAACAGGTACGACGGGGATCCGCGCATCGGCTACATCACCGCAGGCCTGTACGGTTTCTGGGGCGAGGAGCACACCTACCCCTACAACGGCGCGATCAGCTCCCAAAACCCGACGGGCATCAACTGGATGCCCTCCGACGCGTTCCGCGCCCAGCTGGTCGAGGCCTGGGACGACGCTTTCGATGAGACTTTCATCCAGAACCGCTACCCCACCGAGGCCACGAAGGCCCACGGCATGGGCTACCATGATGATTCCTTCGGCTACGCGACCCTCGAGGGGGTCAGCTGGCACTTCATCCCCAAGCTGAAGAAGCAGGGCGAAGCGGACGCCTGGCAGCACGCTCCGATCGGCGGCGAGCTCTACCCGCCCGCCCAGATGTGCCTCTTCTCCCAGCCCGTCAACTGCCCGAACATGGACCCTGAAGGCGACTACAAGGCCCTCGAGTCGATTCAGGGCGCGCACGCCACGTGGCTGATCAACCAGAAGGCGTTCACGGTCGGCTACACGGGCTCTGATCTGACGCGCGCCCAGCAGGCCAGCGCAGCCATGGGCTACACGCTGCAGGCCACCCGCACGTCGGCGACGTACCACGGCGCGAAGGCCACCGTGGCCGTCGACATCAAGAACACGGGATCCGCCCCGTTCTACGCGACATGGCCGCTCGAGGTCGTCCTCGTCGATTCGAACAAGACGATTGTGGCCACCCAGACCCTCGAGTCCCCGCTGCCCTCGGTTCTCCCGGGCCAGACCGGGACCGTCACCGCACGCTTCACGCTGCCCTCGCAGTATCGGGCGAACGACTCCGCGCAGGGGCTCACCGCCGCGATCCGCGTGGTCAACCCGCTGCCGAACGGCGTGCCCGTGGCCTTCGCGAACGCGACGATGAACGAGCCGCTGCCCGGCTACCTGGGCCTGACGACTCTGAGCCCGGGTCGCGCGCCGAAGAACTAACAACGAGGCCGGGGCGGGGTACTCGCGCCACCCGCAGGTGGGTGCGCGCCGCCCCTGCCCCGTCTACGGGCGCGGCTGCGCCTTCCGCGCCCAACGTGAGAGGCCGGGACCCCACACAAGGGGCCCCGGCCTCGTCGTTATCGACAGAAGTTACGGCAGCGGCTTGACCGCGCGGTGCATGCAGGCGATGCCGCCGGTGAGGTTGCGGTACTCGACCTCGCTCCAGCCGTTGGCGGCGATCATGCGGCCGATTTCCTCCTGGGCGGGCCACTGGCGGATCGACTCGACCAGGTAGTCGTAGGCGCCGTCGTTCGTGGAGGCGACGCGGGCAATCGCCGGCATGACGGTCGACTGGTAGACGTTGTACAGGCCGCGGAAAATGCGCGAGGGCGGCGTGGAGAACTCCAGCACCACGAGGCGGCCGCGCGGGCGCACGACGCGCGCCATCTCGCGCAGCGCGAGCTGCGGGTCCGGAATGTTACGCAGGCCCCACGAGATGGTGACCGCGTCGAAGGTGCCGTCCTCGAAGTCCAGGTCCATGGCGTTGCCGTGTACGAACTCGATCTCGGGGTGGCGCTCACGGCCGACTTCGATCATGCCTTCGGACAGGTCGCAGGCGACGACTTCGGCGCCGCCCTTGGCCAGGGAGGCCGACGACGCGCCGGTTCCGGCCGCCAAGTCGAGGATGCGTTCGCCGGGGTGCGGGGCGACCGCCTTGCGCAGGGCGGTCATCCAGACGTTATTCAAACCGCCCGTCATCAGCGTATCCATCGCGTCGTAGCGGGAGGCGACGGAGTCGAACATCGAGGCAATCTCTTCGGGAACCTTGCTCAGGTCCGCGCGCGGGGATTCAGTCATGCGTCAATACTCGCACGTCTTCCAGCACTGTGCCGCCCCTGCTCCTACCATGGAACCCATGCACAACGACTTCGGATGCTCGCGTCTGACCTTTCGGGCGCTTGCCTTACCCCCGCAGCACCCGGGGTCTACTTGCTCACTGACGTCCCTGCTTCCCGCGTCAGGGGGCGCCGCCTGGCTGGGTGAGCGCCGCCAGATGATCGGCCTGGGACGGGCGCTCACGCTCGAGTCCGCGGCCCCGGGTGCGATCGCCGAGGTGCGCCGCGCGTGGGAGGCCACCCCGGCCTCAGCTACCACCCCGACCGCTGACGCAGCACGCCCCGGCGAGGCCACCCCGACAACTAACGGCCACCGTCCCGGAGAGACCGCCCCGGCTTCGTCCCCCGACGATGCCCCCTCCCCCGTCTTGTTCGCGTCCTTCGCGTTCCGTTCCCCCGCCCGTTCGGTCGCGTTTGTGCCGGCGTTGACTCTCATCGACGAGGTCGGCGCCCGCTGGGCGATCACGGCGGGCATCGGGGACGCCCCGGATCCGCTGGCGGCGGTTGACGAAGCCTTGGCCGTGGCGAGGCCCGCCCCGCGCGTGCCGGAATCTCTGACGTTTGGGCACGGGTCGATGTCGCGCGGCCAGTGGCGTGATTCGGTGCGTGCGATGGCGCAGCGCCTACGCGAGGGCGCCGCCGACAAGGCCGTCATGGCGCGCGATATGACGGTGCGGTGCGCGCACGGCTTTGATGAGCGTTTCCTGCTCGAGCGCCTGAGCGACCTGTACCCGTCGACGTGGCGTTTCTGCGTGGATTCGCTCCTCGGCGCGTCTCCGGAGATGCTGATCGCGGCCTCGGGCGGCACGGCGACCTCGCGCGTCCTGGCGGGCACGTGCAAGCCCGGCGAGGGCGAGATGCTTGCCTCGAGCGCGAAGGACCTGCGCGAGCACGACCTGGCCTCCGAGTCGGTGTCCTCGATCCTGACGCGTCTGTGTACCTCGGTGACGACTCAGGGGCCGTTCCTCCTGTCGCTGCCGAACGTCGTTCACCTGGCGACGGACGTGCACGCGCGCCTGGGGTCCGCTCATCTACTGGATCTGGTGGCCGCCCTGCATCCGACGGCGGCCGTATGCGGCACCCCGCGCGACGCGGCGATGCGGCTCATCGAGGAGCTGGAGGACACCGAGCGCGGCCGCTACTCGGGGCCCGTGGGCTGGGTGGACACGGCGGGCGACGGCGAGTTTGCGATCGCGCTGCGCTGCGGGCTCACGTCGGGCACGCGCCTGCGCCTTTTCGCGGGCGCGGGCATCATGCCGGATTCCGCCCCGGACGCCGAGCTGGCCGAGACCGAAGCGAAGATGCGCCCGCTCTTGGACGCCCTCGGGGTCTGAATCGCGCAGGGTATTGCGGCACGCCGCTACCCACTTCGGGTACCTCAGCGGCTTGATTGCGCCAGCGCTCCACCCGATCGGGAACATTCCACCCCATCGGGAACATTCCACCCGATCAGAACGGGTTGAATTTTCCCGATCAGGTTGAATCCCCTTCGACACAAGCCCAGATGCGGAGACCTCGCATCAACGCGCGGCACATCAGCGGCCGAAAACTGCATATATGCACCCTCGCAAGCCCACCACGCGCAAAGGCCCGCCGCCCCTTCACAGGGACAGCGGGCCTCGTCAGTGCACGCACGGTGTGCAGGTCACGCCATGCCGGGCGCACACCGCAGCGCACGCACACAACGCGCACAACACGCACCTCACTGGATCCGCACGGACACGTCCTGCGTGGCGCCGTCGCGCACGATCGTCATGGCGACGGTGTCGCCAGCCTTGTAGCGGCGCACGTAGCCGATGAGCTGCTTGGGGCTGGTCACTTCCTGGCCTTCGACCTTGACGATGACGTCGCCGGAGCGAATGCCCGCAGCGGATGCACCGGAACCTGCGGAGACCTCCTGAACCTCGGCGCCGACGTAGGTGTCGGAGCCGACGGTCGTCGTCGCGGCCTTGACGGTCACGCCGAGCATGCCGTGGGACGCCGAGCCGGTGGCGATCAGCTGATCAGCAACAGAGACGACCAGGTCGGAGGGGATCGCGAAGCCCAGGCCGATTGAGCCGGCCTGCCCGTCGGACGAAGTAGCGAGTGACTTGATCGAGGAGTTAATGCCGATAACCGCGCCGGTCGCGTCGAAGAGCGGGCCGCCCGAGTTACCGGGGTTGATCGACGCGTCGATCTGGATCGCGTTCGTGACCACGAGGTCCGAGGACGCCTGCGAGTCCTGCGACGAGGAGTCCTCGTCCACGGAGACCTCGACGGGGCGGTTGAGAGCGGAGACGATGCCGGTCGTCACCGTGTTCGACAGGCCCAGGGGCGCGCCGATCGCCATGACGGGGGCGCCGACCTCGAGGTTTGCAGAGGAGGCGAAACGCGCGACAGTCAGGTCCGTCGGCGGGTTCTCCAAGCGAATGACGGCCAGGTCGGTGGTCTTGTCGTGGCCGACAATCGACGCGGAGTAGAGGCGCCCGTCCGCGAGGGTCACCTGGATCTGGCCGCCGCCCAGGACGGAGGAGATGACGTGGTAGTTCGTGACGATGTCTCCCTGCGCGTCGTAGATGACGCCCGAACCGGTACCACCCGACGAAGCGCCCTGGGTCTGGATCGTGACGACGGCGGGCGATACGGCGGAGGCGACGTCCGTCCAGTCCGTCCCGGAGCTGTTCGACGCGGGCACGGCCGTGACCGTTCCCCCGTTGAGGTTGGTCGGCGTGGAGGCGCGCAGCATGGCCGGGCGCGCGAAGAACACGGCGCCGAGCGTCAGGCCGATCGTCACGAGCATCGCGCAGATGAGGGCGACCCAACCCGGCCCCTTCTTCGTGACGATGACGGTGGGGGCGGCGGTCGCCTCGGGCGAGGCCGGGGCCGCGTATCCGCCGTAGGGTTCGCCCGTGGGGGCGGAGTATGCGCCGCCAGCCGCGGGGACTTCCTCGGCGGAGGGGGTGGGCATCTCGCGCGTGGCGTTCTGCGCGGTCGGCAGTTCCTGGGTGGCCGAGTGGTCCTGTGCCGTCGCGCGCTGCGGGTAGCTGGGGGCCGAGGCCGTGACCGCATCGCGCGACGAGTCGGCGTCGCTGGCCGGAATATGAGGCTGAGTCATGGTTTCCTCTGGTGTCAGTTCGTTATCTGTCCACCAGTATGAGTCGCTTCCTCAAAGGGCCACTGAAAGCGTCCTGTAAGTTTCCTGAAAACCGCTGCTCTCACAGCGAACAGGCTCCCCTCCCCCGACGTTCAGTTGAGGATGTCCCGGATGGCGCCGTACAGGTGCGCGCCGCGCTCGACGGGGACGTGGACGAGGCGCGGGCCGACCTGCGGGGTCTCCAGCACGCGGGCGAGCTGCGCGGGATTGTCGACGCGGGCGAAGGCCAGGCGATATGCGGCCGCGAGCGCCTCGTAGTCGACTTCCTGCGCGACGCCGAACCACCGGTCGTAGGCCTCGGGGGTGGTGACGCGCCCGTGTTCGAGGGTGGCGAAGATGCCGCCGCCGCGGTCGTCGGCGACGATGATGTCGAGGTGTGCCCGCGCGGCCGCTGCCAGGGCCAGGGAGGACGCGTCGTGGCAGGCCGTCAGGTCACCCATGACGGCGGTGACGCGCTCGCCCGCAGGGGCCGAGGCCTCGCCCGTGTATCCGGCACCCACGGCGATACCGACGGCAGTCGCGATGGTGCCGTCGATGCCGGCCTGGCCGCGGTTCGAGTGGATGGCGCGCCCTTCCAAGGCGGGGACGGCCAGGTCGAAGGCGCGAACGGGGTTGGAGGCACCGAGGACGAGGGGCCCGCTCGTGGAGGCGGCGACGGCTCGCGCGAGGTCGAGCGTCGTGCGCCCGGAACCAGCGGCGAGCAGGGAATCGATGCGCTCACCTGCGTCGCGCGCGGCCTCGCGCACGCGGGACGCCCACTCGGCCTGCGCGGCGTCGACGGGCCCTCGCGCGGGCTCCAGGTCGGCCACCACGACCGAGGCGTTGCCTGAGACGTCGACCCACGGGGCGTGCGGGTCGACGAGGATGACGCGCACGTCGGGGCGCGCGAGGAGGGCGTGGATGGGGCGAGACAGCGTCGGGCGGCCCGTGACGACGACGGTATCGGCCTCCCGTCCCAGCGACGAAGCGACGAGTGACTGCTCGAAGGGGGTCACGCCCCCGTCTGCCCACGCGCCCGAGGCCGGTTCGGCAAGGAGTGGAAAACCCGATGCCTCCGACCACTCGCGGGCGAAAGGCGAAGCCCCCTCACCCGCGATAATCAGCCCGGCGGCGGCAGGGCCGACCACGTCCTCCCAGCGCGCGCTCACGGGGGACGCGGGAAGCACCCGGGTCGGGCGAGGGACGAAGGAAGCCCCGGCCTCGTCCCCGGAAGCCGAAGCGGACGCGGGCGAAACGGGCGTGAGCGGGTCGCGGAAGGCGACGTTGATCTGGACGGGCCCGGGGGTGCCCGTGGGTGCGCCGCACGCGGCGGCGACGCAGCGCGTCAGGTGTCCGACGAGCGTCGTCGAGGCCTCCTGAGGTTCCAGGTCCACCTGCGCGCGCACGTGGGTGCCGAAGAGCCGCGACTGGTCGGTCGCCTGGGACGCGCCGACGCCTCGCAGCTCGCCGGGGCGGTCGGCGCTCACAACCAGGAGCGGCAGGCGCGCGTGGGAGGCCTCGAGGACCGCGGGTGCGAGTTCGGCGACGGCCGTCCCCGAGGTGACGACGATCGCGGGCAGGGCTCCGGTGCGGGCCAAGCCGACGGCCATGAACCCGGCGCCGCGCTCATCCAGGACGGCGCGCGCGTCGCCGCTAAACGCGCCTGCCTCGAGCGCGTAGGCGAAGGGGGCGCTGCGCGATCCGGGGCAGTACAGAACGTGCGTGAGGCCCAGGGCGTCCAGGGACGCGAGGATGGCGCTGGCGGTATCGACGGAGGGCATAGGCCCAGCCTACCGGCCCCCAGCCCCCAGATGCTCGGCCATTCCCTCGAGGCGCATGCCCCAGCGGGAGACGAGATCGCCATCGACCGGCGTGCGGTCGATGAGTTCCTGGTCGGGTTCGCGCCGCCCCACGGGCAGGCGTCCGCGCTCGGGAATCAGGGGCTCGGTCACGTCCCCCACCAGCAGCGAGGCCGTGGCCAGGCCGGCCGCCCGGGGCACGCCGGGCACTGCGGCGGCCGCGGCGACGCCGACCGACAGGCCGACGGAGGTCTCGAGGGCCGAGGAGACGACGACCCCGAGCCCGCTCTTGCGAGCCACCTTCAGTGCTGCACGCACGCCTCCGAGAGGCGCCACCTTGATGATGACCACGTCGGCGGCTTCCTTGCGGGCCACCTCAAGCGGGTCTTCGGCTCGGCGGATCGACTCGTCCGCAGCGATGGGGACGTCCACCGAGCGGCGCACCTGCGCCAGCTCATCGACGGTCAGGCAGGGCTGCTCCACATACTCGATGGGAACCACGCCCGCGGCGGCAGCCATCGCGGGGATCGCGGCGCGAGCCTCGTCGACCTCCCACGCACCGTTAGCATCGAGGCGAATCATCGCCTGCCCGCCAACCGTCTCACGCAGGGCGTCGGCGACGGCGGCGATGCGCGCGCAGTCGCGACTCAGGCTCACGCCGGGTTCAGCGACCTTGATCTTCGCGGTCGCGCATCCACCCGAGGCCTTCACTCGCTCGTAGGCCTCTTCGGGGGAAATGACGGGGATCGTCACGTTGACGGGCACAAACTTGCGACGAGGCACCGGCGGGAATCGGCGGGCAGACTCAAGCGCGGCTGCCAGCCAACGGGACGACTCAGCATCGTCGTAGTTCCAGAAGGGCGCAGCCTCTCCCCAGCCGGCATGGCCGTGCAGAAGGAGACCCTCGCGGCGCGTCACCCCGCGGAAACGCGTCGTCATCGCTACCTTGTACACCAATATGTCGTCGACGCCCTCGAGGGCGTAACGCGCTTGGCGACTCAGTGTACGCATGGGAATGCGCATGAGCGTTGGTTGCGGCGCTGCATTCATGAGGAGCCTCCTTACTTACCGGTAATATTATCGCGCAACCTTGGCTTCGCAACAACTCGATCACGCTGAAACTTGTATGCGATTGTGCAGTAAGCGCCCCAAAGTGACAGACTCCCTGACAGAGCAGAACGCCTGGCAAATATACGAGTATGTCACGACACACGCATCAGTGACTAGTTATCTCACCATGCGCGAACACGAGAACATCCTTTGTTCCGATTGGTTAGGTTGCACACGCCCACCGCATCGGAGGGCATGGCCGCCCCGTCAGTAGGGGCCGTTAGCTGGGCCCGTCGAGCCCCCTCCCGCACGCACGCGCACCGCACCGCCGGCGCCTCGTCGATTAGAATCCGAGGCATGAGTGCACTCCCCTTCGTCTCCGACACCTTCGATCCGACGCGTTGGCGCGAGGTCGAGGGTTTCGACTTCGCCGACATCACCTACCACCGCGGCATCTCGCGCGGCCCCGAGGTGGACGGCCGCCCCGAGGGCGCCGACATGCCGGTCGTGCGCATCGCCTTTGACCGCCCCGACATCCGCAACGCTTTCCGCCCCGGCACAGTCGACGAGCTGTACCGCGCGCTCGACCACGCACGCCAGACCTCCTCGGTCGCGGCCGTCATCCTGACGGGTAACGGCCCGTCGGCGCGCGACGGCGGCTATTCCTTCTGCTCCGGCGGCGACCAGCGGGTCCGAGGCCGCGACGGCTACTGCTACGAGGTCGAGGGAGCGGACCCGGAGGCGGCCACTGCCCAGCGCCGCGAGCAGATCGACCCGGCACGCGCCGGACGCCTGCATATCCTCGAGGTTCAGCGCCTGATCCGCACGATGCCGAAGGTCGTCATCGCGGCTGTTCCCGGCTGGGCCGCCGGTGGCGGACACTCCCTCAACGTGGTCGCGGACCTGTCGGTCGCCTCCATCGAACACGCGGCCTTCATGCAGACGGACGCGAACGTCGGCTCCTTCGACGCGGGCTACGGCTCGGCGCTGCTGGCCCGCCAGGCGGGCGATAAGCGGGCGCGCGAGATTTTCTTCCTCGCGGAGCGCTACGACGCGCAGACTGCCGAGCGCTGGGGCGTCATCAATCGCGCCGTCCCCCACGCGCAGCTGGAGGAGACGGCCCTGGAGTGGGCGGCAACCATCGCGACGAAGTCCCCGCAGGCCATCCGCATGCTCAAGTTCGCCTTCAACCTGGCGGACGACGGACTGGCCGGTCAGCAGGTCTTCGCCGGCGAGGCCACGCGCATGGCCTACATGACGGCCGAAGCACAGGAGGGGCGCGACGCCTTCCTCGAGCATCGCGCCCCCCGCTGGGAGGATTACCCCTACTACTACTGAGCTACTACTGCGGTTTGCTCCACTTCTGGGATGCGCCGCCGTGGCAATCCCAGACCGTCAGGCGGTTGCCGTTCGTGTAGTGGTCTCCGTCCAGCGTCAGACACTTGCCTGAGTGCGGGTTGTAGTACTGGTTGCGCGGCGTGTAGTACCAGGTTTGGGAGGGCGCGCCGTTGCAGTCCCAGAGGTGGGTGTAGGTCCCGTTCTCGGTGCCCTGGTATTCGAGGTCGACGCACTTGCCCATGACGGACAGTGTGTTGCCGTCGTAGGTGACGCGCTGGGCGGGAACCGAGGCGCAGTCGTAGAGCTGGATGGGCGTCCCGTTGGCGGATGCTCCCTCTCGAACGTCCATGCACTTTTGCCCCTGGTTCACGACGTTGCCGTTGCCGGCCGTGTTCTGTCCCATGTAGAGCACGTCCCAGGCGTGGAGGTTGTCGACGTCAATATCGACGTAGTTACCTTTCTCGTCGGTGCCGAGCCGCGAGGGCAGGGCAACGGCTCGCGTCCCGCGCTCGGTGTCCGGGGTGACCTTGTAGACGGTGCCCGGCGTGGGCGAGTCACCGTAGTGGTAGCGCACGGTGAAGGACCCCGTGTCGCTCACCGAATTGCCCGGGTCGCGCCAGAATTCGTCGTTGCCCAGCAGGTTGATCAGGTGGATGACGTCCATCCCGCCCGAGCGCATGACGCGGGCGTAGATCGTGTTTTTCAGGCCGTTGCGCGACACGTTGTATCCGGGGATCTCCACGATCGAGTCGTCGAGGGGACGCAGGGTCGGCCCGTAGAACAGCTCCTCGTACCCGGTGGTGACGTCGTAGTAGCGGGTGATCCACTGCGTCAGTTCCTCGTCCATCCACTTGGTACGGTCCGGGAAGTAGGCTGCTGCAATCATGCGGTCGCCCTGCCCCATCTCGATGTGGCTGGCGCCGTTGGCCGCGAGCGCCGCATCGAAGAGCTGGACGGAGGGGGTGGAGAAGGAGTTGATGTGTAGCTCGTCGAGGTTGATGTACCCGTAGTCGCCCTCGTCGACGCTGATCGTGACGGTGTGGTCGCCCTGGGTGAGATACGCCCAGGTGCCTCCCTCGATGTTCCAGTGGTCCCAGTCCGGTGTGAGGCCAAGAAGGACGTTGCGCGAGACGACGCGCCCGTCGACGGAGAAGGTTCGCGCCGCCATGTCTCCCGTGGCGTTGGACCACCGGGGGACGAGGCCGTAGTTGCGCGAGGCGTCCACGTGGACGCGGAAGGTCACGGAGTCTCCGCGCTCGCCGAAGTGGTCGATGAATCCCGTGCCTGAGTAATCGCGGTGATCGGTGGCCACCTGCACGCCCGAGCGCGTTGCGGTCGATGCTTCGGCCTCGTACCCGGGGCCGTTGTTCCACTTGTTGTTGACGTAACCGGCGACGACGGCGGGCTTGTTCCCCGACAGGATGCGCTGTTGCTGGAGGTAGTTTTGCACTTCCTCGTAGCGTTCGTGGGAGTCCCACATTTCCGTGTACTCGTAGGTCGCTGCCCCTGCGGCCATGTGGTCCATACCGAAGCCGTCCACCGCGTTCATTCCGACGGGTTTCCCGGTGGCGTCAGCCGTCTGATCGATGAGCGTGCCGAAGGCTTTGGGCAGATCGACCGGTACGCCTCCGGTTGTCGCCATGCCTCCCTGGTGATCCTCGCTGTGGCCCCAGTCGCCAAGCTGGTCGAGGTGGGTCCCGTCGAACCCAATGTCCTCGCTCTGGTGGACGTACTGGGAGACGATGTGCGAGCGCCACGCCGGGTTGGATGGGTCCATGATCCACAGGGTGGAGTCCGGACGGTTCGCCAGCATTTCGAAGGACCAAGGACTGCCACTCGAGCGGTAGGTCAGTCGCCAGTCGGGACTCACCCCGTAGGATTCGTAGCCGTTGAGCGCGGCGTAGCTCATGGAGTACGGGTAGGCCTCGACGGAACGCCACTGGGCGGCATGAATGAGGCCCGTAATGGTGTCTCGCGACATTTTCTCCCCGCCCCACGAGGACCAGGTGGGGGCGACGCCGTTTCCGTCGTAGGGAACCGGTGCCTCGTGGCGGTACATCCAGTCGTAGAACTGCAGGGCGTTGATGTGGTACTTCTGGGCGAGGTCGTCGACGGCCCTCTGCTGGCCCGCCCCGCTCATGCCCTCGGGGTAGGAGTCCAGGAATCCGAAGCGCAGGTAGCGATACGGGTCGGAGGACACGTCCAGCGCAGTCTCGCCCTGCGCGCCGTTGTCCGAGTCGGCTTCGATGACGTAGCCGGTGTAGTCGCGGTCGGGGGCGCTGAACTCCCAGGATGCGCGCCCGTATCCGTCGACGGGCCGATCGTCCGAGGCCATGACCTGTTCACCCAGGTGCATGAGGCGGAATCGAACGTGGGAGGCGCCGGTGACCTGGGCGGTCACGTCGACGCTCTGGTTAGGCAGGTATCGGGCGTTTTCTGTCCAGACGCGTGTGATCTGCGCCTGGGCGTGCGCCGGCGTCACCATCCCGATGATTCCGGCAGCGGTCGCCGCTGCCGTCGCGACGATCGCTATTTTCGCGGGTAATACTCGCGATTTCATGGTGTGTTCCTTTTCAAGACATCGTTGTCTGCCCCGCGCGTGGGTCGGGCGAGGACGGAGCACAAATGGCCTCCGTCGAGCGCGCGTGCTGCGTGCGCGCGTCGAGGCGTCGTCTCCTTCGTCGGTGACGAGGCCTATGAAGACCCCCGGGGGCGGCCATCGGTGCCGGCCCCGGGGGAATCGTCATGTGGAGTTAGCGAATGTAGACTAGGGCCTCCCATTCTCCGAGGGTTTCCGGGACTCCCCGGTCCCCCTCGGGCAGGTCGCGGTTGGCCAGGATGAGGTCCCCACTCACCCCGCGCGCCGCATCACCGAGGGAGGCGGGCTGGGAGGAGAGGTTGACGAGGACCGTTGCCACGGCCTCGGCGAGCGTGCGGCGGTAGGCGAAGATCGCGGGCGAGGGGGTCTCGATGCGCTCAAATGAGCCGGCCGCGATGACGGGGAGTCCGTGCCGGATGTCCGCGAGCGCGCGGTAGTAGGCGTAGATGGAGGATGGGTCGCCGACCTGGGAAGCGGCGTTAGTCTCCCGATAGTTCGGGGTGACGCCAATCCAGGGGGAACCCTGCGTGAAGCCGGCGTTCTCGCTCGCGTCCCACTGGACGGGGGTGCGCGCGTTGTCGCGGCCGGTGAAGGCCAGCCCCTTCAGGACCGACTCGGGGCTCTCGCCCGACTCCACGGCCTCGCGGTAGTAGCGCAGCGCCTCGACGTCGCGGTAGTCGTCGATGCCCCCGAAGACGCTGTTGGTCATGCCGAGTTCCTCGCCCTGATACACGTAGGGCGTCCCGCGCAGCATGTGCAGGGCCGTAGCCAGGGCCGTTGCCGACTCGTAGCGCCACGCCTCGTCACCGAAACGGCTGACGGCGCGCGGCTGGTCGTGATTGTCCAGGTAGAGGCTGTTCCAGCCAACCTCGCCCTGGGCCTCCTGCCACGCGCTCAGGCAGTCGGCGAGCTCGCCGGACCGCAGCGGGCGCGGGTGGAACTTCCCCGCTTCAAGACCGAGGTCGACGTGGTCGAATTGGAACACCATGTCGAGCTCACGCCGGGCAGGATCCGTGAACAGCAGGACGTTGTCGCGGCGCACGCCGGGGCACTCGCCAACCGTCATCGTGCCGCTGCGGCCCTCGAACACCTCGCGGCGCATCTCGGCGAGGTATTCGTGCAGGTGCGGACCTTCAGAAAAGTGCGGGAAACCCTCACCCCACGCGCGCCCGGAGTAGACGATGCCGTCGGGCATGCCCGGGTCCTTCGAGATCAGGTTGATGACATCCATGCGGAAGCCGTCGACACCGCGGTCGAGCCACCAGTTCATCATCTCGTAGACGGCCGCGCGAACCTGCGGGTTCTCCCAGTTCAGGTCAGGCTGCTTCTTGTGGAACAGATGCAGGTAGTACTGTCCCGTGGCCTCATCCCACGCCCAGGCCGAGCCAGAGAAGAAGGACCCCCAGTTGTTGGGCTCAGCCCCGGCCTCGCCGCCCACGCACCCGGGGCGAGGATCGCGCCAGATGTACCAGTCACGCTTCGGGTTATCCCGCGAGGACCGCGACTCGACGAACCACGGGTTCTCGTCCGAGGAGTGGTTGACGACCAGGTCCATGACGAGGCGCATGCCCCGCTCGTGGACGCCCTCCAGCAGGCGATCGAAGTCCGACAGGGTGCCGAACATCGGGTCGATGTCGTAGTAGTCGGCGATGTCGTAGCCGTTGTCGGCCTGCGGGGAGGCGTAGATCGGCGAGAGCCACAGGACGTCCACGCCGAGCCCCTTCACGTAGTCCAGCTTCTGTCGGATGCCTTCGAGGTCCCCGAAGCCGTCCCCGTTGGAATCCTTGAAGGAGCGCGGATAGATCTGGTAGACGACCGCGCCCTTCCACCACTCGTCTGCCCCCAGGCCGTTGCCGTGGGGGTGTAGCGCATCGTTACAGAAGAACATGGAGCACCTGCCATACGTTGAGGTCGGGGAGGGAAACGACGGCCTGGCCGTCGACGATTCGCACGTCCAGGGGGATGAGCGTCGAACCCGCGTCGGGATCCGCTGCCGACACGCGCGGCACGCGCCCGAACAGGGGTTTCAGACGCAGCGTACCGCCTCGCAGCGCGATCGCCGGGCGGTGGGGACCGTCCCACACCGTGTCGGACTGGCCCACCAGGTTGATGAGGTGGACGACCAACGCGTCACCGGCACGAGTGACGCGCCGCCACACGCACCCGGGGGCTGCCTCCCAGCACACGGGGGCCTCGTCGAAGGACACGTCGATGTCCGCGTTGTATGCGCCCACGTACGAGGCCGTCACGTCAACGATGCCGGGGTCCACGAGGATCTCATCGTTTGCGACGAGGAAGTCGTACCAGCTGGCGAGCATGTCGAGGGTCTCGTCCTCGGCGGGCATGTTGCGCACGTAGTACGGGTCGACGAGGATGTGGCCGTCCTCTCCGGCGAGGAGCTGGGTGGCGCCGTGCGAGAAGAGGGTCGCCATCGTAAGCCGCGTGGACGCGTCGCCTACGTCGCGGGCGGCCTTGTCGTAGATGGACTGGTAGGCCGCCAGGACGACCGGCTTCCCGCCCCCGACGAGGCGAGCCCTCGTCGCCACGCGAGCCAGGGCCTCGTACGTGGTGACGGGTTCCCAGGGCTCGATGTAGACCGCGTCCTGCGGGGCGCTCGGCGAAGACCAGGTCGGGAAGTCGTTGACGTTGTTGAACACGAGGGTCGCGCCGGGCACCGCCTCGCGCACGCCTCGGATGAAGGTGTCGAAGGAGGAGGCGACGTCGACGATCTCCCCATCGGGGCGGACGGCCGCCTTCGGGTAGCCGTACTGGTCGAGATGGAAGCCGTCGAAGCCGACCTCGCGCGCGGCCGCCGCAACGTCTGCCGCGAAGTGGGCGAGCCAGCGCGGGTGCGCAGGATCGACGATGCGCAGGAAGTCAGCGAGCGAGTACGGCTCCCCCGCCGCATCCAGCAGGGCCGCGTCCTCCCACTGTTCCCACTCGTCATTGCCGACGCCGTACACGGCCGCGTAGCCAATCGACCGCGTGCCCACCGCGCGCAGGGCCTCGATGAGGGCGCGCACGGTCGCGAGGGAAATCGGCTGATCGAGGGCGTCGAGGTACTCCTCTCCCCCGCCCAGCAGATCCGCGTGCCGATACGCCCAGTCGTAGAACTGAATGCCGGTCAGGTGCAGGCGACGCGCGAAACGGGCCACGGCCCGGGCGTCCTTTCCCGGACGGAAGGACGCGACGAAACCGTAACGCAGGCGCTCCGACGCCGACGCGCACACCTGGAGAGCGCTCGACGCGCCGGTCGCGGGCTGGGCGACGCCGTACCCGCCGACGGTCAGTTCTCCCAGGTCCACGAGGCCGGGGCGCTCGCACGGGACCTCGCGCACGACCTCGCCCAGGTGGGTCACGACGAGGTTGCCGGGATGGGAGGCCTCGACGCGGATCGCCTGGCCGGGCAGGTAGACGGATTGGGTGGGGAGGAGCAAGGGAATCATCCTTTCACGGCTCCTGCGGTCAAGCCCGCAACGAAGTGACGCTGGAAGATCAGGTACACGACGATGACGGGGAGGATCGCGATCAGGGACGCGGCAAACACGAGCCCCCACTGGGTGGAGTTTTGCCCGTGGAACAGCTGAATAGCGATCGGGAGAGTGCGCTTCGTTTCCGTCGAAATGACCGTCAGGGCCCACGCGAACTCGTCCCAGGTGGCCAGGAAGGTGAAGATAACGGTCGTCGCGAGCGCCGGCCTAGCCAGCGGCATCGCGAGGCGCCAGTAGCGGGTCCACACGTTCGCCCCGTCGACCTCCATGGCCTCGTCGAGCTCGCGCGGGATCCCCTCGAAGAAACTGCGCAGCAGGAACGTGTTAAGCGCCAGGTTTCCCGACACGTAGAACAGCACGAGGGCCCACAGGTTATCGATGAGGTGCAGCTGCTTGGTGAGCACAAACTGCGGGATGATGAGCATCATCGAAGGAATCATGAGGCCGAGGAGGAGGGCCCGGAAAAACCACTCCTTGCCCGGGAAATCGAATCGCGCGAACGCGTAGGCCATCATCGAGGAGAGCCACACGGCGAGCACCGTCGACGTCACGGACACGAACGCCGAATTCAGGGCGTAGCGGGAAAAATCCTGCGTCGTCCACGCCTGCACGAAGTTGTCGACCGTGCCCGGGTCGGGAATGAACTTCGGTGGCGTCTCCAGGACATAGGCCTGCGGCTTGAAGGCTGTCGACACCATGTAGGCGAAGGGCAGGATCATGACGATCGCACCGACCGTCAGGACGACGAAGCGCAGCGACGTTCCGGCGGCGCGCATTGTCTTGCGTGACGTGCTCATGCTCCCGCCCTCTCATCGTCACGGTTCAACACCTTGAGCTGAACAATCGAAATGATGAACACGAGAATCGTCAGGACGACCGCGATCGCCGAGCCGTACCCGAAGTTCAAGTCGGAGAACGCCAGGCGATACATGTAGGTGAGCAACACCTCGGTCTGGCCGTTGGGCCCACCCTTCGTCATGAGAAGCACCGACGTGAAGACATTGAGTCCGCCGATCACCAGCATCACGATCACGAAGACGGTGGCCGGCCAGATCGCCGGCACGGTCACGGCCTTAAAACGCTGCCACCAGTTCGCCCCATCGACGAGGGCGGCCTCCTCCAACTCCTTCGGCACCCCCTGGAGGGCGGCGAGGAAGATCATCATCGACCAGCCAATCCCCTTCCACACCCCCAGCGCGCAGATCGCGATCATCGCCGTCCAACGGTTCGACAGCCACGACGTGTCCCCCGCGCCCAGGTGGGCGGTCCCCAGCATGTAGTTAATGAGCCCCTGGTCGGCAAACAGGTACTTGAAAAGCAGCGACACAACCACCCAGGACGTGACCACGGGCAGGTAGTAGAGCACCCGGAACAGGGGCTGGAGCGGTGCCTTCGAGCGCAGCAGCATCGCAACGGCGAGGCCGAGGATGATCTGCGGGGGCACCGTCAGCACCATGTAGATCCCAGAGTTACCCAGACCCGTCCAAAACGATGGGTCATGGAAGGCCTTCACGTAGTTGTCCAGGCCCACAAAGTCCGAGTTCGAGCCCTTCACGATGTTCCAGTCGTAAAAGCTCATCTGCCCCGAACGCACCATGGGGTACAGGACGCACAGGGCGAACAGGATCATTCCCGGTGCCAAGAACAGGTAGGGGGCCACCGGGTTCCTCCGGGAGGAACGCCGACGCGCGCGAGGCGCCACGGCCTCGTCCGCGGTGGGGGTGCTCATGAGGAGTCCTTTCCCGGGCCCAGCCCCGCGCGCGTGGGGGCCGGGCCCGGTTGCAGGAGCGACGCCAGGTTACTTGGCGGCGCTCAGGAGCGGGTCAATCTGCTGTGCGGCCTTCGTCAGGGCTTCCTTGACGGTCACCTTGCCTTCGAAGGCGGGGGTCAGCTCGGTCTTGAGGATCTCGTCGACCTTCCCGGAATCGGGGATGGACAGGCGAGACTTCGCGGTCTTGAGCTGCTCGGAGAAGATCTTTGTACCCGGCGTCGCCTCGGCCTCCTCGGCCGCGTACTCGGCGACGACCGTCATCTGGCCGGCCTTGCTCATCGGCAGCTGGAACTCGCGCGACTGGGTGAACTCGAGGAACTTGTACGAGGCCTCGAGATTCTTGGTCTGCTCCGTGATGACGATGGACTCGCCGCCGACGACCGAGATCGATCCGCCCTCACCGGCGGGGACCTTGGAGTAGGTGGGCTTGAAGTCCGGGTAGGAGCCCGCCCAGATCTGGTCCATCCACGGGCCGTCGAGGATCGTCGCGTACTCGCCGTTCGGCATGCCGTCCTGCGTCTTGGTCGCGCCCTCGTTGCCGATGATCGCGTTGGGGATCTGCCCCTCCTTGTACAGGTCGACGAGGAACTGGACGCCGGCCACGGACTTATCGGAGTCCAGGTAGCCCGAGGCCTTCGTCTGGTCGGGGTCGGAAATATCGCCGCCCGCGCTCCAGATCCACGGCATGATGTTCCACTGCGAAATGTCGCCGTCTGCGAACGCGTAGACCGAGCCACCCGCGTCCTTGGCCTTGGTGGCGAGGTCCTTCAACTCGTCGAAGGTCTCGGGGGCCTTGTCGACGCCGAGCTTCGACAGGGCATCGGGGTTGGAGATGAGCACGCGCGTGTTCGTATCCAGGGGCAGGCCGTAGTGGTGGCCGTTGTACAGGGTCGTGCCCAGCAGGCCCGGATACACCTTGGCCGCGAGCGCGTCGTAGTTCGGCATGTTTCCGTCGAGTTGCTTGAGGACACCCAGCTTGGCGAACTGAGCGTTCCAACCGAGGTCGGTTCGGATCAGGTCGGGCAGCTCTCCGGCCGCGGCGCCGGTCGTGAGCTTCTGCTTGAGGCCGTCGTACGGCATGTCGACGTACTTGATGGTGATTCCGGGGTTCGCCTTCTCGAAGGCGGGGATGATTTCCTTCTCCAGCGCGTCCTTCTGGGCGCTGTTGGAGCCCGCGCCGTACGTGCCCCACAGGGTCAGTTCGACGGTCGAGGAGCCGGATCCGGAGTCGGAGGACGATGACTGGTCGGCAGTGTTACCGCCACAGGCTGCGAGCATCGAGGCCGCAGCGAAAAGGGTGACACCGACGGTGAGGAGACGCTTCTGCTTCATTGCACTGTGATCTTTCTCGTGATCGCGACCACCTTTGGCCGCTTGGAGGTAATTTCACCACGCAAAATTAGTCTTGTCAATACGCTAGGCAAATTTGAGATTCACGTGTAATCTTTTTTTCACCAGAAAGGAATGGTCATGACCTGGCAGCCCAAAGACGAGCTCGCTTCTGCGGTCGCGCTCGAAGTCCTCATCCACGGCCCGCTCGGCCGCGCTGAACTGGCCCGACGCCTCGGCCTGGCCCCCGCGACGCTCACGCGTATCTCGACGGAGCTCATCGCCTCGGGCCTCCTCGCCGAGGTCCCCGAAGCGACCCAGCGCACCTCCGGTCGCCCGACCATCCCCCTCGACGTCGTCCCCTCCTCGCACTACTTCCTGGGCATCAAGCTGACGGACAGCGCGCTCGACGCCACCGTCATCGACCTGAAGGCGACTCCGCGCGACTCCTACCGAGTCCCCCTCGACTCCCTCACCCCCATCCGCGTCGTTCGGGAGATCGCGGACCTGGCTCACCGCGCCCGCTCGGCCTACCGCATCGACGCGATCGGCATCGCTGTCGGCGGCATCGTGAACGCCGACGGCACCGTCGAGTCAGCCCCCTTCCTCAAGTGGCACGACGTCCCGCTCGCTTCCCTCGTCACCGAGGCGACCCACCTGCCTGCCTTCGTCGCAAACGACCTGTCCGCCTACACGCAGATCCAGCACTGGTTCGGGTCGGGCACCGGCCACTCCAACTTCGCCGTCATCACGGTGGGCGTGGGCGTGGGCTACGGGTGCGTCGCGAACGGGGCGCGCCTGGAGAACGAGGACTCGGGCATCGGCCTCGTCGGGCACTGGCCGTTGGACCCCCTCGGCCCCATCTGCTCCCAGGGGCACCGGGGTTGCGCCGAAGCCATGCTGACGACCCCCGCAATCTGCCGGGACGCATCGGCCGCCGTCGGCCGCCGCCTCGAATGGAGTGACGTCATCACCCTCGCTTCTGAGAAGCACCCCGCGGTGGAGGCAATTCTGGCGGCGTCGGGGCGTGCCCTCGGCAGGCTCATCGGCCTGGTGGCGTCGTTGACGGCGCCCGAGCTCGTCATCATCGGCGGCGAGGGCGTCGCTCTCGCATCCCTGAGCGGCGATGCCGTCCGGGAGGGCATCGACGAAGTGCGCGACCCGCGAGCCACCTCGATTCGCGTCACCCTCTCCGACGGCTCCAACGAGGCCTGGTCTCGTGGTGCCGGCGTCATTGCATTGCAGGGCTACATCGCGGCCCGAGCCGCGTAGCCGGCCTCCGTGCAACCACACGCACGCTGCCACCGATTCAGCTCATCGACGCGACTATCGGCATCGTTCCGGCGCCCCTGAGCGACATGCCCCCGCAATTCCGCATGCAATTCCCTGAGGGCTCACACCCGCAACGACCCACAAACCGCAGAATTTCAACGATCTGAGTTCACATTTTGAAATACATTCAGGGGAATTGCATGCGAAATTTCTCCCCGCCTGATGAGAGGCGATCACAAGGACTGCGAACGCACAGACAGACGCTCATCATGAGTAGCCTCAGCTGTATCTCCGGTACAAAACTCTCCCAACACACCCCCACCAGCAGCCCAACCGGTACAAAACTCTCCCAACACGCCCAAAATTGCCCATTTCAGCCCGTTTTGCCCGAGCAGGGAGAACTTTGTACCGCTCGCACCACCACGCCCCCCAGCAGGGAGAACTTTGTACCGCACCTAGCGCCAAACCCGGTACAAAACTCTCCCAACACACCCCCACCAGCAGCCCAACCGGTACAAAACTCTCCCAACACGCCCAAAATTGCCCATTTCAGCCCGTTTTGCCCGAGCAGGGAGAACTTTGTACCGCTCGCACCACCACGCCCCCCCAGCAGGGAGAACTTTGTACCGCACCTAGCGCCAAACCCGGTACAAAACGCTCCCAACACGCCAAAAATTGCCCATTTCAGCCCGTTTTGCCCGAGCAGGGAGAACTTTGTACCGCTCGCACCACCACGCCCCCCAGCAGGGAGAACTTTGTACCGCACCTAGCGCCAAACCCGGTACAAAACTCTCCCAACGCCCCCGTTCTACAGCGGTTCCGCGAAAAAGTTCGCCCAGCACACCCCACACCACAACAGAACCGCGAAAAAGTTCGCCCTGCACTCCTAAAAACGGCGTTTTTCGCCTCTTTCGCCCCTGCAGGGCGAATTTTTTCGCGCACAAGCAAGCAACAAGCCACACAGGGCGAATTATTTCGCGCACTGGGGATAGAACAGGAAGTGCTGACGAAGGTTGTATGCGCTGATATTTAAGGTCGCCGCCGGAGGGGCCTGGCCAGGCTTCGAGACGGGGCCCGGCTGCGGCGGACGTAGGCGGCGGCGGAACCGAAGGGCCTGGCTGCGGCGGCCGTAGGCGGCAGCGGGACCGAAAGGCCTAGCTGCAGCGGCCGTAGGCGGCGGAACCGAAGGGCCTGGCTGCGGCGGCCGTAGGCGGCGGAACCGAAGGGCCTGGCTGCGGCGGCCGTGGGCGGTGGCGGGGCCTGGCCGGGCTTCGAGATCGACCACTCCGAGCCGTCAGGCTCGCGTGTGGCGATCTCGCG
>ERZ772979.616-NODE-616-length-23919-cov-22.619678_pt1 | contig 23919 bp, 19 predicted proteins | sample MGYA00511130_ERZ772979 | MGnify/ENA primary metagenome ERZ772979 (study PRJEB29015, sample SAMEA2738103) | human oral metagenome | biome: human oral; feature: human-associated habitat; material: saliva | place: China | collected 2186 ... | reverse complement strand
CATGCATCAATCCTTTCAAACAAAATGACGGATACACAGACAATTGAACACGCCCGTACGTCCTGGACACGAACGTCTTCATCGATGCGGCAAATGCGTACTATGCGTTCGATCTGGCCCCCGGATATTGGGACTTTCTCGTCCGGCTATTCGTCTCTCAACACGCCGTGAGTATCAAGTCGGTGTACGACGAACTGGGTGACGCGGGCGACGGTGATCCTCTCAAGGACTGGGCGAAGCAGCATAAGCAACACTTTATCGCTCCCGACTTACGTGTGGTGGCCTGCTACCAGCAGGTCATGGCGTGGGCAAAAGACAACTATGAGCCGTCGGCAGTCAGCGAGTTTCAACGCGTTGCGGACTCCTGGATCGTTGCGCACGCGCTGGCAAACGGGTGGGTGGTCGTCACGCATGAAAAGTCGGCACCTAGGTCGAAGAGACGGATCAAGATTCCGGATGCATGTGCCGCGCTTGGGGTGGAGTGTCTCAATCCCTTCATGATGCTTCGCCAGCGAGGAATGAGCCTCGCCCTCTAGCTGCGTCAACACGCAGGAGCGTCCACCATGCTCGGCGTGGGGGTGACCTCCCTATGCGAGCATCGTCACGATGGTATCCAGAACTCATCGAGGTCGATGAGAGCCCTCAGGACTGGCTGTCTTGCTCGTCGCCGGGGAAGGGGAGGCCGTTGTCGGCGGCGTAGGTACGTGCAGTGTCGATGAGCTGGGGGTCCTGTTGGAAGCAGACCACCGGTGTCGACCAGTGCCTCTCCCCGGAGGGTGGGAGCACGTCGATGAGAGTGAAGGTACCGACGTTGTCGAGGGTCGTGCTCTCCCCGACCGTGAGGGTCTGATCCATGCCCTCCGGCACGTTGACTCCATCGGACCAGCTCACGGTGAGCGTGGCGTGTGGCGCGTCGCCGGCAGCATCGGCCTCGATGCCCGTGAGCCGCAGGGGGCTGAACCCTTCGATGAGCTGATACCTGACCGCTGATTCAAGAACGTAGGTCGTGCCATCGCACGCAGGCAGGTCGCGTTCCTCGTTGGGCGACGAACACGCTCCAACGAGCGACGCGGCGAGTCCGATGGCGCAGGCGATCCGAAGGCCACGACTGATACGTGCGGACATGACATGACCCCCTGAGTGATGTCGACGGTTGGGGCGCTCGGGCGAGCGCAGCGGTGAAGCCGGTTACAGGTACTTCTTGAAGGTTGTCTTGATCGCGAGCATGGTGTCGATCATCCAGTCAAAGTGCTCACTCCACCGGTCCCTGTCGTCGAATGATACGTTCTTATGGACGATGATGCGGCTCGCTTTGCGGTTCGGGAGCTCCCGCCAATCAAAGCTCAGGCCAGCCTCGGCTTCAATCGTCTCCCTCATGGCGTAGAGCGAGCGGAACAGATCCTTATCCTGATCGATGTACAGCTCGACACTCACCTCGCTTCGCTTGTGGACCTGTGACGCTTCGATATGGCACTGAGACGAGCCGATGGCGAAACTCATCCAATAGTCCTTCGAGGGCTTGCGACGGCGGAAGTTGTGCGAAAAGCGTGTGTCCTGAACGGCATAGTCCTGGAATGCAGCCCAGTAGTCGTAGCGTAGCTGCTGGCCCGCATCCGGTGACGTCGCCTTCTTGACTTCCTTGGTCCAATCGTTGGGTCGTTCGACAACCTCGAATTTCACGGCCGGATCGGAGGAACCGATGCGAAACAGCTTGATTTCGCACAGGAAGAAGCCGATGTTCTCGTCGGTGTGGTTGTTGAGCCATTCGACTGCGGCTCGATGCTCCTCTCGCGCGCGTTTAACGAGCCAGACGATCACATCCGCTGATTTTCCAGACGCGTAGGTGATCAGCTTTCCGAGGTGGTCGTGATCGGTGTCTTCCAGCTGGTTCTCGATGATGATTGTTCTGTCCGTGCCGGTCTCCGACGCGAAGATATCGACGTTGAAATCGCCGACGCAGGACTCTATCTCGTCGACCGTCATGTCAATCTCGATGGCGTCAGAGAGGAGGGCCATGTTCTCGTCCTGCGCGAGCCACGGGGTGAAATCGAGTGCCTCGTGGGGCCATACCGTTCGCAAGTCGCGTATCTCTTCGAGCCTGCTCAGAGCGACCATCGTGTGTTTCCTTGTCGTGTTATACCTGCGAACCCGTTGCGCGGCCGCTGTGGTTGTTCATGGGAAGAGCGCGGCGTATCGGCGCCCCGGAGAGATCAGAGGGAGGTGAGGCGGTCATCCTTGATGACCTCTGCCCAGGTTGCATCTGCTTGCTCGGACTCGCGGGAGGTCGCCTCAATGGCCTCGGACATGCGGGTGCACCACTCCTGCATGATCTCGCGGCGATCAGTGCAATCCTCCGCCAGCTCCTTGTACGCGCCACGCACGACGGAAAAGCCCCACGCGGCTCCTTTCGGCGGCACGACGACCCTTTCCAAGTCGGAACGCAGCTCCTCATGCCTGGCGATCAACGCCCTCATTTCGTCCGTGTCGCACGCGAAACCCTTGCTCATGAGTGACTCCCATCGTCGATCGTGTCGGGGAAGAACAGGCCGTTGGCTCCAGCGTATCGGCGCGCCGTCTCGATGAGGCGCGGATCGGGTTCGAAGAGAATGACCGGCCGTGGGAACATGTCGCCGTCGAGGGGTGCTTCCATGTCGACCAGGGTAAAGCTCCCGACGTTGCTGAGCGACGCGGACTCCCCCTGGGCCAGTTCTGCGCGCATCCCGGGAGGGGGAGTCCCTGCGCCGGGCCTCCACGTGACCGCGAGCGTGACGCGGGGAATCCCGTCTGTGATCTCCGAGCGAAGAACGCTCATGGCCGGCTCGCGAAATCCGTCGATCAGGCCGCAACGAACGGCGTGACCGGGGATGATCCACCGGCGGTCCTGGTGAGTCATGTTCTGCCTATCGTGTCGGGGTGGAAGTGCTGGGGGAGCGGCGACACTCTCAGGCGAGAAGTGCGCCCTGCGCGCGGTGCCGCGTTATTTGACGGCACCGAGGGTGACGTTTCCGTAGTACTCTCCGAAATCCTCCCAGGAGATGGTGAATTCCCCGTTGGGGGTCGCGCTTCCCGTCTCCGAGACCGTGTTGGTACCGTGCGGATTGACGAGCGTGAGGCCCGACGAATCGGCGTGTGTGACCACGTAGGAGTGTCCTCGGTAGATGTCGATGCGCGTCTCCTGCCCGTTGGGCAGTGTCACATCCACGGGGGCGGTTCGGTTCTCGAACGCGTCGCTGTACTCCGTGTTGGCGATGGTGGGCTGCCCGCTGTTGGCGGCCTCGATGATCGTCTGTTGTTCGCTGGCGTCGTAGCCGCTTCCAAAGCCGAAGAAGCCGTCCCCGTGAACCGTGGATGTTCCCTGACCGGTGACGCGAGGGAGAGCCTGGCGGGGGTAACCGGCCGCTATCCCGCTTTCAAAGAAGGTTGACCTGTTGACTCCGCCCGGGTGGAGCTGGGAAAACGCCTTTTCGTACAGGGAGATGACGCCCGCAGACCCGCTGGAACGCGCTCCGTTGGCGTACGTGTCTCGCACCAGGACTTCCGTGGAGGAACCGGAGGAGAAGAAGCCGGGCTTGTCGTAGACCGTGACGATGTAGCCGTCGATCGTTCCGTCTTGGTTGTAGTGCGGCCGAATGCCGTCGGCGAGGAGGGCCTGTCCCTCGGGGGAGTTCATGACGGCCATCAGCGATGCCAGGTAGTAGCAGTCACCGATGCTTCCCTGAGCGATTGCGCGCAGGTCGAAGCCGCCCTCTCGCAGGGCCTTGATTTCGGCGTTGATCCTGTCAATGTCGCGCTCGCTGAGACACTCCGTGCGGGAGGGGTCGAAGAAGCCACCCGCGAACTTTGACTTCTTCGCGACGGGTTCGATCGACAGGGCCTGTTGCAGGCTGAGGGCGAGGTCCTCGGCCTCTTGCTTGAGCCTGTTGTAGCGCTCCCTGTACTCGCCCTGGAGGGTGCGCGCTTCGGTGAGGAGGGAAAAGTACGCGTTAATGCGCTGCACGGCGGGAGTGTGCTCGAACGCATCGTCGAGCTTTTGCGCGGCGGGACGCAGGGTGTTCTCCACGTAGTTATGCATGGCGCGTACGTTCCACGAGTAGGATTCGACGTCGTTGGCCGCGCAGGTCATGCCTTCGTTGAAATGGATCATGCGGCTGCGTGCTCGCTGCTGTGATTCCAGGTAGTCGAGGTGCGCGTGGCCCTTCCATGTCGAGATGGACGACGGGATACGTGACACTGCCTGCTCGATGGTGTCTGCTTCCGTGGCGCTTGCGTGCAGGGCGTGAGCGACCGATGCGATGGAATCTGCGTTACCGGGGGCCCCAGGGATCATGGATGAAAACCAAGTCATGGCGCGTCCTTTCTCGCCAACCGTGGTGTCCTCGCGACCGACAATAGCCGCAGCAGTGATGCGCGTCAAACACTTTGTGGTGCGAGATGCGTGCGGGAGGCGCGTCCGTGCCGCATGCGGGACGCGTGCAGGAGGGGGCCGGGGCTGTACTCGATGGACATGGCGGAAAGCACACCTTTGTGATTGCTTGCGGCTATTCTCCGTCGCCCACAAGTCTACGGCGTGCGCGCCATCCAGTCAACAATTTGTTAGGACAAAGCAGCAATTCCTTGTCACTGTGCGAAAAGATTGGCCTCGAAGGAGTAGCGCGATGCCCGGTAGATGTGGTCGCCGTACTCCACGATGCGTCCGGAGGGATCGTATGTCGTGCGCTGCGTCGTCAGCAGGGCAGCACCGCGGTGCTCGGACAGAAGCTTGGCCTCCTTGGTGGTTGCGGTACGCGCCCCGATGACCTGTCGGGCTGAGGTGAGGGTGACGCCTCGCTCGCGCATGAGATCGTAGAGAGAGCCAGACTCGAGTTCCTGCATCGTGGGGGCAATGTCCGCTGGGATGAGGTTTGTGAGCACAGCGATCGGTTCGTTGTTCGTAAAGCGCGTGCGTTCGATGTGAACGATCAGCGTTCCTGCCTCGATCTTCAGTACCTCGGCCTCGGCCTCCGTGGCGGGGTGCGCCTCGTAGCGCTGGATCGTCGTCTGTACCTTGTGGCCGGCCTCAACCAGGTCCTTCATGAGGGAGGTGAGTTCCATGGGCCGGTGAACCTGCCTCGGGGAGACGATCGTGCCGACGCCGCGGCGTCGTGTCAGGAGACCGCGGTCGACGAGACGCTGCAGGGCCTGGCGCGCGGTTGGGCGTGAGACGTGCAAGCGAGCAGCCATTGATAGCTCGTCTTCGAGTCGAGTGTCCGCGGGCAACGCTCCGGTGTTGATGAGTTCAGCAATGGGTTCGGAGATCTGAAAGTACAACGGAACGGGAGAAGAGCGATCCAGCGTAATGTCCGGGATATAAGGCGTGCTAGTGGCAGCCTTGGATGCGTTGGGCATAGGTGACCTTCAGTATGGCAGGACTTCGGCCTCGTGAAATAAATACAGTTACATGGTATCAGGATCCATGGGGAGCTGGAGTAGCGGCGCGTCGAGCTGTATTGTATGGACAAAGTGAGGTGATTGTGTGTCGATCAGGCATATGTGGTAGGTCAGGCTTGAGAGCCGCCCCAATGGGGAGAAAAGGCCAACATGTTGCTGGAACGTCGCACTGTAGATATCCCGACAATGGGCCGCTTGGGCGTCGACGTCAAGCTCAAGGGCCTGATCCCAGCGTCATTCCGAGATCAGGCCCTATAGGAAGCCGCATAATGGCTATGAATGAACGCGTCCAAGAATTTAGGACGCAGGTCAGCGCCCCAGGTCTGACGGTCCCGCTTAGCGGGCCACGGCCTCGTCGATGACGGAGGCAACCTCGCGGGCAACCGACGCCCACGTGAAGTGCTCGCGCACCCGCGCGCCGACGGCCGCCGCGCACGAGGCGCGACGCACCGGGTCGGTGACGGCCTCGCGCAGGGCGGGCACGAGCGCGTTCGTGAGCTGCTCCGACGTCGCGCCGTCGACGATCCAGCCCAGGGCGGGGGAGGTGATAACTTCTTCGGTCCCGCCGCGCGGCGTCGCAATGATCGCGCAGTCGCCTAGGGCAGCCTCGAGGATGGAGGTGGGCAGACCCTCGGGGTACATCGACGGGTAGACGAACACGTCGGAACGACGGTAGAGGCTCATGACGCCGGGGAAGTCCAGCTTGCCGAGGAACGTCACGGCGGGGTCGGAGCCGTAGCGTGCGTGCAGCTCGTCTTCGATGGGGCCGGAGCCAGCGACAGCCAGGCGCAGCGGTACGTCGGGCAGCTCGGCGCGCAGGCGCGCGAAGGCGTCCAGCAGCGCGACGATGCCCTTCTCGGCGATGAGGCGGCCCGCGTAGGAGATGACGATCTCGGAGCCCTCGCCCCCGCGCGGCCACAGGCGTTCGTAGCGGTCGTCGGCCACAGCCGTATCCTCGGGCGTCACCGCGTTATACCACACGCCCGAGGCCTTGATTGTGAAGTGACGCAGCCACTTGTTGCAGTTGCGCGACACCCCATAGTAGGAGGTCACGTGCTTCTTGACGAAGTGGGCCAGGCCGTGCTCGTAGATGGCACCGAAGAAGTCCAGCACGGGGTTGCCCACGCTCATGTGCGCGGTGCCGTGCTCGATGAGTGCGACCGGGCGGCCCAGGCGGTGCGCGAGGCGAGCGCCGAGCAGGCTGGTCAGGTGGAAACGCGTGTTGACGATGTAGAAATCCGCGTTCTCGGCCTCGACGGCCGCCATCGTTTCCTTGAAGCGGGCGTCGCGCTTGAAGAAGGGGTAGCGCTGCTTGAAGATACTCTTGGTCGGCAGGCGGTAGATGCGCAGGCCGTCCTTGTCCTCGAAGCGGGGCAGGGACTCGTCGTGCAGGGACGTGACGATGAACACGTCGTAGCCGAGAAGTCGCAGCTGCTCGCTCAGGCGATCCTGGTAGCGTTCGATCCCGCCCAGGTAGGGCAGGAAGAACTCCATGAAGATTCCGACCTTGATGGGGGACTGAGAGCGGTCAGCCATTGACGGACTCCGTTTCGATAGGTGCGTTGCGAACGGGGATAAGCATGAACGCGACGAAAAGGATCGCGAGCAGCGCCATGGTTGAAGCATAGGCCAGGGATGCGCCCATCATCGCGTAGGATCGCACGAGCGGGGCGGCCGCGACGTAGGCGGTGCCGCCCGCGATCAGGAAAGCGACGAGGACGGCGCGCAGGCGGCGCATGGTGGCCAGCGCGTAGTAGAGGATGACGCCGGCCGCGTTGAGGGCGCCACCGAGGACGAGCACCATCAGCTCGGGCACGTAGTCGGACACGTCCGTGCCGAACACGAGGGTCAGCAGGGGAGCGCCAATAAAGTACGTGACGACGGCGACCAGCACGAAGGCTCCCGCGGTCGTGAACAGGCCGCGGCGCACGATCGAGAAAAACTCGCCGCGCTTGCCTTCGGTCCAACGCAGCGCCATGCGCGTGAGCAGGGGGCGGAACACAAATAGGGAGAGCATGTTGATCGCGACGGCCGGCATGTAGATGATCGCGAAGACGCCCAGCTGCTCGTCGCCGAGGTTCGCGTGGATCGCGAAACGCGGCGCGTTGGCCAGGTACTGGTTGAGGAAGGCGGCGATGAACAGAGGCAGACATTCCCACAGGATTCCGCCGATGCCTCGTGCATTGAAGGACGGGGCCAGGGAGAAGAGACCGCGCGCGGGCAGCCCGTAGGCCACGACCAGCACGACGCACGTGACCGCGAAGGTGACCAGCGTGGACAGGAGCAGGTCCTGGGTGAACCAGTACAGCCCCGACCACAAGAAGGTGGTCGTGAAGATGCGCGCGAAGCAGGCCTTACCCGCGATGTCCAGGCGCCCGGAGCGTTGGAACTCCGAGTAATACACGTCCTCAAAGGCGTCGAAGATGCGCAGGAGCGCCATGGCGGCGATGACCGTGAACGCCGGGTAGGGGTCCTTCGTCGAGGAGCTCCAGGAGTGGGAGAGGATCAGGCCCACCATGACCAGGCAGGTCAGGAGGCGCGTCGACAGGTAGGTGCCAAAATCGAAGCGTCGCCGCACATCGGTCACGTGGAAAGTGCGCACCTCGTACAGGCCCACCGTCTGGTACTGCTGGCCGATCGCCAGGGCCAGGGTGAACAGGCCGTACTGGGCACGCGCGAAGGTGTCGGTCGCGCCCGAGCGCATGATTGCAACGCCCATGATGACCACCGCGAGGCTGGACATGAGTGACGCGGCCGTGTTCCACAGGTAGTCGCGCCCCAGCTGCCCGCGCGATTCGAGGGCTTCCTCGGTGGTTTCCACCTGCTCGCCGGGGCCCTGGGCCTCGGGCATGGACGAGGCCGTGGTGTCCTGTTCGCTCACGCGTCGGCTCCGTCCTGGGTCGCGGGGCCCGGGTCGAACGGTCCAAAGACGATGTGGAAGGGCTCGTGAGTGACACGGTCCTCGGGATCTGGCACGCGCATGTAGTCGCCGTAGCCGCGCGTGAGCACGACGTCGTAGGCCGCGGGGATGCGCACGGTGATGTCGTCGAAGGGGACGGACTTGGCGGGGAAGAGCTCGGCCTCCGAGGCGCTCCATCGCCTGGGATCGCGCGTCGAAAAGTCCCCGTACAGGGTCGTGCCGTCAGCGGCCAGCTGCGGGTTCTCACGCCCCTTGAGGGCGGCGCGCATCCAGCGGCGGTACAGGGAGGCCTCGTTCACGCGCAGCGCCCGCATCCCCCAGTGCGCGCAGGCCATCGCGGCGGATGCGAGCTGACGGGCCGGGGTGGGCAGGCCGGTCGGCGGGTTGGGGATCGAGCGCAGGAACATGAGGCGCGCCCACAGCCACGTGCCGCGCGACTGGGAGCGGAAGCGTGCCGGATCGGCCGCGATCTCGTCCAGGACGAACAGGTCCACGCCGATCGGCATGCGGAAGGCTCGGTCCTTGGCGACCTTCGAGACGAACTCGGAGCCCTTCAGGCCCAGGACGCCAAAGCTGATCGGGTAGTTGGGGTGCGAGGCGGGCGAGGCGATAAAGAACTCGTCCCCCAGGAGCGCGGGGGCCTCGGCGATGAAACGCTCGTAGTCCGCCCGGGGCATGCACACGTCTCCGTCGTCGTCCCAGGGGATGAAGCCCCGGTGGCGCACCGCGCCGATCGCCGTGCCACCGTAGGCGACGTAGCGTACGCCCAACAGGTCGCACACGCGGTCGATCTCAGCCAGGCACCGCCTGGTGACGCGCTGAATGGCTGCCAGGGTTGCGGGATCTGCCGCGCTCATGTCTCTCCGATTCTTCGATGGGGTCGCGGGCCTACAGGGAGTCGGCGTAGGGGCCGAAGTCGATGACGGCCGCCTCGTGGTTGTAGCGTTTTTCGGGCGGGGGCAGCTGCATGTAGTCGCCGTAGCCCGCGCGCAGCAGCGAGTCGTACTCGTGCTGAATCATGACGGTGATGTCCTCGAAGGGGACGTCAATGGTGGGGAAGAACTCCTCCTCGCGCACGATCCAGTTCTGTGGGTCGCGCATCGTGAAGTCCGCGTACACGCCCGTGCCCGTGCCCTCGTAGCGGCGAACCGCCTTCTCCCAGCGGGCCTGTAGGCTGCGCGGCGTGGCCCGCACGGCCTTGAGGCCCAGGTGCGCCACGGTCGTCGCGGAGAAGATCAGCGCCTTCTTCCACGCGGGCGTGTTGATCAGGTGAGGGCGAGGCGTTCCCTGAAGGAAGAGGAGGCGGCCCCACAGCCACGACTGGCGCGACATCTCCTTGAACGCCTTGTCGTCGGCCGGGATCTCGTCCAGGGGCAGGATGTCCAGGAAGAAGGGCATGCGGTACTTCGAGTCCTTGTCGGCCTCCGGGATCAGGAGCGTGCCGGGCAGGACCATCTTCGTGAACATGAAGGGGAAGTCCTCGCGCGTGCGCGTGTTGTCCAGGCGGAAGCGCTCGTCGAGGAGGGCGGGTGCCTCCGCCAGGAAGCGCTCGTAGTCGGCGCGCGTCATCATCACGTCGATGTCGTCATCCCAGGGGATGAAGCCCCCGTGGCGGATCGCGCCAATCGCGGTGCCGCCGTAGACCGCGTAGGACACTCCGATGCGTCGGCACACCCGATCCAATTCAGCCAGGATCAGCGTCAGGAGTTTTTGGACCTTGCGCAGGTCGGCGTCGGGCGTCGTCATAAGTCCTCCGAATACGACTAAGCGGGTGGGCGCGCCTGCGCCCACCCGCCATTGTCTCACGCCTGGGAGCTCGTGACCTTCTCCGTTCGCTTGGGAAGCAGGTCACCCCAGTTGGAGGTGGCCGCCAGGACCGTGCCCACCAGGATCACGACGCAGCAGATGACCTGCGTGAGCGTCGGAATCGTGTGCGGGGGGAACGCCAGGGCGAAGATGATCGCCCACGCGGAGTAGGAGATGTTCAGGGCCATGCCGCGCGAGGCGCCGATCGCCGACAGGGCCTTGTAGTAGAAGAGGTACGAGGCCGTGCCCGCCAGGCCGGCCAGGGCCACCACGCCCGCGGACAGGTGAGCCAGCGAGTGCAGCGTGAAGCCGAAGACGCCCGCGATGGGAGCAACGATGAAGAGGTAGACCAGCGCCGAGGTCGTCTCGCGGATCTGCAACGCCACCTCGTTATCCACGGCCTCGTCGCGCATGCCCCACGTGAGGATGACGGCCTCGGAACCCCAGCCGATCACGCACGCCAGCGCGCCGGCGACGCCCAGGATGGCGCTGCCGCCCGCGACCGGGTCGGAGGTCGCCGACCAGCCGGTCGCCACGATCGCGCCGAGCGCGACCAGCAGGGCAATGATCTGACGCGGAGCCATGCGCTCCTTGAGCAGGGCGAACGCCAGCAGCGTTCCCAGGGCCGGGTAGAACGTCGAGATGATCGCCGTCAGGCCGGGGCCGATGTTATCGATGGCGATCAGGTAGCCGCTCATGCCGATCGGGCCACCCAGCAGGGCCGCCACGACAACCGACATACCCGGGCGGGTGCGAAGCCCCTTCCAGGTGTCCTTCAGGCGCCCGCGAATCGCCATGTAGACCAGGAGGATCACGGCGCACGCGACGTCGTGCAGGACCGCACCCGCCAGCGCCGACTGGCCAAAGTCCAGGAAGGGGGTCATCGCTAGAGCGATCGCTAGCACGACCGTGTCGAGGCCCCACAGGGCACCCGAGAAAATACCGTAACGCTTGCCTCCGTGCTGAGTTTTCATGCCAGCTCACCCTCCTGGGAAACCTGCGCGCCCGAGGTCGAGGTGGCCTCGTACGAAGCGAGCAGGGAATCGATTGTGCGTGTCGCGTGCGAGTAGTAGATGTAGAGCCATTCGCCCACGTCGTCGCCTTCGGCCTCCTTGACCAGCGCCCACAGGTACCAGCACCAGCCGGCGAAGACCTCGTAGGCAAAGAAGTGGCGCGCCTCGCGCTCAGTGGGGGTGTGACCCAGGTAGTACTCGAGGGCGGCGGCCGCGCGTTCGCGGGTCATCTCCGCCGTGCACACGGTCATCGTGCCGAAGTCGGCTGCCATGTCCGACATGCCCGCGTACTCCCAGTCGATGAGGCTGATGGTGCCGTCCTTATCCACCAGGAAGTTCGGGGGGAAGAAGTCGTTGTGCGAGGGGACTTTATCGAAGCCGTCCGCGTCCGCGAAAGCCTTGAGGCGCAGGACCTTGTCGCGCAGCTCAAAGTATCCGGGCACGTCAATCGGGCCGAAGGTCTTCAGGAGGCCCTCGTAGCGCAAGCCTTCGGTGACGAAGTCGAAGGAGCGGTCCAGGACTCGACCGGAGGTGTGCAGGGCGCGGTCCATCTCCATGGCCGCTTTCAGTTCTTCGGGGCGGGTCACGTCCAGGTTGCGCACGTCGCGCACGAAACGCGAGAGCTTCCATCCCGCCGCCGGGTCGCCCGTGATGAAGGTATCGTCGATGCCGAGTTCGGCGGCCAGGCGCAAGCCGGCGAACTCTGCGCTGCGGTCCACGATCTTTTCCGTGCCGATGCCGGGGTGGCGGTAGACGTACTCGTCGTCTCCGACCGCGAAGTGGCACGACAGGTTTGTGATGCCCTGCTTGAGCGGGTAGAAGTCGCGGATCTCCGACTTTGCGCAGCCCAGAGTCTCGACGATGTGGTCGAATACCTCGGAGTCGACGTTTTCGATGAACAGCGGATCGAAGTCACGCACCTCGTCGACCGAATCGAACTCGTGGATGACGCCGTCGGGGTAGCGGCGGATCACCATGTCGAACGACTTGATGTGATCCAGGTAGATGGACTCCCACAGCTTCGAGACTGTCTCGGGCTTGTCGTAGACCTGTTCGAGGATCTCGCGGAACGTTGCGGAGAAGTTGCGGTCGAAGTAGACGTGGCCGAGCATGACCCACGCATCCTCGCCGCCCACGGTCGCGCCCGTGATGCGGTCGCCCGCGCCCACCTTGATGCACCACTCGTCGGTGGGGCCCTCGACGTAGTTGGCCGAGTAGTAGGACTTGTAGACGTAGGGTTCGAAGGGGTTCGTCGTGAAGTAGTCGTCCGAGGAACACACGTAGGTGTTGTCCAGGCGTTCCCGCACGCGCCACAGTGACCCGTTGTTGTTACGCGTGGCGTACTCGCGGTTGACGACGATGTCGACGCCGTACTTGTCGGCCAGGTAGAAGTAGTATTCCTTCTTGTAGCCGACGACCAGCGTGATATTCGTGATGCCGACCTCGTGGAGCTGACGAATCTGACGCTCGACCAGGATCTCGCCGCGCACCTTGAGCGTGCCCTTGGGACGCTCGTAGCTGATGGGGGCGAAGCGCGCGGACAGGCCGGCCGCCATGATGACGGCACCCGTGACGCGATAGGGTTCCAGTGCTGCGCGTCCCGCGTCGGTGATTGCGCGGTCCTCGATGTAACCGGCGGCCTCGCACTCGCGCGATGCGGTGTTGACGCGGCCCAGGCTCATGCTGGTGGCCACGGACAGCGCGCGCTGCGTGAGGGCGGATCCGGCCCGCGCCAGGGCGGTCAGGACGTTGAATTGGGGTTCGCTGAGAGTGCCAACGTTCGTCGAGGGCATGCGATCACCTTTCGTTCACAGGGTTACCTGGGTGGTACGTGTTCGAGCGTAGCACTTGTGTGACCAAATGTGAACATTTGGTGGTGGTAAGCACATAATCCGTGTCGTGTGGCGGCCGTGTTTTCCTTGACATGCCGGGCCTGGTGGCGTGTCTTCACGCGCGGTGTCAGGGCCGACGCGCCCTGACAGATACGGCTCGTTCGCAGGGGTGCGTTGCGGCCCCTCGCCTGCTCGGCGCGCCCTCGCCTACCGGGCCACGGCCTCGTAGATCGCGCGCAGCTGGGCGACCGATGCGCGCAGAGAGCGCTCGGCGTCAACCCAGGCGCGGCAGGCCGCCCCACGCTCGGCTAGCTCCGCGTCCGACCATGCCAGCGCCTCGTCGATGGAGCGGGACAGGGCCCACGGCGCGCGCTCGGCGGTCAGCAGCGAAGCACCGGGCGCGACCATCTCCGGCGTCCCGCCCGTCCGATACGCCACCACGGGCACGCCGCACGCCTGTGCCTCCAGCAGCACCAGGCCCGCCGCCTCCTGCCGCCCCTGCGTTGGCTTCGTCGGCAGCGCCAAGACGCGGGCGCGTCGCATCCACTCGCGTACGCGCTCGCGCGGAAGGGGCCCGGTGAGCCTCACGTGCGCGGGTGCACTCGCTCTCAGAGCGGGAGCCAGGGGACCATCGCCCACCAGAACCAGGCGATGCGGGCGGCGCGTCGCCAGCGCGGCGGAGGCCTCCACCAGATCATCGACGCCCTTCAGGGTGGACAACGCCCCCACGAACAGGACGACAGGGGTATCGGCATCTGCTGGCAGGGAGGCATCGACGAGGCCGTGGCCGGGCTCGGCGGGAACAGGGACGCGCGCGGGGGCCGGGTAGTGCGTGGGGGCCGGGTAGTGAGCGCGGGCCGGAGTCCACCAGTCGGTATCCACGCCCTGGTAATGCACGGACAGGCGCGCCGGATCCGCGCCCGCCCCCAGGGCCACGTCCGCCAGGTAACGCGACACCGCCAGGAGGCGCGTCGCACCCTCGAAGGCCGCCCGACGATTGCGGGCGTTCCAGGCCGCGCCCAGGCCTCGCCCGAGCCTCGGGTACGCGTCCCCTCCATGCAACGTCACCACCAGGGGAACGCCGCTCTCGCGCGCGGCCCCCACCGCCGGCAATGACCAGGTGGCCTGATGCTGGTGGATCACGTCCGGACCCCACGAGGACACCGCGCGGCGCATCGCGCCCAGGCCTCGTGCCTGGCGCAGCGCGCGCACGGGGAGGGCGGGGGAGAGCGCACCGGGGGCGGCCTCGTGAATGGGCAGCGCGACCGACGAATCACTGACCCGCGCTGCCAACGTGAACACCCGCCAGTCGCACTCCGGCATGGCGAGCGCGTGCGCGACCGCGAAATACGTCGGGGGAACCAGCAGGGTTCCCTTCGTCAGGGCGACCTTCACAGCAACCGCCCGACGCTGCGGGCGCTCGCGGCGCGCGGGGAAACGGGCATGCCACCATCCTACGGGCTGCGGAAGGCGACCTGGTGATTTAATGAACACATGACGACTGCACCTGCCCGACCCGCCCGCTCGGGCGTGCTGCGCCAGGTGCTCACCCTGCTCAGTGGCACCCTCCTGGCCCAAGTCATCGCATTCGTCGCCCAGATCGGCATCGCCCGCCTCTACACGGACGCGGACCTGGGGTACCTGGGTATCTTCACGTCCGCTGCCACGCTCGGCGCGGCCGTCGCGGGCGCCCGCTTCGACCTGTCCATCGTCCTGCCCGCCCCCGGGGACGAGGCCTCCGCCCGCTCCCTGTTCCGCCTGTCCTCGCGCTGCGTGCTCGCCGCTTCCGGGGTTGCCACGCTGGTTGCCGCGGCCTCCTGGCCGTGGGTGTCCGCCCGCTACGGGGCCGGGCTCGCCGGGTGGATGTTGGCCGTCGGACTCTCCGTGCTCTTCCTCGCCCAAGGGCAGGTCTGCTCCTACTGGCTGACCCGGCACCGGCGCTTCCAGGCGATCGCGTCGTCCTCCGTCGTTCGCTCCCTGGGTATCGCGGCGCTCCAGCTCGCCTGCGGGTTTGTGGCCTCCGGTGGGCTGGGTGCCGCCATCGGCGCGACCCTGGCGGGACAGGGGATTGCCGTGGCGTATCTGAGCTGGCGCTCCCGAGACGCCCGCCTCGCCGAGGCCTCGGACCCCTCCCTATGCGCCGTCGCCGCCCGCTACCGGAAGATGGCGCTCGTCGGTGTGCCCAACGTCGTCGTCGACGCGCTGCGCACCAGCGCGATTCCCATGCTCATCGCCTCGTTTTCGGTGGCATCGCTGGGGCAGTTCAACATGGCGTGGATGGCCCTCCAGGCTCCCGTCGCCCTCATCGCCGGGGCGCTGTCGCAGGTGTACCTGCCTCGCCTCTCCGATACGCCGCCGGGGCAGATGAGTGCCGTCGTGCGGCGGGTCGGGGGAGCTGCCCTAGGGTTCTCCATTCCTGTGTTCGCCCTGCTCGCCTGGGTGAGTCCCTGGCTCTTTCCCCTCGTCTTTGGGGCGCGCTGGGAGGCCGCCGGGTATTTCGCGCGCTCCCTGGCACCCTGGCTGGCCCTGACTGTCGCCACCTCGCCGCTGTCCAATGTGTTCGTCGCGACCTATCACCAGCGCCGGATGCTGGCCTTCGCCTGCGTGTACTGCGCCGCGCCCCTCGCGTGGCTCTGGTTGAGTCCCTACGGGATAGAGACCACGGTCGCCGTGCTGGGCGGCCTCATGGCGCTTCTGCTGGTGGGTATGTTGGCGATGGCTGTCCTGACGGCGCGCGCCTACGACCGAGGCGAAGGTGTGCGGCCGCAGGCGTAGACGTGGGCGGAAACGCCCGTCGGCCTCGTGAAACCCTTGTGAAACAGGCGATGTCGTCGCCTCCTGACATGCCTCTCCCCCAAAAGTCGCACGTAATTTCCATGTGGTCCGTTTGTGTGCAAGGTAAAAAGTGTTGATATTCCGCGGTTTTTAGCGGCACTAAGAAAAGTTAGTGAACCCAAATTACGTGCGAGATTTTGGGGAAACTATTGATGTGTTGCTCGCGCGGCGAGGGCCCGCTCGTAGGCCTTGCGCAAGCGCGCGGCCCCCTCCTCCCACGTGGGGATTCTCGGAGCCTCGAACGCGTCGATGTCGTCGCGCGTGATGTGACGCAGGGCCGAGGCCAGGTCGCGTTCGGGGTCCTCCAGCACCCACGCGGGCGCCTGGTCGCCCAGGTACCGGCGGGCCTCGGCCAGGGGAGAACACAGCGCGGGCACGCCCGCTGCGAAGGCCTCCATCATCTTGTTGGGCGTAGACATGCGGTGGGAGAGACACCCGGACTCGATGAGGCACAGCGCCACGTCAGCCCCGCGCGTCATGGCCAGGACCTGCTCAGGTTCCACCGGTGGCAGGTGGTGGATGTTGGGGTGAGAGGCGGCGGCCCGCTCGACCTCGGGCAGCAGGGCGCCGGAACCGACGAAAACCACGTGCGCGCTTGTCACCTGCTCAAACGCGCGCAGAATCAGGGGAATATTGCGCCCCGGTGCCAGGTAACCCGAATGCAGGTAGAGGAGAGCCTCCTTCGGGATCCCCAGGCGCGCGCGCAGGTCGATGACCCCGTCCGCGCCCGTCGGGGCATTCGTCACGACGACGGGATCCACGCCCGGGTAGGCCTCGCGGTACCACTGCGCGATCGACTCGTTGACCACGGACACCACGTCCGCGCGGTGGATATAGCGGCGCTCAATGACGCGCTGGAGGCGCTGGCGCAGGCCCGCCGACCCCACCGTCTCCGTCTCCAACTCGTGCGCGTTGTAGGCAAACACCGCGCCCGTGCGCCTCGCCAACGCGTGCGCGAGGGGTAGCAGGAAGAGGTTCTGCGCGGAGACGGCGCCAACCCGCTCGCACGCGAACCGCCGATACACGCGAGCACCCCACGCCCCGACGACCCGCAGCCCACCCAGGGGCGCACCCAGGGAGGCTCCCCGGATCCGCGTGAGGTGCACGGTGGGGGCCACGGCCTCGTCGGTGGGGAGCGCGCCCTGATCGATGCCGACGACCTGCGTGCTTGAAAACAGCGAGGATAGCGAGCGTGCGATCTTCACCAGCCGACCGGGTGAGGCCAGGTCAGAGGGGTAGAGCAGGAGGTTGAGCGCGCGATCCACGCCCCCATTGTAGGTGGGGTGGGGCACTACACTGGAGGGGATGAACGAGGCCAGAGCCAGAAAGGGGAGCCGCATGCGGATCGCGGTCGTCGGGATGGGCAAGATCGGGTTGCCGCTGGCGGTGCACTACGCGCGCGGCGGGCACAGCGTCGTCGGCGTGGACGTGAACCCGCAGACGGTGGATCTGATTAATGGGGGAGTCGAGCCCTTCCCGGGCGAGGCGCACCTGGCCGAGTACCTGCCCCCGCTGGCCTCCTCCGGCGCCCTGCGCGCGACGACCGAGTACGCCGACGCGATCCCCGGCGCCGACGCGGTCGTCATGGTTGTGCCCCTCGTCGTTGACGAGGTGAGCCGCCCCGACTTTTGCGTCATGGACGCCGCGACGCGTTCCATGGCCGCCCACCTCACGCCCGGCACCCTCGTGTCCTACGAGACGACCCTTCCCGTGGGCACGACGCGCGGACGCTACGCGCCCCTCATCGAGGAGATTTCCGGCCTCGTCGAGGGGCGTGACTTCGACGTCGTGTTCTCGCCCGAGCGCGTCCTCACCGGGCGCGTCTTCGCGGACCTGGCCCGCTACCCGAAGCTCGTGGGCGGGCTTCGCGAGTCCGGGGAGGCGCGCGGCGTCGCCTTCTACGAGGCCGTCCTCTCCTTCGACGAGCGCGACGACCTGCCACGGCCCAACGGCGTGTGGCCCATGGGAGGGGCCGAGGCGGCCGAAATGGCTAAGCTCGCCGAGACCACCTACCGGGACGTCAATATCGGCCTGGCTAACCAGTTTGCACGCTACGCGGACGCGGCCGGCATCGACGTCGCGCGCGTCATCGAAGCCTGCAACTCCCAGCCCTACTCCCACATTCACCGGCCCGGCATTGCGGTCGGCGGGCACTGCATCCCCGTCTATCCGCGCCTCTACCTGGCCGGGGACCCGGACGCGACTGTCGTGTCTGCCGCGCGCGCCGCGAACGCCGCCATGCCCGCCTACGCGGTCTCTCGCGCTGCCGCCCTGCTGGGATCCCTGGAGGGCCTGCGCGTCGCGGTCCTGGGTGCCGCCTACCGCGGTGGGGTCAAGGAAACCGCGTTCTCCGGCGTCTTCGGCGTCGTGTCGGCCCTTAACGAGGCCGGGGCGCAGGCGAGCGTTCACGATCCGCTGTATTCCGATTCTGAGCTGGCAGCCTTCGGCTGGGACGCCTACCAGCTCGGCGAAGAAGTGGACGTCGCCATCATCCAGGCCGACCACGCTTCTTATCGTGAGCTCAGGCCCGGCGATCTGCCGGGCGTGCGCCTCCTCGTCGACGGGCGCGCTGTGACCGCCCCCTCGCTGTGGGCTGGAACCCCTCGCATCACCATCGGCGGGGGCGACAACCCCACATGCTAGTCACCCTGGCAACCCGCACCTTTACACCGGAACCAACCGCCGCCGCGCTGCGCCTCGGCGCCCTCGCCCGCGCGCTCGCCGCGGGTGGAGACCGCGTGCGCGTCCTCACCTCGCGGCTTGCTCCCAGCGTCGCCCGCGATGCCGCCTCATCCGCAGACGACCCCCACGGCCCCACCCCACTCGAACGCGAAGGAGGCACCCAGGGCCAGGGGGCACCCGCGGAAACGGGGAACGGCGAAGGCGGCCACGGCCTCGTCGAGGTGCGGCGCGTGCCCGTGCTACGCGACAAGACGGGGGCAGTGCGCGGATACGTGTCCTACCTGTCCTTCGACCTGCCGCTCATCGCGCGCCTGCTGACCGGTGCCCGCCCCGACGTGGTCGTCAGCGAGCCGCCGCCCACGACCGGCGCGGCCGTGCGACTCGCGTGCGCCCTGCGGCGCCTGCCCTACGTCTACTACTGCGCGGATATCGTCTCCGACGCCGCCGCGCTCGCGGGCGTGCCGCGCCCGATCGTGCGCGCGGTGGCTGCCCTGGAGTCCTTCGCGCTGCGCGGCGCCCGCAGCGTCATCGCCGTGTCCGACGGGGTCGCGCGGCGTGCGCGCGACCTCGGGGCGAAGCGCGTGGTCGTCGTCCCCAACGGCGTGCGCGTGCCCGAGGCCGTGGCGGGTGGTGTGCCCGAGGGCTTCCCCTCCTGCACCGGACCCGTCTTTGTCTACGGCGGCACCGTCGCGCACTGGCTGGCCCCCGAGGTGTTCGTCGACGCCTTCGAGCGGGCCCGCGCCAGCCTCGGGGATGCGCGCCTTGTCTTTGTTGGGCAGGGGAGCGGCTGGGAAGAACTGGCCGCACGCGCCCGCGGCGTCCACGGGGTGTGCCTGCGGTCCGCCGTCAGCGCCGACGAAGCCGACCGGTGGATGGCCCGCGCCACCGCCACGCTCGCGTCGCTGCGCCCCGGCGGATACGACTACGCCTACCCGACGAAGATCCTCGCCTCCCTGGCTCAGGGCACGCCCGTCATCTACGCCGGGCCCGGGCAGGCCGCCTCCGACGTGCGCGATGCCGGGCTGGGGGTCGCATGCTCCCTTGACGCTTCCCAGGTCGCCGAGGCCATGGTTGCCTTCGCCTCCGACGCCGTTACGTGGGCGGGAGCCGAGGGCGTGCGCGCCTGGGTGCGCGCGCACCGTTCCGTCGACGCGTCCTCGCGGGCGGCGGCTGCGGTGGTGTGCTCGGCCCTCTAGCGTCCGAGGCTGCTTCTGTCCCGTCGCGCGTTGCCTCGATGACGAGGTCCGCGTGGCAGCTCCGAGCTGTCGTGTTTTCAGCCGTCCCCTTCCAGCCGCCCCCTTTCTGGGTGGGGAAGCGGGACTGGCCCAGGCCTCGTCCGTGAAGGCCTCCTGGGTGAAGGCGCAGAAGATTCGTGGCGCTGTCTCAGAACTCGCAAAACTGTGATGCTAGTTTGTGTCAGTCTATTCGTGTATCCATTCTCATATTTACAGTTACAACATAAGTAACTACAATCTCGATTGTCACATTAGCAACTTGAAGGATGACTATGCGATCTCCGTGGAGGAAACTCGCGGCCGGGCTCACCCTGGCGCTCGGCGCTGCCGTCGCGGCCCTGGTGCCGCCTGCGCACGCGGCCAACGGCATCATCATCGCCATCGACCCCGGGCATGGGGGATCCGACCCTGGCGCGGTCGCCAACGGCCTCAAAGAAAAGGACCTGACCCTCGCGGTCTCCCTGGCTCTCAAAGAAGAACTCGAGTCCTACGACGGCGTCACCGTCGTCATGACCCGCACAACGGACGTGCGCCCGTCCGAAAACCTCGGCGCGGACCTGTCGAGCCGCGTCGAGATGGCCGCAGCTGCCGACGCTGACGCGCTCGTGTCGATTCACTTCAACTCCGCCTCGCCCATCGCGCGCGGCGCGGAGGTCTGGTACGGCAACTCCTCGTCCTACAACTATTGGACCCACACGAAGGGTCGTCAGCTCTCCAGTAACATCCAGGACCAGCTGACCTCGCTGGGGCTGGCCGACCGCGGCATCAAGACCCGCGACAACCCCTACTACGACTACCCGGACGGCTCCACGGGCGACTACTACGCGATCATCCGCCAGGCCCGTGAGGAAAACATGCCCGGCATCATCGTCGAGCACGCCTTCGTGACCTCCCCCTCGGATGCCGAGATGCTGCGCGACCCCGAGTTCGTGCGCTCCCTGGGTGTCGCCGACGCGACCGGTATTGCCGAGACCTACGGCCTGAGTAAGGGCACGTGGGAGAAATCGGGCGACTCCTGGCGCTTCATGCGCGGCGGCAAGGCTGCCACCGGCTGGTTCTCGGCTGGTGGGCGCTGGTACTGGGCGGGCTCCGACGGGCGCACCATCCGCGGATGGTCGACCATCAACGGTCGCCGCTACTTCTTCGATGACACCACCGCAATGGTGACGGGCTGGAAGCAGGAGAACGGCAAGTGGTTCTACCTGCGTTCCCAGGGTGACATGGCCACCGGCTGGGTGAAGGACGGGCGCTCCTGGTACTACCTGGACGACCAAGGTGCGATGGCCACGGGCTGGCTGTCCTACAAGGGCAGTTGGTACTGGCTGGGTAAGTCCGGCGCAATGGCTGTCGGGTGGACGGAAATCGGCAACGACTTGTACCTCTTCGATGACGACGGTCGTATGCTCACCGGCTGGCAGCTGACCGAGGATGACAACGAGTGGTACTTCATGCACGGGAATGGTGTCATGGCCACGGGCTGGCTCCTTGACGGTGGCAAGTGGTACTACCTCGATGGCGAAGGCATCATGAAGACCGGCTGGATCAAGGTCGGCGGCGACTGGTTCCACATGAACGGCTCCGGCGTCATGAGCACTGGCTGGCTCGCCTCGGGCGGCTCCTGGTACTGGCTGGATCCCACCACCGGCGCGATGGCGACCGGTACGAAGATAATTGAAGGCCGCGAGTCCTCCTTCGCCTCCTCGGGTGCGTGGCTGGGCTACACGGACGGCAGCGGCGCTCCCGGAGCGGACGGCGCCTCCCGCTCCGGCTCTCGCGACGCGGTGACGAACGCGGACGGCCAGCGCCTCATCATGACCGCGCCCATGGCCTCGCGCTCGCAGGTTATCGACGACATGGTCGACGCCTGGAACGACGCGGGCCGCCCCTACCCGTCGGAGCTGGCGGATGGTGGTGCGCCGTCGATCCGCGACTTCGCGGGCATCATCTACGACGAGGCCGTGGCTGAGGGCGTGTCCCCCGAGCTGGTGTTCGTCCAGTCCATGAAGGAGACCGGCTGGCTCCAGTATGGCGGCGACGTCGAGGTTGACCAGTTCAACTTCGCGGGTATCGGCGCGGTCGGCGGCGGCGCGGCGGGGGCTGAGTTCCCCGACGTGCGTACGGGCATTCGTGCCCAGGTCCAGCACCTGCGCGCCTACGCGGACCCGTCCGCCTCCGCCGATTCGCTGGCCTACCCGGTCGTGGATCCGCGCTTCTCTTACGTGCGTAAGGGCGCGGCCCCCGTGGTCGAGTACCTGGGCATCCAGGAGAACCCGAACCGCACCGGCTGGGCTGCCGCACGCGGGTACGGCTACGATCTGGTGTCCATGCTGAACGCGTACTTCTAAGGGGCTGTCGCTCCTCACGAGGCCGGGGCCAGTTGCGCAGTTGAGCGCGGCTGGCCCCGGTCTCTTTGTGCGAGTGAGGGTGCTGGCATCGGGTGGCCTGGTCTGGTTTTGTGGACCGGGTGTTTTGAGGGTTGTTGGTTGTTATTGGTGGTGTGGTTTCTGGAAAATGTCGCACGTAATTTCCATCGGGTTTGTTTTGCGGTGTCGATAAAACGTTGGAATATCAACGTTGTGATTTCAAAGGTTGAAAGAGTCGGCCGGGAATTACGTGCGAAATTGGGGGATTTGTAGCGGTGTTGTGGGGTGCATCGGTGCTCGAAGGTCCACACCCCGATCGTGTGCGTCCGGAACGGTGCGCGTATCTGGATAGGTTGTTGGCATCCGGATAGGTTGGTCGCACGCGGATAGGTTGTTCGCAGACGGATAGGTTATGTGCTTGCGGATAGGTTAATAAGCTATCCGCGTGTTCGTTACCTATCCGCGTGCTCGTTACCTATCCGCGTGCGCGCGCCCCGGTGAACCAGCCACGGCCTCGTCGCCGCGAGTCCCCGAGATTACCGCGAGCCACCCCGAGGCACACAGAACGAGCGCGCAACGAACGCAGGCACAGCAAGGCCCCGGGCGCTCGCGAGAACGAAACGCCCGGGGCCGAGTCGCGCAATCAGCCGCGCAGCGACGCCACGTAGGTGTCGATGCGCTTGGAGGAGTCCTCGGGGGTGAAGCCCGTAGCCTCGATCTTCGACAGGTCCAGCGTCGAGGACAGGGGACGAGGCGCAGCCTCGCGGCCCGCGAAGTACTCCTCCGTGGTCACCTCAGTGACATCCTCTGGGTTGCGGCCGCACAGCTCGAAGACGCGCTTGGCGACCTGCGCCCAGCTCATGACCGGTCCCTCGCCCGACAGGTTGTAGACGCCGTAGGGCGCCTCATTCGTCAGCAGGTGAATGATGCCGCGGGCCAGATCCGACGTGAACGTCAGGCGGCCCACCTGGTCCGACACGACCGACGGGGAGATACCGCGATCGGCCAGTGACGCCATGGTCTTGATGAAGTTCTTGCCGTCGCCCACCACCCAGGACGTGCGCACGATGTAGTGCTTGGGCGTCGAGGCAACAGCCGCGTCGCCACCCGCCTTGGACTGGCCGTACGCGCTCAAGGGGGAGGGGGCCTCGTCCTCGACGTGCACATCCTGCGTGCCATCGAAGACGTACTCCGTCGAAATGTGCACGAGCGTCGCGCCGTGCGCCGTCGCCTCGCGAGCCAGAACCGCCGGACCCGTCGAGTTCGCCTCCCACGTCGAGCGGCGTCCCTCCGGGGTCTCCGCGCCATCCACGTTCGTCCACGCGGCCGCGTTGATGACCACGTCGATCTCGTCCCACGGCAGGGCCGCCACCTGCTCAGCGTTCGAGATGGATACCTCCGGCAGGTCCACGCCCGTCACCGTGAAGCCAGCCTCGGGCAGGACGCGCATGAGCTCGCGGCCCAGCTGACCATTCGCGCCCGTCACGAGCGCGCGGCGACCCGCCGGAGTGGGCGCGGGGAAGGGCGTCACGTCTGCCATTCGCGGGTGCGCCTTGTCCTTATCCGAGAGGATCGCGCGATCCAGCGGGATCGGCCAATCCACGGCCGCCGTCTCGTCCGCCAGGTTCAAGAACGTGTACTTCGCGTCCGGCGACCAGTGATCGTTAACCAGGTACGTGTAGGCAGTATTCGGCTCCAGCGTCTGATACGAGTTACCCACGCCCTTGGGGACGAACACCGCCACGCCCGGATCGATGATCGTCGTGTAGACGGTGCCGAAGGAAGGACCCTCTCGCAGGTCCACCC
>ERZ772979.615-NODE-615-length-23940-cov-125.810425_pt1 | contig 23940 bp, 32 predicted proteins | sample MGYA00511130_ERZ772979 | MGnify/ENA primary metagenome ERZ772979 (study PRJEB29015, sample SAMEA2738103) | human oral metagenome | biome: human oral; feature: human-associated habitat; material: saliva | place: China | collected 2186 ... | reverse complement strand
GAGCATACCTGCCGAAGATTATATAGAACAAACAAAGGGGATTACCATACAGAAAACTGTATAGTAGTCCCCTTTTATTTTTTATTACTTTATCTATTATCCTGTTTGTTGCAGCATTATAAACCGCCAAAATCATCAAAACCTCCCATATTATCCATATTTCCAAGATTACTAAAATCTTCAAACTCAGAATCATTTTTCGGCGTTGAGCTCTTCTTTTTACTTTGCTTTAAGTCTAATCCATACAAATCCATATACCAGTCTATCATTTTACCATAGTAATTTCTGTTAGACAGTATACCGTTTTCAGTAAAGCTTGTAACAAGGTTATCTGGCACACCAAATAATTTTAACCACAACTTTTCTCTTTTTGTAAAGCCTTTGTATTTTCCTTTCTTCTTGATAACCTAATCCATTTCTGGATCACCTGTTAACTAACCGACTGTTAGTCCATACATAGAGTTACTAATATCATTAAAGCCACTATTTAATACAGACATTTCGTGTACAACGTCTATAGCTTCAGTAGGACTTTGACTTGATATTTTTGATTGTATAGTTCTAACCTACATTGCGTCAAGTGTACCTAAATACAATTTCCTACCAATATAGTCTTCTTGAACCCATCTTGGAATATCTTGAATATCATCTGGCCTCTAATGATGTTTATCACTACTCAATACTATATTGGCTTCCGAATAGTCATGGTATTTCTTATAAGCTAAAGTAATACCTGTTAAAACAACCAAGAATGCAGACATAGCTAACCACGAATTCTTATCAACAACTGATAGTTTTTCATTACCAAACTTATTGAAATCGAGAGTAAATGCATATTTTAGTTTATTGAACAATGTTCTTATAGTTCTAAACATTCCCACAAAAGACTAATCCTAAGACATTCCTGTCTCATAATTATACGAGAAAGCTCTACGTTTCTATTCCTATGTCTTTTTATCAAGAACATTTTTACCGCTAACATGTTCTTTGTTTCCATTAATGGATACATCATTTTGACTTGTGAATGTTCTTATTGACACATCGTCTGACCCAGCCAATAAGTTCTAAGCTACCTATAAAAGCCATCCACGCATAGCTCCCATATATTTACCATATTTATCATCCTTATACATAGGTCTATCGTTTTCTGGATTTATACCATTTATAAGCCCTTGTCTTATCTATGCTTTTGTAAAAACATTTCTTGCTTCAAGCTCGTCTGTTACATACTATTGATATTTTGGCTTAACAGTTAATTGATGTGTAAATACATCAAACTTATAAGCATTTCGCAATGTTGTTAAACATTTCATGTGAGCAACAGCTCCTTGAGATTTTGTTCTTCCAGCATTCTTGAATGCGTACATTAACTAATATCTTGTATAAAAACCAGCTGGCACTTTATCATCACCTTTATAAAATCTACAGTTTGATAAATACTGTGATAGTAGTATACTATTATTAAAATAGTCTAATAATTCAAAACCTAACATTAATGCAGATCTAAAAGTTTTGATAGTTCTACCACGATTTATATTCTTAAAATATTCCCTAACTCCACCCTATGTTCCAAATCTCTACATTAAAGCAGACTGTTTGTTATTTGGTAAAGCCATACCATAATTAAGTATTTGTGGTATTTGATATGTAAGACATCTTACAGCGGCATCAACCATATCTCTTGGTGTTGAATATTTCCAAGTAAAAATATCCTGTATCTATCGTGTTATAGAGTCATACCATCCAGTACCAATAGACATAAAGTTAAATCCTAATATATTTAATGTAAATAAATTTAATATAGAATTTCCTATCTTTTTCAATATAGTCTTTCTTTTGTTTTGAAGTGTATTCTAATCAAAATCAGACCTATTGTCATACACATGAGCATCCATCATATGTTTGAACATGTTAGACGAATTCTTTGAAGATGTATATTTGTATGTATTACCATACTAATCAACACCTCTATTCTAATCGTCCATAGCCTACTGATATGTTTCTATTATAGGTAATATCTCTGATTTTTGTTTGTAATTAGCAGCTTGTATCATATAAGCTATTGTTGACTAAACTATATCTTCTGATATATTCTACTAATTTTCAATATTCTCAAAACGTATATTAAGATCATTTGCAGACGTAGTACCGTCAAGCTATAATCTATATTCATCTTTTGATCTAATATAATCATCATTATTGTTTATATCAGTCCAAGCGTTCCACATATTTTTCCAAGTAGTTTTTAAACCTATGTTAAATATGTTTGAAAATATCTAAGACGCTGTTTTGCTCTACAATGCAAACTTGTAAGACTTATATTGTTTACCATATATTTCAGCTCTTGCATCATTTGTAGCCTATAATAACATATCGTATAGCTATTTCATCTAAGTGTCTTTCTATAGCTTTTGATAATCTTTATTTTCATAAGTCTCAATTTTAGGCTATTCAGACTCATGTAAGTCATTATCATAGTTTTTATTTATAAGATTAGTATCATAATTAGCGTCATATTTTTTACTAAACCTTCCATTAGGTACTATCTTAAATCCTTTATGCGGTAAAAATATACTAAATATACTTAAAGGTTCATCAGCTTCTTCTCTAATGCCATGTCTTGTTCTCATTCGCCTAACAGTAAACATGTTTGTTATTATATCTCTTAACTATTGTTCTGAGTCTGTAGATATTCTCACAGGATCTCCATTTTCGTCTGTATAGTTCAATATTTCACCATCGTTGTTTAACGCGTAATTTACATATTGATCTACAATTACATCAAACCAGTTTTTAAAATATATAATCTACTATCCCTCGTCTCTTCTAGCGTTAAGTTTTTGTATAGCTAAATACTATTCTTTTGTATACCATTGGCCATTAACTCCTTGATACATACCATCTTTCTGATATGGTATTAAAACCGACTATCCTTCTTGTCCAAGAACTTCTGCAATAAATTTTGCTTCATCTTTATCTAATCCAACTTCTGAGTTATAATAATTTTGTTCAGCCTATTTATATCTTAACCAGAAATCTGTATTTGTAGATATTTTTCTGATATTAGCTCCAAGTGGATCATTTTCGGTTCTAACAACTCTTAATAAAGAATTTCTTATAAGCTAAGCCCTTAAGTCATGTTCTGAGAAAGGTAAGCCTTTAAATATTCTAGGATCTGCTCTATAAGTAGCGTTAAAATATATAAATGAATTTCTCTTTACAGGATCTTCTATTTTATTAGCTTCTTTATAAAATGCTTCTTCGTCATAGTCAGATTCCATGTTCTTCTATAACCAATTATTCCAAGCCTATATCTCAAATGCTGTACGAATTTCATCTTCTGATTTAGGATCACCTATTTCGTCATAAGGCTGAGATAAGTCATCTAATTCATTCTACCATTGCCTTAAAGACCTCTACTCATTAACTGATAGTAATTCTGGATGAGAATAACCAGTTTCTGGATCAACAGTCTTCTTTAAGTAAAAGTTGATATTCTACTGGATATAATCCATCTTCTATATAGTTGAAGGCCTTAATCCGTGATTAAACTCTGTTCCTGGATCTTGGTAATCATAAGGAGTACTTAATCTTTCTAAGTAATACTTTAAAGTATATTGTCTTTCATAGATTTCGCTCTTTATAGACTCAACCTCTTTTAAATACTTTATAAATGTAGATGTTTCATAATCGTCCTCATCATAAGCATTTCCTCTATCAGAGCTTCTTACATAGGTATTAAGATCGTCGTCCCATATATAATGAAAACCATACGTCTTATCGAAGTACTCATGTAACTTCTCTATTTGTTTCTGAAAATCATAAAGAGCCTATCCATAATTGCGTTCACGTATAAAGTTTCCGCTTGGATATTTACTTCCGTTTTCATCAACTATATATTCTATCATCTTCTTCTACCAGTTTGGATTGAAAGAATTAAGAGGATGTCTAAACATTGAGTTTAGCTTATAATACTAAGATAGTATTTCGTTGATTTTTGGTAAAACTTCTACACGTGCCTTATGTTCTGAGATTTGTATCATATGAAACACCTGTTTGATAATAGGATTATCGACCTACGAGTTGTTCATTACAAAAGCTTTGAAAGAAGATATATCTTCATGCATCATATTTCTATGAAGCCAATCTTTTAGAACTTCTTTCATAGTTTCTTTATCCTAATTCTCAGCAGTAACGTATTTATCAACATACTTATCAACTAACTTATCAGATACAGTGTATAGTGCACTTTTATACAATTTGTTAACATTATCCAAAGTCTATCTAAGTTCTTTAAGATTTATAGCATCTTCTGGAGATAAGTCCCAAGAATTTATTTGGCTAAATATCTTATCCATCAAAGCGTTATAGAAACGTATATTATCTTTATATAGTCTATATAGAGAATTTGTAGATACATTTGAGAAAGGTTCTTCTGTCTAAGAATTCTTATAAAGATAACCTAAAACTGTATTATAGTTCTACGGTTCAAGTGTCTAAGCGTCAAATACGCCCATAGTTTGTAATGCAAACTTTATGGAATTTGATAACGCTACAGCATCGTCTTCTTTGTTCAAAGCAGTTAGTCTTTCATGAATTTTATTCCACTGTATAGTCTACCTTTCGTTCTTATTGCGCATTTTAGCGTATGTTTTGTCTAACGCTTTAAACATATTGAAAAGTAACTTTCTTCTACGAGTAGACTCAGATTCTTGATCGTTTGATATATTCTTTCTCTTCTCACCATCATTCATTCTACTTATATTGAAGATAATATTCTTCTACATAAGCATATCTGTTAGGTCTTTAAATGTGGTAAAATCCTATATATCTCCAACATCTGCTACAAACTTATCTATATCGCTTCTGAATGGTAATACATTCTTGAAATACTTTGTTATAGATACAAATACTTTCTTAACAAGTGACTTTAGAGTTTTATTTCTATCCAACGCAGCAGTAGAATAATATCTTGCTAATACTTTAGTAATCAATTCTTCCTCTTGGTTTAAAGCTTTTCCAGCATCATCTACATATATCTACTAAACTTCTTTAGAAAGCGATTTAAAGGCATTTCTAGCCTCTCTAAGGAGCTAATTGTATAAAGATGAGTTATCATGCTTGATGTTGTAAATAAACGTGTGTAAGAGCTCTTCTGCGACTATTTCGGTAGTTACTTTGCCACTTCTTAGATATACATTATTCCCAGTAACCATAGCATTATCAAATACAGCCATTCCTACTGGTGATGGTTGAGACTATTCGATCCATTGTACATTAAATTTAATACTAAACACTTCGTTTAGATTATTTATAATGTCTTCTATCTTCTGTCTATCTTTTATCTAAGTTTGTTTAAGATAATCAAAATTATCAGAACTTTCTTTACTACTAAATCTCTCACGACCAGTTTTTTCATCAGTCCAATGACCAAGTTTTAAATCAAACTTATCATCAAGTATTTTCTTAATTCTACTTGCAGCTTCTTTCCTTGCAGATTTTGGATACTAATTAGAGTAATCTTCTGCAAACTTAACAATAGATCTAATATTTCTATTACTACGGCTTTTTGGTTTTAAGTTATCATTTATAAACTTCTCATCTATGATCTTATCACCATTTTTATCTTCTTTTAAAGACTTGTCTACAATTGCGTAAGCTTTAAGTCGTATAGCTTCTTTTCTATTACCACCAGTAGCAACAAGCAGTTTATCAAATAAGACAGAATGAGCTCCATTTGGAGCTCTATCTATCCCATTTCCATTATTAGCTGACCAAATATGATAGGCAGCCTTTTCGCTTGTAGCTTGTACTATTTCATTAAACTCCCTCGCTACATCGGGATGTTTTAAATTAGGACATATTATCATAATTAATCAGTTTTTATTTTTTACAATGATCCATATTAGACTAATCAAACTTAGAGTCATCAAACATCTATTCATCATTAAATGTATTTTCATACACTTGCTTAATAGCGTCCTTACCGTCTTGATTTAGTTCACGAGTACCAATACCTGCAAAGTTCTTTGTAAGTTTAGGGATACCGCTGAATACTTGCCATTGACCATTAATATTAGAGAACCACTGTTTTCTTGTCTAATCATACACATATACAGGCTTATTGTCGTCTATAGCCATCTAAACAGCCCATCCAGTACCACCATCTACTATACCGTTCTTAAGATGTCCTACTGCAAATATAGCATCAGCATTCTTAACCTGAGCATAGTTTCTTGATAGTAAGTTCATGTAAGCATCTGGTCTACGATGTAGAGTTTCGTTAGCCTTTAAGACATGCTCTTTGCCTTCTTCAAACTACTCTTGAGTGATCTAATGGTTTCCATTAGGTGTTTTGTTACCATAGTAATAATGTTCTGACACAACACCATATTTTTCGCCAATTGCACCCCAGTAAGAATCAGAGCCAACAGCTCCACCAGAATGGTTTACATATTTATCATGATTTAGATTTTCAGCATCTTTATTCATTGAGAAATATTTAACTAATGCAGATAAAGCATTAGCGTGACTAGCTTCTCCTAAATCAGTATAATAAACTATAGTTTTACCATCAAGATTACCAGAAAGTATTTCATTCTTAATCCATTTATAATGCTCTGGATTATTTGACTATTCTGGATTTAAAACAGAGTTTATGTATTTAGTTATAGATTCTTTAGTGCTATTTGTTTTTTCAACGCCCTTATTTTTTGAATAAACATTTTCATTGCTAGAATATGTATTACCAAAATGCTTCCCATCAGCCTATCCTTTCAAACGAATTGATATAACCTAATCGCCAACATATGGAGAATTGTTATTTAACAAAGTTTCATATGGTTTAACCATAACGTCTTTTTCATAATAACTAGATTCAGCTAAATTTAAAACATCCTATATCTCGGCGTAAATTGGAGTATTTTGAATACCTTCTTCAATACCATATGAATCATATCGTATTATATGATTATAAACGTCACCTTTTATATTATCCCACATCTATATCTACTTTTCTGTTAAGTTATTCTAAACCTAAGGACTTTCTAACCACATTTGATAGGTAACGGTTTTATCTGGATTACTAAGGACGTCTTTAGCATAATCTAAATATCCATAAGCTAATAGTTTGTAGTACGTATAAGCCTAAGCTGAATATTTAAACGACTTTATATTATCCTTTTCTCTAACCTATATTGGACCATTCATATAATCATACTCTTCAGCTATAAAGCTTTTAGAATCCATAACTATATCGCCAACTTTAATTTTACCATCATAAGCTGTAACCTTAGCATCAAGACCAAGATTTATTAATGCGTTCAACTATGATATTTTATTTATTCTAACATCATTAGCCTTATATCCTAAATTAAAATAATGCTCATATATATCACCCTGTTTAGTATGAAATCCTTTTGGCTTTACAAGTAAATAAATAGCGTTTCCATCCTATTCCATAAAATAATATAGCTAAAAATATCTATCAACGCCATTTACATTTTTAATAATCATTTTACTCGGAGAATCTGTTGATACAATAAGAACATTTTTGGCTTTGTTGTCAAAAAACTTAGATCCTTTATCTCCAATCTTTTTAATTACTCCGCTTTTTGTTCCCATATTAAGCATAATAGACTTTTCGTCTATATCCCAACTATTATTATCTAACACATCTTTTATGTATTTTCCAATATTAAAATTAGGATCAACCTAACCAGAAATAAATTCATATGGTATATATTTGGCCAATTTATTCCATCCTGAGAAAGATCCACTTGTTAAATATGCATACATTGTAAGGTCTTTTGCAAAATTTGCAACATTTTTATCTTTATCATTCAACATATCTAACCAAGCGTCAGCAACTAAATCTGTAGAAGTTCTACTTCCATCAAGATTATCAGATAATTTTAAGAATGCAGGCTATTCTATCTTATTGCCATTTATCATAACATCCTAAGGAGCTTCGTCAAAATACAACTGTTGTAATAAGAAGTTCTTTTTAAGATAAGCATATTTAGGGTTGTTTTGTATATGATAATTTAACATGTTTAATCTAGCTGGTATACTATAAGCTCCAAAGAATAGATCATGCATATACTTATCATCTTTACCCATATGGTTCCTTATATAATCAACTATATACTTCTGATTTATCTAAGTCTGCATATGATTTGATATAGTATTCAACTACTTCTCATTAAAATAATCGCCATGTATATATCTTGCAATCCTTATAACGTCGTTCTAAAATTGTGGATTTGCATTAAATGATATATGTCCAAGTATTTTTGTTGGCAACGTAATTGCGCTAAATGTTTTTGAATCTATCCAGCTTCCTTCGAGAAGTTCTTTTAAAGACTATTTATCAAAAACATCAGAACGCCAAAGCTGCATATATTTCTACAAATAAATCTATTGCTACAATATTGTCTTTCCATGTTTTCTTGTATCAATCTTTGTAAGACTTACAAGATTAGCTAATTGTGTTGCGTATATATTAATGAAATTAAACATTGCTAATACATCTAACTATTGTGTTGGGTGTTCAAGATTTTTTAATGCATTATCTTTAAGTGTTTGATTATCTTCATCCATAATTAAAGATTTATATATAACAACAGTCTATTCTTTGCTAACTTTAGATAATTGCTTTTCTGTAAATCCGTACTTTGTATAAATATTTCTATATTTATCTTTTAAAGCTTGATTTGGATTATCATATTGCAAGTAGTTGTTGTTAACCTCAGCATACGCCTAAGCCATATCTTTAATTATAGGTTGGCACATAAGCCACAATGCTTTCTAACCAACGCCCATACGACTTAAGAAGTTAACAATATTATAAGTATATGGATTAACATTTAGTCTACTAATCCATGGGTCTTTAACAATATCAACGTGTGCGTTTATAAATCCAGACATCCAAGAAGCTATAGGGTTACCATTATTGTCAAATAGCTTATCAAGTCTATCAAGACCAATCTATGCAAGAGTGCTTGCATCTTTAAATTTAAGTTGATACAATCTTGCTAACTCATGATTCGTTACATTCAAAGCAAATGGACCTATACCTTTCTTACCAGTTATATAATCATTCTTTCTATTAGTCTACTCATGTAATGTTCCAAAGTTATAAGACTCATACTTAGTGTTTTCTGGAATAGGTAGAGCGTCAGCTACACTCTTTGATAATTCAGTATCATTATCAATAGACTTATATAAGAAGTGTATAGAATTATCTATATCTCTAAGCAAAGTTTGCATTACATCTATAATATCATTCTACAACAATTGCTCCATATTTAACTCCTATTTCTCACCATGTTTAAATCCTAAGTTTTTAGATACTAAATATAGGTGGTCAATATCGAAGTCAGAACCAGTAATCTTAGTAAATTCTTCTGGAAGTATTATCGCAGACTTCGTTGCAGGAATAACATCAACAAACTTAAGAGCGTGTATTGAAGATTGTGCCTAAGTAGGAATACGATAACCTATTGTTTCAGATGTAGAATTTTCCCCAATAAGATTATTATCAATCAACCATTGTCTTGCCTCATTAAAAGATAATCCATGTGGTAATAAGCTTTCAAAGAAATCTATACTTACAACAGCGTCCATAGTTCCTTCAGAATTAATCATCTGTAGTCTCTTTCCGCCATTTACAGATATATCCATATTCTTATCACTCTACAAAGAGCCATCTTCTATAGCAAATACAGACCTCTGTGTGAATGATGTACCAGGTAGATTAATATCAATAATATCTTTATTAATCTTTGATATAAGAATACTTTCTACCCAAGATGCATTTCCAACTGATGATAGTGGAACGCTAAACTCTCCGTTATCATCAAGTTCTACTGATTGCAATACAGCTTTACTAACACCTCTTGTACCTAACTATTCTTTTAAATACTTACTAAGTTTTTTATTGTCAATTCCTTTTTCTTCATTACTATCTATAAAGAAGTCATCTACTATTTTTCTCTTCCCAATATCAGATATTTTCTTTATAGCATCCATCATCTTATCTAACAACTCAGAACCTTTTACGCCATTGTATGATCTATCTAAACGTAAATTCTGAAGTACAATCTTAACCATCTGTGTACCAATAGCCATCAAATCCCCCTCTTCTGGATCAGTGTTGAGCTGATTTCTAAGATGATCATATCTCTGAGTGTACTTGTTAAACGGACCACTTAATTTACTACCATCAAACTTAATAGCGCCAACAGAGCCAACCTTAACAGCTGAGTCCATAAGCATTTGATCAACTCCTTGTTTTAGCATCTCATTATAGATAGCGTTCATCCTACCTGTTGCTAAACATGGGAATATTGGGAATAAGGCAAACTTGTCATAATAATGTACAGCTACATTTGATACATGACTTCCATTTATAGAATGTTCATGTATTCCGTAAGCGGTATATTTGGTAGCAACGATATTAACAGCACTATATACTAATTTGTAAGCATCAGCTTTATCCATCCATGAATACTTTGTATCATCGTTTGTAAGTATTTCAAAAGCCTTAGCAACTTTATTAGTATACTTTCCTTGCATTCTAATAAGGTTTCTACACATGTCAGCAGTTATATAAGATGCACCGTCAGCAACGTTTATATCATCCTTTAGACCGTCTGAAAAACTCTTAGCATCGTCTAATGCTTTTTGTAATAATCTTACTAACTCTTCATTATTCTTACCTTTATGTTTTTTACCATTAAAATTAAATTCTTTAGCAGCTTCTATAAGATCTTCTGGATTTTCTTTATACTTTTTACTTTTCTTATTATATGCAGCATGATAATCACCTGTATAATTTGAATAAATATCTCTTAAAAGAGAATTTTTAAACTTATCGTCAAGGCTATTTACAACATCAGATTTTGAAGAAACTTTATAATCCTTGCACTCTGCACAAGTATATTCATCTCCAATACCTGGTAATTGATTAATATTATCATCTCCAGTAGAAACCATACCACCAAGACGTTTCTGTAAGTCGAATGTACTATCTTTAATTCTTCCATTCTTAAAGTCATACGCTACTTTAAATAGAGCGGGGTGACCAGAATAACATCTGTAGCACTCTTCTGAGCATACTATAGACTTATTTGTAATATCAGATAATATCATGGCTATAGCTAAGCTTCTTGCAGCCTACATTCTCAAAGCTTTCTAATAAGGATTTACTTGCTATCCAGGTGTTTCTGGCCAATTCTACTGATACATAATAGATTGTAAAGCAGTTATTTGATTTTCATCAAGAATATCAGAATTTAAATTAAATATAGAATTATTATCTTCTTTACTTACTTTTATCTATCCAGTCTAAAAATCAGTTAAATCAATTCTTTTTACAATACCTAACTTTTCAGCATTCTCTATAGCATGTTTTGTCTACATTGCTAAAGTTAAAGCCATTCTGTTCTTTCTCTCTTCAATTGGTAAGTCAAAGAATTCCTAATTAGCTATCTTTAAGTTTTCTACTGAAGACTTGTTTGGATCATTTATGTAAACCATCTCTAATCCATTTTCAGTCTACTTGTATATTGATTTCAACGATAAGAATCTTGTTCCATTTGGTTCAACATTGCCTTTCTAAGTATGATAGTTAACAATCTTCTCTGAGTCTGTAAGTATATGCAAACCTTGCTTTTCAAAACCTGGGATATCTTCATATCCAAGCTATTCCATTGCTTGTTGTATACCTAAACGTTCAGTTTCTGCATACTCAAGCATCTATTGTATTACGTCATCAGATGGTCTAACAAAATACTAATCGCCAGCTTTCATCATACTTCCATAATTATATGCTGATACTAACTTGTTTCCATTTTCATCATTACCTAAAGAGAATTGCATTCCAGGAAGTTTTAAACCACTCATTACTACATATGTACTCTTATCAGACAATGTAGGGAATACAAAGTAATTCTGTTGAAGCATTGATAACTTAGCCATATAATCCTGTACAGTAGTCTGATCGTTATAAGCACTACCATTATCGTTAAAGTTATCAGTCTTAAATCCGATGTATGTATGTAGTTTTAACTATAAATCTTTTTGATTTAGAATCTTCTTTAATATTAAAGACCCTTTATTTATTCCATTATCATTAATTACATTATAGTCAAAGCCTAATGTAACTTTCAATATTGGATTTTCTGGATCGTTTGAATTAAGAGCTTGTGTTATATGAGATATAGCATTGTTTTGTGATATAGTAAATAGCTTCTTACCATCGAATGATAATGCTTGTTTGCTTACAACGTTTCTATTTCTCATACTCTTATATTTAGCAAGCATTGCTATAAATCCATTATTAGTATACATATTTGTTACAAGCTTTTGGTCAATAGCTCCATTATCATCAACAACTTGATTCAGTGTGTTTATGAAAGAGTCTATAGAGTTTAAGCCTCTACTATTAAGCAGCTAAAATAATGCTTCGTTATATATAGAACCATATTTCTTAGACAACATATAATCTAAGTCTGCTTCATTAAACATGATACCTATATTGTTTAGTGCCTTTATAAAGTATTGCTTAATGATCTTAAAATCAGATGGATCGTTGAATGTATATGAATTACCTTCAAGTTCTATCTGTCCATTATCAAGACCAGACTTTTCTCTAAGTTCATTTATAAAGTTAGCAGTCTTTGAGAATATATCATTTCCTTTAGTACCGCCAAATCCTTCATTAAACTAAAGATTACCATTTACTTTAACTCTATTAAATACGCCAACCTGACCATTTACTAAGAATGTGTTCCAAGATCTTGGTATAACCATTTGATCTCTTTCCATAGAAGATGCTTTAATATCTATCTATTTACCACTATCTTGAGATATTGACTTAGCGAATATATAATCTATCTATTGGCTCTAAATGGCTTGTAGTAACTATATTGCAAACGATTCCTTATCATAGTTAACTTCTGAAACATCTCCTTTATCGTCATATTTATACATTCCATCTACTATCTTATGTAGTTTGGCACTAAGCTACATATACATAGGATCGTATTCTGATGCTTTAGCATCAATTCCTTTTACTAAATCGTATATATTATCAACATCGCCTAAATCATCAACAATTGTATTATATACTTGTTTCAAAGGCATAAATGTAGGCTCACAGAATTCATTCAAATCAAGATCATATACTAAGTATTTTTTACCTTTATCATCGGTCTATACATTTGAATAAACAAGAGTAGATAATACAAATTTTACACTCTTTGATACAGAATCTAACTTGTCAAACTCATATGAGGCTCTATCGAACTTGTCGATATTAGCTTTCTGTATGATGTCATCTACGTCGTTGTTATCTTCTGAATCCTCTTTCAGTCTACTTCTAACATCACCAACTATTTCATTACAGTAATCAGCAACTAAGTTCTGAATAGCAGCAAATTTAGGATATACTACAACCTTCTCTGTCTTTAAAGTAGTAATACCATCTTTATTAGTATAACTTACTTCTTTTGTATGAGTTTCAGCTGTAAATATCTCTCTAAATGCCATGTTTATATAATCAGGTTCAACACCTGGCTATAAATCATATCCACAAAGCCTATCAATTGTTTCTTGTGGTAAATTTCTAAGAGTATTATTGTCTATAACAATTCTATCTCTTGATCCAAACTCAAGGTTCTTGTTTTCGAGTATATTAAACGCAAGAGCTCTTACCATCTCATTGACGTCAGAAGAGTTGTTTAGATATTCAAACTCAGCAGACTTTTTAGTATCATTATTTGTAACCTTATAGTAAAGTGTATCACCAAATAACTTATTAAACCTATCCTTCTTTTCCTTACTTATCTTAGTATTAGCATACTTTCCTTTATTTGTATCTCTATACAGCTAAAATAAGTTACGAAGAGTATTAAATCCATAATTTCTTCCAACACCAATATAGAATCCTATAGTCTTAAATAATGGCTTTATCTTAGAGAAGCCTTTACTTTCTTTAAAGCTCTACCAGTTAGACATATAGTCTACAAACTAATCAGCTAAACCTTCAGCTACGTCTCTATCAGACAAAGACTTTCCATTATAAGATCTATAAGAATCATATAAAGACTATCTTAACTTATCATCTACACATAACTCTAAAACTTTATGGAACGCCTCGTGATAAGCAGTAGACATTGGAGCATATCTTGATAACTTTATAAGCTCTGTTGTACAAACGCCTATAGCAGCATAATTCTGAGTTATCTACTGAAGATATTTCTCATGTTCTTTAGCAAACTCAACTCTACCGTTTGAACCCAATACTTTATCAAAGTAGCTCTAAACTCCGCTCATATAAGCAGCTTGCTGAACAGTGTTTCTATCATTAGAAATGTTAAGAACGTCGCTTATTTCAAACAGTCTACCGTTTCTGTCAGACTATATCTTTTGAATCTACTCAATAGTATTTACAACTCTACCACGTCTTCTTTGTTGAACAGTTTGACTTGGTTTAAAGTTTTCTTCAGAGTTAACACTTGGTTTTACTTTATCTTCAAGTCTTAGATTACTTATATTTATCTATCTATAACCCAAAGACTTAGCTCTTGTGTATATTATGCCATTTCTAATAAGATAACCTAAATAAGTAGAACCAATAGTACCATCTTCATTTTTATGAGTAACATCATCTCTATTAAATGATAATCCATTAGGAAGAGTTATATACTATTTATTTTCACTAAAAGAGTTTGCAATCTGTCTGAATAACACATTGTCAGAAGATGATAAATTTTGGTTAAGAAGAGTAGCGTCAAAGTGTAACTGTTGCTTAGATATTATGCTCTATAAAACTGGAGCATCTCTAAATACATTGTATGCATTTTGTCCTATTTGAATGTTTCCACTACCATTAAGGACAACCATATTGTTTATATTATTATATTTAGAAAGTTTCTTTTTGTTATCAAAAACATAAAGCATTTGCTTTATCATTGATAATGTATCAAACCCATCTATATTGTTTTGCCCATTATAGTACTTCTATAATAATTCCACAACATTTTTAGCTCTACTATCACCTATTGTTTGAGCGTTAAACGTAACTCCTATTTTATCACTTCCGATTTTATAGTAATATACAATCATACCACTACCAGTCTTAAGTATCTACTTGGTAAACTTATCATCAAATCTACCAAGAGTTTGATCAAGATTATCTCCAGTTGATACATTGTACATTACTACTCCAGTTTTATCATTTGTAACAAAAGTAGTAACACCAAGACCATCTTTTGCAGATAGTTTTATAGTATATAGATCATGCTTATTTTGTTCATTAGCAAATACAAAGCTATCTTTTATGTTTATCTAACTACCTGGAGCTGAGTACATAACAGAACCTTTGTTTGTAGTTACATCAAAAGCAATCTTTTTATCTGGATTCCTTTTAACATAATCAGCCATAGCTAAGTACTTTTTCTAAAACCTCTTTCTACCTTCATTTATACCAGAAAGAATTTCAAGATCTCTTTCATTAGCATTTGGGAAATCGTTTAAATTATCTGTAAATGATAACTCGCAGAATCTTCTCTTATTTTCTTTCTTACTCCAGTAGTTAACACTAAGCATAACTTGACCATTCTTAGTATATAGATTGAAGATTGTATGCTTATTACTATCAACAACCTCTTCATTTGTTTTATAATCATCAAGAAAATCGCCTTGTGTAGACATAGCGTAATAATGACCATTGCTTCTCATATCTTTAAAAGATGGAGAAACCTTTGTAGAGCCACCATATCTATCAATATGCCTAACTGGCATTCTTTGAATCCTCTCAGCTTCTGTTATTGCAGCAGTATCATACTTCTCATCAGGTTCAATACTATATTTGTAATAGAAGTCTTCGTAAAGCTTATTACCTTTCTATACTACTTTACTTAATAGAATCTTTAAAGGCTCTTCTTGTGTTTGTTCTATCTAATTTGCAGCATTGTCAAGTAAGACTTTAAAATGATTAGTAAATGCACTACTATAGAACTGAATTAAAGTTTCATCGTTTGTTATATCCTCTAATACATGCTCTTCTAAAGTATCTATCCATGTTTTAATCTGGTTATAATACTGTAATGCTACAGGAGTGTTAGTGTCAGATGTAGGTTTATCAAACTGAGTAAGCCACCACTTAGGTATGAATAAAGACTTTTTACCAAAGCTCTATTGATTCTATACAACAAAGTCAATTGCAGAAGTAACAAGCTATTGTTCAGCTGTAACGTCTACATCACCAGTCTTATCATTTAATAAAACATAGTTTATAGACAACTGAGCTTCAGCTATAGCCTAATACAATCTGTTTATATTCTCAATTTCTTGTACATTAGATGGCTTTAAACTTGGAACTATACTTAATATTCTATCAAGCTGATTACAATTCTGTTCCATTTCTTGATAAAGAACATCTTGGTTTTCTTGAGCTTCCTAAAGATAATCGAAGTCTATACTATCTATTATAGCCTACTCTTCACTTGTTTTATTTAACTCGTTTTCACTTATCTTCTACTCTTGCTGGTTTAATAACTCTTTGATATTATCAATAGCTTGTTGTAGTTGCTTTATATAATTTTCGCTAAGTTGTACATCATTGAACTATTGTAATTGCAAGTATTCAGACTTTGAGTTAAGCTGATCATTTATACTATTGTATTCGTCTACAAGTTGCTTTGCTTTTTCCTCATTATCTTTTAGCTTCTTTTGCTTTTCTTGCTCACTAATACGCAGATCTCCGTCTTTAAGTAATACAGAACCATCTTTACCTTCTAATTGATATACTCCTCTATCGGCTACTATTGGAAGTGTAGTAACTCTAACAACATTAAGATCGTATGAGTTTTGTAGAATCTATTGTATATTCTATAGATGTTCATTTTGTGCCTCTCTAAACGTTGGACCTCCATACATTCTTATAGAAAAATCAAACTTATCTGATATTTTTCTATATCCAGTTCTTACATCTATTACGGTAATGTTTCCATTGAGATCTTTTAGTATAATATCAACTTCAGATGATGCATTACTATTGTTATCGAGCTTACCAAAAACATTATCTCCCAAGTCTAATATTTCAAATCCAGAAGCAATTAATTTGTCTTTAAACTCTGCTAAATTCTGTACGATATTAATAATCTATTCGTTTTTAGCATATTCTCCATCAATGCTTATAGGATTACCAAACATTATATCTCTAACAAGCTGTCTAAACATTTTACCATAGAACAAGCCTTCTGATTCGTTTGTGTTAGAAATTATAGTTTTAGCTATATGCTATATCATTCCTGGATATTCTCTATAAGCAGAGAACAGTTCTGAATTTTCACCTAAGCCTAACTATTTACACAGCTCTATGAATTTATCTTCATCGTTAATGTTTTCCTTAAGTCTATCAATATAGCTATTAAGAATAGACTCACTAACATGCATATCTTTATTAGGATATATCTGTATGTCATCATCTGTCTTTGTTATTGTTCCAGCAAAGCTTGATAACTCGCTTATAACAGAAGACTGCTTTACTTTTACAATCTCATTAATATCTCTTTGACTTGCCTGTTGTCTTGGATCAATCTTTAAACCTTTTGATCCAAACTTCATAACATCGTCAACGTTTGACAAGTTATCTTCGCTAACTCCATTGAAAAGCATTTTACTTGATTGCTTTACATATATATTTCTAAGTAGTGGCATATAGTCCTCAGACCATTTGTCTCCCATTATATCTTTAATGTCGCTTACGAATTGAGATATTTTATAAGCGCCTTGCTCAGATAGTCTAATTAAATCATTTCCTATATTAACAAGTCTATCTTGGAATGGTAATATAGTAGAGTTTAGATTTCCTTTCTTGAACTTATTATATCTATTCTTTCTCCTTTGAAAATCCCTCTTAGCTCTTTCTTTTCGCTACTAATACTTTTTCTTGTTTTCAGCTAATTTAGAATTTAATCTTTCTTCTCTTTGCTGTTTAGTATCTTCTACACCTTCTTCAGTTGAAGCGTTGTCTAAGTTGTCTATATTTGACTATTGTGCTGCCTAATGATCTTCTTTAGCGTCTTCTTCAGCCTGCTTAAGAAGTTCATCTCTATATTGCTCATATAGTCTTACAGGGGCATCACCTTCAACAATCTCTTCAGCTAACCAGTTAGTTGTATCTTGTCTATATTTAGTATCAATTATAGCGTCAATTCTCTTTGAGTAACTATCCTTTGAAGCAGCTTCGTAATCCTAAATAGCATCTTCAGCTTCAGAGTTTTGCATCTCTTTTTCTATAATTTCTTTATTGCCACTAAGAATAGCGCTTGTAAGCTTATTTGAGCGCTTCTAACGGTCTCTAAAAGCTGTTGGGTTATATACTACCTTACCGTCTTTATTCTTCACCATACCGTAATTAAACTGGCTTAAATAGCCATCTGTTACGGCTTTGTCAGCAGATAACATAATACTACCTATAATAGAGTGTTGCAAACCATCACTACTATACTTAGATACATCATCTATCTACTCAAGCGCATCTAAAGCTTCTTTATCTGTAGAGCCTAAATCAACATCAAACTTCTTTAAGTGTTCTTTAGCATTATCAATAAACTTCTATACATGATTATATATTAGTTTGGCATCAGCTCTATTTGTTTTAAGACCTAATTTTTCAGATGCGAACTTAAAGTAATCTTCTATAGTATTAAGCTAAGCCTTTAATGTTAATGCAGCTTTTAAAGTATTAACAGCTTTTGTTTTCTCTTCTACGTATTCAGTTACAGCTTCTTTACTTCTCTTATCATTAGTATCCTAAGCTTCTTGCTTTACATTTTTAAGATGTTCTTTAAACTCTTTTGTTTCAGTATCAATACCAGCTTTCTTAGCACTTTCTATTTCAGCTTTTACAGCCTCGTGACCAGCATCAACATTTCTTCTGGATATTTCCATCTAATTGCTGACGTCATTCAAATATCTATCAGCTATATCCTAAATGCTCTTTTTAAACTCATTTGAGCTATACTCAGAATTTATTGATCTATTTATAGATTCACTCTATTCTGCATTTTCTTTTTGCTGGTCATACAAATTACTTAAATCAGCAACAGCATGAGCATATCTATCTGTTCCATATTTAATACCTTTAGCTTCAAGCGTAGCTCTAACATTTTTATTATTAGCTGTAGCTGCAAGCTGATTAATATGCTAAATCTATTCATCATACTACTCTTCTGTATACATAGGAGATTCTCTTCTAGAATCATTCTATTTAGCATACTATAAAGACTATATTAACTCTTGCGCTTTAGTATTTGTAGACAGCTTAGATCCACCACTTGTTATATGTTTAACAATATCAGCATTGTTGCTACGCTCTATATTGCTAAACTCTCTATCCATTACAGCACTCTATGTAATAAAATCATTAGCTTTATACTATCTATAAGCTCCTCTAATATTTCCAGGCAATACCATTCCCATAGGATTCATAAAACCCATAGAGAATCCACCTTTTACATTTGACCAGAACTCTTGATCGTCTTTTAATTCTGAATCAGCTAATCCTAATACTGATAAATAAGCTTTAGCTACTCTTGATCCTTGAACGAAGTCGTTAGCTATAATGTCACCTATAGATGGCGCATTCCAGCCATATTTCTTAGCAAAGTCTTCTTTAGAGTTTAAATACTGAACACCTTCCTCTGCACCTTCTGACATAGCTGAAGCAAAGCCTCTTGCGAGTGTATTTCCAGTATATGCCAATGCTAACTTCTACCATTGCTTTGGAGCTACTTTATCATAGATATGCTGGAACTTATACATAGCTCTCTCACCTATATCATCAATAGCATGTCTAAGATTTTCTGGAAGAGCTTTCTTTACTAAGTATGTAGCTGCATTTGCAGAACCGAGTACAGATCCTCCAACTACACTTCCGCCATAACCAAAACCAGCAGACTCACCAATCGTAGAACCAGCGCCATAACCTTTCTTAAAAGCCTCTTTTAAAGATCTGCTTTTAGCATATCCATTAGCATACTTTTCTACTTGACGAGCAGCATTTGCAGCTGCAGATTCTGCGCTTTCTTCAGCTGCTCTTATAGCCAAATTACCAGCATCATCAGCAATTGTTCTACCTAACAAATTCTTATAGATGGCTCTCTTTCCAGCTTTAACGCCATCTTTGATAGCAGTCCATGTTCCTTTTGCTAAAGGCTTTACTGGTGTAGCAAATTGAACTCCTAACTATACTGGCATTTCAGCCATAGTTCTCATGTTGTCTGTATAGAACTAAGCTTGTAGACCTTTTGAAGCGTCTAAGACCATCTTATACAGTTGTGGGCTATTGTTATGAGTTAATCCAACATAGAAGTCTTGTAGTACATTTCTAAGTGATTCATCATTATTTTGATTATATCTTGAATTTATCCAATCATTACTTCTACCTTCAGATTTCCAATACTTTATACTCTGATTCTTTAAATCGTTTATAATGTCTTTATAGTGTTTATCTCCAGATGCCACTTTAGACTTAATTATACTCATTGTAGTATCAAGCCTTTTATCTCCAGTCTCAACGTAGTTTTCGTCAAAACCACCCTTTACTTGCCAATAAGATGATACTGCAGTTCCAATAGGAGCGGCAACATTAGAAGCTCCTCCAGTTGCTGGAGATAAAGCTAAGCCTGCTAATTCAGAGCCATGCCTTATAACGTTTGCAGTAATCTGGTTTAAAGAAGAGTTTGAACTACCTTCCATTCCAGGCATTGTAAATAGATAATATCTTGGATCATATAGAGGTGCTGTCTAAAATGCACTTTCAGCTTTAACGTATTCTTTTGATGGCGTCAATCTATTTGAGTGCATAAAATCTTTAGCCTTCATATCTCTATTATAATCATCAAGATGTTCTTTGTTTTGAACATTCAGATCATTTATATAAGCTTTAGTTGCATTATCGTCAGTTCCAAAATTATCTTTTACAATTTTATTATATTGTTGTAAATCTAATTTATTTCTTCTGTCAGCTAATTCTTTTTCTCTAGCTTCTTGACTTTTTTGCCCTGGAAGTGTAAATGAGCTAAGAGCGTCTGCCGTAGCATCTAATATATAATTAAAGAAGCCTTTATTATCCTTTACGTAATTAGTTTTATATATATTATCAAGCTACTCAGCTTCTTTCTTTTTATTAAAAATATCCTAAGAGTCTGCGTTTAACTATTGAAGTGTCTATTTTACAATATCTTTATTAGAATTTGGATCATTTAATAATTGAGAATACATAGACCTTTGCTGATTTATCTACTAAAGCATTCTATCGTATTCTTTAACCTTATTGTGAGCTTCAGCCATTCTAATTTTATCATTGTTAAATGACGCCTTAGACATTTTTTCTTCTGCATTTCCATCTATCGCATTTCCAAAGAACCTTGAAACTGTATCTAATGAAAATCTACCTATAGCTGTAGATAATGCAGTAAATTTATTACCAATGAGAGGATTATCGTCATTTAACGTTTTGTCATAGAGATCCTTTAATTTACCAAAGTATTCATCACTAGCCTAATCTCTTTGAGCTTCCTATTGGCGCAAAATCTCCTGATTCTTTTCATATTCTTTTCTATTTTTTTCCTCCCAAAATTTCTTATCATCAAGTTTAGCTTTTCTTTCAGCATAAACTCTATTCATATTCTAAACGTTTCTTCTAATAGTATTATTAACAACACTGTTAACGTTTTGTTTATTTAGAAGAGAGCCTTTGCTTGACGGAATGTTTTTCTCAAACTATTTTAATTCAGAAAATGGCTATAACATTCTCTTCTGAAATATATTTGGCTACCTAAACGGTATACCTTTACCTTGTATTAAAGAATTCTCCATAATTATTATTTTTTACCGTATCTATTATCTTTGTACGCACTTGGCCTTTCTTTTACTTCTAGCATATATACTCCGTCGCCATCTTTATTCTGCTTGTAATCAGTCTTCCAGTTACCTTTGTCATCTTTATATCGTTTTCCATTATATAAATAACCAGATATATAATATTTTATACCTTTTTCTTTTCCGTGATTTACAGCATGTATTTGTCCAGATGGAGCAAACATAAGATTCTTCTTATCCTTTGGAGTTACAAGTACTCTCTTTCCTCCGTTGTATATATCTTTATGTGAGAAGAACACCTCTCCAGCTTTTGATGCTGGAATACTATATGCAAAATTACCACTCTTTGTAATGTTTGCTTTAAGTCCATCAGATACTGGGTCTATTTTCAAATTGTAGCTATCCTTTGGCTAGTATCCTATGAATGTATCACCATGCATTCTTGCATCATAGAATATATCCGTCTTATTATCTTTGTTTCCATTCTTTAATCCGTTGTAATAAGCTTTAAGACCAATTCTTGCAGTTTCGTGTTGATTTCTAAGATTCTCAAGAGCTATATCTTTTTGTAAATCCATAGCAGCTTTAGCTTTAGCAAGAGCCATGTCGTTATTAAAGTCTTGATTCTTAAGTGCAAACTTATCAGCTTCTCTTGCTAATGGAGTAGCTACCTAATGATCAGCAACTATTGCATTATCTATAAATCTACGATCAATCTAATCCTCTGTAGGATTACTTATTCCAGCTCTCTATAGATCTAACTTAGCTTGGTTTCTATGATACATATACAATGGATCACCTTTTAATCCAGGCATCCAGTTCTATAAGCTATCACGCATATCCTTTTCACTTATACCTTGATACTCATAGTTAGGATCGTATTTCATACCCCTTGACTCTACTTCCTCTTTTGTCAATAGATGAGGCTTTATACCTTCAAATGTAGGATGTACATACTGTTGTAGGTTTTTATAAGCCATCGCACTTGATCTATTCCATACTCCATTCTTTATAGTATCCCACTTGTCTGGAGAATCTGGATTAAAAAATCTTTCATAGTCAGCATTATATAAACCCTTAGCATTAAGATCACTTATACTGTCTAAGTACTTCTGAGCTTGAACAGCAGAAGCTTTTAACTTTCCTATTTGTTGTGTTGGGATATTATTTATATGTCTCTATAACATTGCTCTACCTTCTGGAGATCTTAAAGGGTCTATACCTTTTTCATATAAACCCTTAATAAGATCCTAAGTAGAACCTATAATGTTTTTATTATACCAATCCATATCACTTGATATTGGGCTATAGAAATCATTATAATTCTTTTGATATTCTTTAAATTCATTAACACCTTGCTGGTACATATCTTTTGCAGCATTAATAGATGCTAACATTATCTAAGAATCATACAAATCTCTAACTGGTAATTGTATCCACTAATCTCTTGAATATACCATAATTATTAAAACATATTATTCCACTTATAATTTACAGGTGGCATTTGTGTAAAGTTAGTAATATAATTTGCTGGAGTATATGTATAACCTTCAACATTAGTTGTTGGGTATCCATAAGTTCTTACTGGAGTTGTAGTTGGTGTATATTTAACAACAGTGGTTGTGTTGTCATTATTACCATTATTATAATACCTACGCATATTATCTCTATCCATATCTATCTTCTACTGATATAGACTAAGCATACCGTTTCCAGTCTTTCTCTTATACTCATTAGCAGCATACTGTTGTATATAATCCATAAAGTTTCTAAGACCCATCTGCATACCCTATTGTCTTGCAGCGTGTGCTTGAGAAGCATATTCTGTATTATATTGATTAGCTTGCTGTCTACGCTGCGCTACCTAACTACCTAAGTTACCAGCCATTTCAGCCCATCTACTTCTATACTGATTATTTATCTCTTGAGCTTTCTATATAGTATCAGCTATATTCTATTGTGTAGAATTACCAACAGCTACATTAGCTAAGTATTTCTAAGCTCCACTTAAACCTCCAGCTCTATTGATATTATATCTAT
>ERZ772979.612-NODE-612-length-23991-cov-17.631434_pt1 | contig 23991 bp, 17 predicted proteins | sample MGYA00511130_ERZ772979 | MGnify/ENA primary metagenome ERZ772979 (study PRJEB29015, sample SAMEA2738103) | human oral metagenome | biome: human oral; feature: human-associated habitat; material: saliva | place: China | collected 2186 ... | reverse complement strand
GAAAGAAAACAGACCAGCTGGTTCAGGAAACGCGCCAACAGATACAAGGTATGCGCGTGATTCGTGCCTTTGGCCAAGAAAAACGAGAGATTGAACATTTCCAAGTACTCAACCAAATCTATACGGCTATCCAAATGAAAACAGGATACTGGTCTAGTCTCTTGACCCCATTGACCTATTTGATCGTCAACGGAACTTTGCTGGTGATTATCTGGAATGGTTATATTTCTATTCAGGGAGGCTGGCTCAGTCAGGGAGCCTTGATTGCCCTGATCAACTATCTCCTGCAAATCTTGGTCGAATTGATCAAGCTGGCCATGCTGATCAATTCACTCAACCAGTCTTATATATCAGCTAAGCGTATTGAGGAAGTCTTCGCTGAAAAACCTGAGGATATACTGGCAGAAATTGAGAAAAGGGAAGGTTTGTTGAACCAGTCATTACGAGTTGAACACTTGAGCTTTACCTACCCAGATGCAGCTCAGCCTTCGCTAAGGGATATTTCTTTTGATATGCAGCAAGGAGAAATTCTTGGGATCATCGGAGGAACTGGTTCTGGTAAGTCAACCTTGGTACAGGTTTTACTTGGTTTGTACAAACCAGATAAAGGAACAGTGGGCCTCTATCAGGCTGGACATAGCCCTCGGGATCTGGCCCAATGGCGGTCCTGGATAGCCTATGTCCCTCAAAAGGTTGAACTTTTTAAGGGAACGATTCGTTCCAATTTGACTTTAGGTATGGAAAATCCTGTCTCGGACCAAGAACTCTGGCAGGCTTTAGAAATTGCCCAGGCCAAGGACTTTGTCAGTGAAAAGGATGGTCAGCTGGACGCAGAGGTCCAAGCGGGTGGCCGTAATTTCTCAGGTGGGCAAAAACAACGTTTATCGATTGCCCGAGCAGTTTTACGTCAAGCTCCTTTTCTCATCCTCGATGATGCGACGTCAGCCCTTGATACCATTACTGAGTCCAATCTTCTGAAGGCTGTTCAGGAAAACTTGCCTGATACTAGTTTAATCTTGATTTCCCAACGAACTTCGACTTTGAAGATTGCAGATCAAATTCTCCTTTTAGAAAAAGGTCAGCAATTAGCACTCGGAAATCATGAGGAATTGATGAAGATTAGTCAAGTCTATCGTGAAATCAATGCATCTCAACATGGAAAGGAGGACTAGAATGAAAGGCAAACATGCAAGTCAAACCCTCAAGCGTTTGGCAAAAGATTTAGCAAGTCATCCCGTCCTTCTTTTCCTAGCTTTCTTGGGAACCATCGTCCAGGTTGCCTTATCAATCTATCTACCCATCTTGATTGGACAAGTGATTGACCAAGTTTTAGTGACGGGCTCTTCTCAGGTGTTTTGGCAGATTTTCCTCCAGATGATCTTGGTGGTCATAGGAAATACACTGGTACAATGGGCCAATCCCCTCCTATACAACCGCCTCATTTTCTCCTATACCAGAGATTTGCGCGAAAAAATCATTGAAAAGCTCCATCGTCTTCCAATTGCCTTGGTAGACAGACAGGGGAGTGGAGAAATGGTCAGCCGTGTGACGACAGATATCGAACAGTTGGCAGCGGGACTGAACATGATTTTCAACCAATTTTTCATCGGAGTTCTGATGATTTTGGTCAGCATCCTTGCCATGCTTCAGATTCATCTTTTGATGACTCTCTTGGTCTTGCTCTTAACACCTCTGTCTATGGTCATTTCACGCTATATCGCTAAGAGATCCTACCATCTCTTTCAAAAGCAGACAGAGACTAGGGGGATTCAGACTCAGTTGATAGAAGAATCGCTCACCCAACAGACCATTATCCAGTCCTTCAATGCCCAAGAAGAATTTATCCAAAAACTCCATGAGGCAAATGATACTTATGCAGGTTATTCTCAGTCTGCTATCTTTTATTCTTCGACAGTCAATCCTTCAACCCGTTTTGTCAATGCCCTCATTTATGCCCTACTAGCTGGTGTTGGAGCCTTGCGCATCATGGCGGGTTCTACTTTGACGGTTGGGCGTTTAGTGACCTTTTTGAACTATGTGCAGCAGTACACTAAGCCTTTTAACGATATTTCATCGGTCTTAGCTGAGTTGCAAAGCGCCTTAGCTTGTGCAGAACGTGTTTATACTGTTTTAGAAAGCCCTGAGATTACAGAAACTGGTCTTAAAGAATTGAACAGCGACCAAGTCAAGGGGGCTATTTCCTTTAAGCATGTCTCCTTTGGCTACACTCCAGAAAAAATCTTAATCAAGGACTTGTCTATTGATATTCCAGCTGGTAGTAAGGTTGCCATCGTTGGGCCAACGGGTGCTGGGAAGTCGACCCTTATCAATCTCCTCATGCGTTTTTACCCGATTAACTCTGGAGATATTTTATTGGATGGTCATTCGATTTATGACTATACTCGAGCTTCTCTTCGACAGCAGTTTGGGATGGTGCTCCAAGAAACCTGGCTCAAGCAAGGAACCATTCATGACAATATTGCTTTTGGAAATCCTGGAGCAAGTCGAGAGCAGGTTATTGCCGCAGCCAAGGCAGCTAACGCAGATTTCTTTATCCAACAGTTGCCCCTGGGCTACGATACTAAGCTTGAAAATGCAGGTGAATCCTTATCTGTCGGTCAGGCTCAGCTCTTGACCATTGCCCGTGTCTTTCTAGCCATTCCTAAGATTCTTATCTTAGATGAAGCAACTTCATCCATCGATACCCGTACCGAGGTATTGGTTCAGGATGCCTTTGCCAAACTCATGAAAGGGCGGACAAGCTTTATCATCGCCCACCGTTTGTCAACCATTCAGGATGCTGATTTGATTCTTGTCTTGGTGGATGGAGATATTGTCGAATATGGTAGCCATCAGGAACTCATGGCGAGAAAAGGCAAATACTATCAAATGCAAAAAGCAGCAGCCTTTAGTCCAGAGTAAATCGTAAAACGTTTTTAATCCAATAAACAACAAAAAAAGTTGCCTTCGGGTGACTTTTTTGTTACAATAGCTAGAAAAATTATCCAGTATGAATACTTATATAGAAAAGGATCCTATGAATGAAAGTCTTTCAGCATGTAAATATCGTGACTTGTGACCAAGATTTCCACGTCTATCTGGATGGGATTTTAGTTGTTAAAGAATCCCAAATCGTTTATGTCGGTCAGGAAAATCCAGAGATTCTCAAACAAGCAAATCAAGTCATAGACTATCAGGGTGCCTGGATTATGCCTGGCTTGGTTAACTGCCATACCCACTCTGCCATGACAGGCTTGAGAGGGATTCGTGATGATAGCAATCTCCACGAATGGCTGGAGGACTATATCTGGCCAGCAGAAGCAGAATTCACACCAGAGATGACTACAAAGGCCGTCAAAGAGGCGCTAACAGAAATGCTTCAGTCAGGAACGACAACTTTCAATGATATGTACAATCCGAATGGAGTAGAGATAGAGAAGATTTATGAAGCAGTCAAGGCATCCAAGATGCGTTGCTATTTTTCTCCAACCCTCTTTTCTTCAGACGTGGAGACGACAGATGAAACTGTTGCAAGAACGCGTGCTGTTATCGAGACAATCAAAGGCTATCAGGATCGCAATTTCAAGGTGATGGTGGCTCCGCATTCGCCCTACAGTTGTAGTCGAGAATTGCTGGAAGCTAGCTTAGAACTAGCAAAAGAAGAAGATATTCCGCTTCATATCCACGTTGCAGAAACAAAAGAAGAGTCAGGCATTATCCTGAAGCGTTATGGCAAACGTCCAATAGCCTTTTTAGATGAACTTGGCTATTTAGATCATCAGGCTGTCTTTGCCCATGGTGTGGAGTTGAATGAAGCAGAAATTACCCGCTTGGCAGATTCGCAAGTTGCCATCGCCCACAATCCTATCAGCAACCTCAAACTAGCTTCAGGGATTGCACCAGTCGTTCAACTTCAACAAGCAGGAGTAGCAGTTGGTATTGCGACAGACTCAGTTGCTTCTAATAACAACCTCGATATGTTTGAGGAAGGTCGTACCGCAGCACTCTTGCAGAAGATGAAGAGTGGCGATGCCAGCCAATTTCCAATCGAGACTGCTCTCAAGGCTCTGACTATTGAAGGAGCTAAGGTGTTGGGAATGGAAGATGAGATTGGTAGTCTAGAAGTTGGCAAGCAAGCAGATTTTCTCGTTATCCAACCCCAAGGGAAAATCCATCTCCAACCTCAAGAAAACATGCTGTCTCACCTAGTCTATGCTGTCAAATCCAGTGATGTTGATCATGTCTATATTGCTGGTGAGCAAGTCGTGAAAGACGGTCAAGTGTTGACTGTTAACTTGTAAAAAGTAGTATAAATTCTCTAAATCTCATTGGAAAAATCTTATGAGATTTTCTTATTTTACTAGTAATATCAAGGATTTTGCTAGGTGTTCAAGTCTTGTATTTAGAAATTTTCAAAAAGCAAATTAGATAAATAAGAAAAATTGTGGTATAATAAAAAGATACAATTAAAGGAGTATGTATGGACATTTCAGAAATTCGTCAAAAAATTGACGCAAATCGTGAAAAATTAGCTTCTTTCAGGGGGTCTCTTTGACCTCGAAGGTTTAGAGGAAGAAATTGCCATTTTGGAAAACAAAATGACAGAACCTGATTTTTGGAACGATAATATTGCGGCCCAAAAAACGTCGCAAGAATTAAACGAACTCAAAAATACCTATAATACCTTCCACAAGATGGATGAGTTGCAGGATGAAGTTGAGATTTTACTGGACTTTTTGGCAGAGGACGAATCTGTGAAGGATGAGTTGGTTGAGAAACTCTCTGAGTTAGATCAGATGATGACCAGCTACGAAATGACCCTTCTTTTGTCAGAACCCTATGATCACAACAATGCCATCCTTGAAATCCATCCTGGTTCAGGGGGGACAGAGGCTCAAGACTGGGGCGATATGCTCCTTCGTATGTATACTCGCTATGGAAATGCCAAAGGCTTCAAAGTTGAGGTCTTAGACTACCAAGCAGGTGATGAGGCAGGAATCAAGTCAGTAACCTTGTCTTTTGAAGGACCAAATGCTTATGGTCTTCTCAAGTCAGAGATGGGAGTTCACCGTTTGGTCCGTATCTCACCATTTGACTCTGCTAAACGTCGCCACACCTCATTTACTTCTGTAGAAGTCATGCCAGAATTGGATGATACCATCGAAGTTGAAATCCGTGAGGATGATATCAAGATGGATACCTTCCGTTCAGGTGGAGCAGGTGGACAAAACGTCAACAAGGTTTCAACAGGTGTCCGCTTGACTCACATTCCAACAGGTATCGTCGTAGCATCAACCGTCGACCGTACTCAGTACGGAAACCGTGACCGTGCTATGAAGATGCTTCAGGCAAAACTCTACCAGATGGAGCAGGAAAAGAAAGCTGCTGAGGTAGACTCGCTCAAGGGTGAGAAAAAGGAAATTACATGGGGAAGCCAAATCCGCTCCTATGTATTTACGCCTTATACAATGGTAAAAGACCATCGTACCAACTTTGAAGTAGCGCAAGTAGATAAGGTAATGGATGGAGACCTAGATGGTTTCATCGATGCTTATCTGAAATGGCGTATCAGTTAAAAGAAAGGAAGTCACATGTCAATCATTGAAATGAGAGATGTTGTCAAAAAATATGACAACGGGACAACAGCCCTACGTGGCATCACTGTAAATATCGATGCAGGAGAATTTGCCTACATCGTAGGACCTTCAGGTGCTGGTAAATCAACTTTTATCCGTGCCTTGTATCGTGAGGTCAAAATCGACAAAGGAAGCTTGCAAGTTGCAGGTTATAACCTGGTTAAGATTAAAAAGAAAGATATTCCGTTCTTGCGTAGAAATGTCGGAGTAGTCTTTCAGGATTACAAACTTTTGCCAAAGAAAACCGTTTATGAGAACATTGCATACGCAATGGAGGTTGTCGGTGAAAGCCGTCGTAACATCAAAAAACGTGTTATGGAAGTCTTGGACCTTGTCGGTTTGAAGCACAAGGTTCGTTCATTCCCGAATGAACTTTCAGGTGGTGAGCAACAACGTATCGCCATTGCGCGTGCTATCGTAAACAATCCTAAAGTTTTGATTGCCGACGAACCAACAGGTAACTTGGACCCAGATAACTCATGGGAAATCATGAACCTCTTGGAACGTATCAATCTTCAAGGGACAACTGTTTTGATGGCGACCCACAACAGCCAAATCGTAAATACCTTGCGCCACCGCGTTATTGCCATCGAAAATGGTCGCGTGGTACGTGATGAAGCGAAAGGAGAGTACGGATACGATGATTAGTAGATTTTTCCGCCATCTGTTCGAAGCTTTAAAGAGTTTAAAGCGTAATGGATGGATGACCATTGCTGCTATCAGTTCAGTAATGATTACCTTGACCTTGGTTGCTATCTTTGCTTCAGTTATCTTCAATACTGCGAAATTAGCAACTGATATTGAAAACAACGTCCGCGTCATGGTTTATGTTCGTAAAGACGTTGAAGACAACAGTGAAACCATTGTAAAAGAAGGCCAAACAGTCACGAACAATGACTACCACAAGGTCTACGATGCCCTAAAAGCTCTGCCAGCTGTTAAAAATGTAACCTTCTCAAGTAAAGAAGAGCAGTACCAAAAGCTGACTGAAACTATGGGTGATGAGTGGAAGGTATTTGAAGGAGATGCAAACCCTCTTCATGATGCCTACATCGTAGATACCAATTCACCAAGTGATGTAAAACCTGTAGCTGAAGAAGCTAAGAAAATCGAAGGTGTCTCTGAAGTTCAAGACGGTGGTGCCAATACCGAACGTCTCTTCAAGTTGGCTTCCTTCATCCGTGTATGGGGATTGGTCATCGCAGGACTCTTGATCTTCATCGCAGTCTTCTTGATTTCAAATACCATCCGTATTACTATCATTTCACGTAGTCGTGAAATCCAAATCATGCGTTTGGTTGGTGCCAAGAACGGTTATATCCGTGGCCCATTCTTGCTAGAAGGTGCCTTTATCGGATTGTTGGGAGCAGCTCTTCCATCAGCATTGGTTTACTTTATCTATAACCGAGTGTTCCAATCTGTCAACCCATCCTTGGTTGGTCAAAACCTATCTTTGATTACACCGAATACCTTTATTCCAATGATGATCGGTCTCTTGTTCCTCATCGGAATCTGTATCGGTTCACTTGGTTCAGGAATCTCAATGCGTCGATTCTTGAAAATCTAAGTCACATAACTGGATAAAACACATAAAAAAGTGGGATGTCATCAAGACTTCACAGCTCTTGATGTCCCGCTTTTTCTTTTGGTCTTGGTGCTCAGTCGCTTGCCAATTTTGGGTAAAGAGTGTATGATAGGAAAGGACCTTTTTACTAATATGAAAAATGAACAATGAATGAGGAAAAGATGAAACAATTTTTGGAAAAAGTGAGCATACTCTCCCTATCGTTAGTATTGATCACATCGTTTTCAATTTCGAGTGCCCTACCTGCCATGTTTGACTATTATCAGGGCTATTCGACTGGTCAGGTCGAACTCTTGGTCAGCCTCCCATCCTTTGGGATTATGGCCATGCTTTTATTAAACGGAGTTCTAGAGCGTATTTTTCCTGAACGTCTCCAGTTGACCTTGGGACTCTTGATTTTATCCATCAGCGGGACAGCACCTTTCTGGTATCAGGGTTATTACTTTGTCTTTGCTACCCGCTTGCTATTTGGACTTGGAGTTGGGATGCTCAATGCAAAGGCCATCTCTATCATCAGTGAACGTTACCACGGAAAAACTCGTATCCAGATGCTTGGTTTTCGTGGATCAGCTGAGGTAGTAGGAGCCTCTATCTTGACACTGGCAGTCGGTCAGCTCTTAGCCTTTGGTTGGACAGCAACCTTTCTAGCCTATGCAGCAGGTCTAGTGGTTCTCGTGCTCTTTCTTCTATTTGTCCCATACAACAAGGAAGAAGTTCACGAGTCCAAGCATCAGACAGAAGAAGCAGCGAAACTGACTCGTTCCATGCTCCAATTGATTTTCTTCCTTGCTATTGCAGCCGCAGTGATTGTATGTACCAATACGGCTATCACCTTCCGTATCCCAAGCCTCATGATTGAGGCAGGGTTTGGAGATGCTCAGTTGTCCAGTTTGGTACTTAGTGCCATGCAGTTGATTGGGATTCTAGCTGGAATCAGCTTTTCTTTCCTGATCTCGACCTTCAAGGAAAGACTTCTATTGGTCGCAGGTGTCACTTTTGGTATCGGGCAAATCATCATTGCTCTTTCCCCTTCACTCTGGGTGGTGGTTGCAGGTTCTATCCTGGGAGGATTTGCCTATAGCATCGCTCTGACGACAGTCTTTCAGTTGATATCTGAGCGAATTCCTGCAAAACTCCTCAACAAAGCAACTTCCTATGCTGTTTTGGGATGTTCTTTTGGAGCATCGTTAACACCCTTTGTTCTTTCAGGGATTGGCTTGGTGACTACAGATGGTCGAATGACCTTTATCATTCTAGGAGCATGGATGATTGCTACATCAGTGCTTGTTTCCCTTTTATTGAAAAAAGAAGCCTAACAAAGAAAAACTCAAGGACGAATCCTTGAGTTTTTGTCTATTAGCCAAACATCTGCCAAAAGTAATCGATGATGTAGGTCAAGCCATAAGTGTAAACGACCAGGGTAAAGGGTTTGGTTAGGATGATAATGGTCATATACCGCTTGAAGCTCATCTTGGTCAAAGCAGCCAACATGCAGAGAAAATCAGCTGGACTAACTGGCCAAATCATCATAAAGATAAAGAATCGGTCAAAGCGATTGCCTTCATCCAGCCAACCGATATACTTGTCATAGGTGCGCTTGCTGACCATGGACTGGACAAAGGGTGCTCCGTAGAGACGAACCAAGTAAAAGATAATGGCACAACCAATGACAATGCCGATATAGTTGTAAATGGTCCCGATGATGTGACCATAGATAAAGACACCTGCAACGGAGGTAAGAGCACCTGGAATGATAGGAACAACCGTCTGCAAAATCTGTAAAAAGATAAAGAGTGGTGGCCCCCAGATACCCGCCTGTTGGATAAAGGCAGATAGGGTTTCTTTGGAGTGCAAGATACCGGCCTGATAGGCCCAGATACAGAATATTACAGTAGCAACTCCACCGACGATGGAGGAAATATGAATGGCTTGCTGTAGAAGGGGAGAAACAGCTTTCATTTCTTTCTCGTGTGACATGTAAACTCCTCTTGTGTAGTATGATTCTACTATACCATATTTTAGGGAGAAAGACTACATGGGATACTTCGTGTGACTTTGCCTCAAGTATGGTAAAATGGGAATAAGAAAATGACAGCTTAGAATGAGGAAAATCATGTTAGGATTGAAGTTTAATGGCACTTGGCGCAACTACCAAAAACAGGTATTGGACAATTTCCAAGAATACCAAGCAGATGGTCATGTCCACTTGGTGGCAGCGCCAGGTTCAGGGAAAACAACCATAGGAATCGAGTTGATTGCCCGCTTTGATAAGCCTGCTCTCGTTTTGGTACCGACGGTTACCATCCGAGAACAATGGGTGGATAGGATTCGCCAGGCCTTTTTAGAGGATGAGAACCAGGTCACAAGTCTCGTGTCTCAAAATCTCAAGGACATGAAGCAAATCACCATCGCCACCTACCAAGCCTTTCACAGTGCTATGCAACAGGTACAATCTCAAGAAGATAACGGCGAGGTTGAGGATTTTGTAGGCTTTGACCTGCTTGCCAGACTCAAAGAAAGGGGTGTCGAAACCCTCTGTCTGGACGAATGCCATCACTTGAGAAATGAATGGTGGAAAAGCTTAGAAGACTTCCGTAAAAACTACCAGCAACTGCAAGTTATCTCTCTCACTGCGACACCGCCTTATGACAGTGAACCAGAACTCTGGGATCGCTATCTCCAAATGTGTGGCGAGATTGACCAAGAAATCACAGTGCCAGAACTGGTAAAGGAAGACACTCTTTGCCCTCATCAGGATTTTGTCTATATCTGTTTTCCGACTAAGGAAGAGGACAAGCGCTTGGAAGAGTTTGAAGACACCAAGTGGCAGTATGTCAGCCAACTAGTCGTTGATCCTGACTTCCAAGAGTTGATTCGGAGTTCCAAGGTTCTCAAAGGGGAAATTTCTGCGGATATGCTCCTAGAAGATCCTAAGTATCTTTCAGCGCTCCTCATTTATTTACAAGCTCAAAAGTTGGAAATCCCCAAGCATCTACGAGATTTACTAGGTGCTGAAGGCTTGCCTGCTCTCAATTACTACTGGCTAGAAGTTCTCTTGCAAGGCCTTCTCTATCAGACTCCTGACTGGTATGAGGATCCACAGGAGACAAAGAAAAAGATAGAAGCAGAACTAAAATCGAGAGGGTTGATTGAAAAACGTCAGGTTTTCTTGGTCAAATCCAAGGCCAATGACCAAATCCTCAACCAATCTCTAGGAAAACTGGCTGGGATTGCATCTATATTTGAAACTGAGTATGCTAGTCTAGGAAAGGACTTGAGACAGTTAGTCTTGGCAGACTATATCCGTAAGGATTTTGCCAGCTATCTGGGAGATGACCAAGCACCAATCACGCAATTAGGTGTCCTCCCTTACTTTGAAACCATTCGCAGAAGTGCACAAAAGCAAGGCTTGTCTGTCCCTATAGCAGTCCTTTCTGGTAGTGTCGTGATCATACCTGCCAGTGTCAAGGCAGAACTTCAAGCACTCATTCCAAACACTAGCTTAAGCTTTTCTGCCATCGGAAAACTCGATCAAGGTACTTATCTCCAAGTAGGCTTTCCATCCAGCTTTAAGGGGATGGTCGCAGCAGTGACCGAGCTCTTCCAACGTGGTTCTATCCAGGTCTTGGTCGGAACCAAGTCTCTCTTGGGAGAAGGATGGGATGCGCCTTGCGTCAACTCTCTCATCCTCGGAAGTTTTGTCGGAAGCTTTATGCTTAGTAATCAGATGCGGGGTCGTGCCATCCGTATCTGGCCAGGACATCCAGATAAGACTAGTAATATCTGGCACCTAGTAGCCATCAAACCGTACAAAAATCCAGCCTTTTCTAAGGAGGATGAAGAGGAACTAGACCTCAATCCATATCAGGACTTACAAACCCTTGCCCGTCGTATGGACCATTTCCTTGGCTTGTCCTATAAGGAAGATACCATTGAAACAGGTTTGTACCGCTTAAACTTTCCTGAGTTCCCATTTAAGAAAAAGAAACTCGAAGACTATAACGAGAAGATCATGGAACTATCCAAGGATCGCGCCTCTCTTCGTAAAAAATGGCAGGAATCTCTCATTGTTGCTGACAAGATTGAGATTGTCAATGAAGTGGCGACCGACAGCAAACGAATTCCTCTGCTTGCCCTAGCGGATGCTGAAAAATGGCTTCGTTATGTTCTGATGGTATCTTCCATTAGCTTCCTAGCCTATGTCTTTAGACTAACCTTTTTTGCCTTGCCATGGTTGACAGCACTTTGTGTTATCGTCCTAGCTATCACAGCCTTTCGCTATTATAGTTACAAGAGTCCCTATAAACGCTTGCGCCAGATTGGAGAAGCTATTCGTAAGGTCATGGTGACTGCAGGGCATTTGTCTGATGACCAGTCGCGCGTGCAAGTCGATGAGGACAAGGAAAGCTTTAATGTTTTCGCCTATCTAAAAGGTGGAAGCATGCGAGACAAGGAGCTCTTTTCAAAGGTTTTAGGAGAATTCTTTGCGCCAGTGGACAATCAACGCTACCTCTTAGTAGCTCAAAAAGCCCCGACCGGCCAGTCCAAGTATTTCGTAGTTCCTAGTCTCTTTGAAAAACGCAAGGAAGATGCCCAGCTCTTCCAAAATGCCGTCGCACCACACATAGGCAACTACCAACTCGTCTATACCCGCAACGAAGTAGGCAGAAAAATCTTGCTCGAAGCCAGACTCAAATCCCTAGCCAACAAAAACGACCGCATCATCACTAAGAAAAAGGTCAAAAGTGCTTTGAAATAGAAGGAAGTGAGCGTTTTCTGTCTGGAATATGATATAATAATAGCAAGAATTTTGTCCCTGAAGGAGAAATATAGATGCAGGTAAAACCAGAACTGGAAATAGAAAAACAACTGATAAACCAGCTGGTAACTGGTGAAAGCCAATGGACTTATAGAGAAGACCTAAAAACAGAAGAACAACTATGGGACAATTTCTTTGAGAAACTAGCCCAAAACAACGTTGCTCTGCTAGCAGACCATCCCTTGACTGAACAGGAGAAACGCCAGATTCAGAACCAGCTAAACTTTGTCAGCTACTATGATGCTGCCAAGTGGTTGGTCGGAGAAAATGGCATTGCCAAAGTCGAGGTTCAAAGAGAAGATGCAAGCCTAGGCACCATCCGTTTGTCAGTCATTTGGCGTGACAATATCGCAGCAGGAAAGTCTAGCTACGAAGTTGTCAATCAAGTCCAGAGAGAAAAAGTAAATCCTCTGGATCAAGACCGTAGACTGGATGTTACTCTTCTCATCAACGGCTTACCCATGATTCAAATCGAGCTCAAGAGCACCCAAGCAGCATTTATCGATGCCTTTCATCAGATTAAAAAATATGACCGTGAAGGGAAATTCCGTGGTATCTACTCTAGCTTGCAGATGTTTGTCGTGACCAACAAGGTCGATACTCGCTATATCGCTGCAGCTCGTGAAAATAAACTCAACAAGCAATTTCTAACCAAGTGGGTGGATAAGGACAATCATCCTGTGACAAACTTGACTAGTTTTGCCCACGAAGTCCTTTCTATCCCTCGTGCCCACCAGATGGTCATGCAGTATTCTGTCATTGATGATAGCAAGAAATCTCTCATCCTCTTGCGCCCCTACCAGATCCATGCTATTGAAGCAGTGCAGGAAGCCTCTCGCCAACAAGCATCAGGCTATGTTTGGCATACAACAGGTTCAGGGAAGACCTTGACTTCTTATAAGGTGGCGAGGAACCTCCTTCAGATTCCTTCCATCCAAAAGACGATTTTTGTCGTTGACCGCAGGGACTTGGATCAACAGACCACATCATCCTTCCTCTCATATGCGACCAATGATGTCATTGATATCGATGAGACGGACAATACACATGATTTGGTCAAGCGACTAGGTAGTAATGATAAGCGTGTCGTGGTGACAACTATCCAGAAAATCACTACCATGATGCGCAAGTTTGACCAAGGCCTTTACCAACGAGATGCGGACAAAATCAAGGGACTCCGAGTGGCCTTTGTCGTAGATGAATGCCACCGTGCCGTGACGCCACAAACACAAAAGGACATTAAAGCCTTTTTCCCTCAGTCCCTCTGGTATGGTTTTACAGGCACCCCTATCTTTAAGGAAAATAAACGCCAGCAAGTCGGCGACCTAGCTCAAACCACCCAGCAACAGTATGGAGACCGCCTCCATGAGTATACAGTCAAGGAAGCCATCCATGACGGAGCTGTCTTAGGCTTTAAGGTAGACTATCGCAATACCCTCATCACAGACCAGTCTGAAAACGAAATCCCAGATACCGTCTATGAAAATGAGGAGCACATGCTGGAAGTCTTGGATGCCATTATCAATAAATCACGCCAACAACTAGGCTTCCAAAAAGGAGTGGGTAATACCTACAATGCCATCCTGACTGTCAAGTCTATCCCTCAAGCCCAAGCCTACTATGACCTCCTCAAAAAAGTCAAGGCTGGACAGACACGAGTCAAGGTATCTGAGAGAGTCAAGATGGTCCTTCCAGACTTTCCAAAGGCGACCATCACCTACTCCGTTACGGAGAATGAAGAAGACTCAAGAGCCAACCAAGACCACATGAAACAGGTCTTAGAGGACTATAACCAAGAGTTTGATACTCACTTTACCATGGCGGATCTTCGTGGCTTTAACACAGATGTCAATAACCGTCTTGCCCGTAAGCAAGACAAGTATCTCTATCGCAATGAGCAGTTGGACTTGGTTATCGTGGTTAATCGTCTCTTAACAGGATTTGATGCGCCTTGTCTATCGACTCTCTTTATCGACAGAAAGCCTATGCAACCGCAGGATTTGATACAGGCCTTTAGTCGAACCAATCGTATCTTTGACTCCAGTAAGACCTATGGTCATATCATCACCTTCCAAAAGCCACTAGCCTTTAAGGAAGCAGTAGATAATGCCCTCAAGCTCTACTCAAATGGTGGAGAAAATGATGTCCTAGCACCTAGCTGGGAAGAAGAAAAGAGAAACTTTTTGAGAAGTTGTAGCGACTTCCAAAATCTCATCGCTAATGAGCCACTAGAAGGCTTCCCGCTGGAACAAATGTCTACTCCTCAGTTAAGAAAAATCGCCAAGGCATACCAAGTCTTTGATAAGTACCTAGCTTCTATTCGAGTATACAAGGAGTATGATGAAGCTGAGATTTACCAAGAGGCTGGCTTAGATGATGAATTGCTCGAAGCCCATCTCGGGCTCTACAAAAATATCCTTGCTGAACTCAAAGCTCGTGATGGAGAAGGGACTGGCGGTGACGATGATGGACCTTTTGATATCCACTACGAATTAGAGTCTATCCAAGTAGATGAGATTAACTATGCCTATATCCTGACCCTGATCCAAAGCTTAATTGAGCAAGAGCAGAGTCAGGAAAAGAGTCTCAGTGTACAGGACAGAGAAGCAGTGGATACCTATATCCAAAGTCTGGAGAAAACCAATCCAAATCTTGCACAGATCATCTCAGAGCTTTGGCAAGAAGTACAGGCAAATCCAGACCGCTACAGAGGTCAATCCATCGCCAATATCCTTGACCAGATGATTGAAGCAGTCATCCAGCAGCATATCCAAGACTTTAGTAAGACCTGGTATGTCGGTGAAGATGAACTCCGCTACTATGTCAATCATTACCGCAAGGGAGCGAAAAAACAACTAGGAGAAAGCCAACTGACCAAGAGTCAGCGCTACAAGGACTATAAAGTTGAGGTGACAGATGCCCTCAATCCTCTCCTTTATAAAAAACAAATCAAAGAAGCCTATACCCAACTCATCGAAGAGGTGATTGAGCCGTTGAGGGTTGGGAGGTAATATGCAATATGTAGATTTTTAATTTTAATTAAATTATAGAATACCTTTAAAAAAGCCTTATTTAAGGCTTTTTTGGGTGTTTATAAATTTAACAGAATAATAAAAAACTACATATTGTGGTTTTTTAAAAAAATAAACCCAATTCATACATCATGTTGTGTTTTTGGGATTGACTTCTTTTGAAAAATTGATATAATAACAATTGTAGGATAAAAAAAGACGTCAGTTGGGGCTGACGACTTTGATAGGGTTATGAATTTTTAGCTAGTTTGGGAAAGCACTATTCAAAAATTCCATTTCTAGTGTATCATTTATTTGATATATTGTAAATTAAAGCGAAGATATTCTAACCTACATTCTACAAAATATTATAGAAAGTGGGTGATCGGCATACGATTATCAAAATATTTAAATAGAGAAGGTATCCAAAAAGGTTTAGACTTTTTAGATGTTGACACAAATGAAGATGTTATGCTATTTATAGATCCTTTGTTGTTACCAGACAATTTTAAAATAATTGTGGATGATTTTATTAAGCAATCTTATGAAATTTATTGCGAAGGGAATAAGAAATATTCATTTACTCTGTTTTCACATTCGAAAGAATGTAATGCGACGCATTTAGGATATTCTTCAAATAACTCAAGAGGCAAAGGTGTCTCAATGCAAATGCTTGATCAATTTTTTAGTTATGTAAAATCATCTGTTTTACCTGTGCAAGAAAAAGCATTAACTTCAGTAGCTATGCCTTTGTTTACTAAGAGATTTTCTGAAGACAGAATGTCAGATTTGATTGTCAGTTTGTTGAAAAAAGAACTTATTATTTTTTCGTTAGAACAGGCTAAAATACATGGACTTCAAATTAGTAGTGATACAAGAACTTTTGAATATTGGAATCACAAGAAACATGAATGGGCAAAGTTTGAGAGTCCTTATGTGTTGGATCCAGAGGAAAATAAAAAAGATAGATTATTAATTTTGGTTCCCAAAACAATAGTTAGTAAGAGATATATTATATCTCCAGCAAAATATGTTTCTAATATCTTTAGTCGATTACAGCTATTACCGGTGTATCAGGATGCAAAAGGGAAGCCATACTCTAAAAAAACTCTGAGAGAACTTAAAATAAATAAACCGTACAATGAAGATAAACAGAAGAACTATATTTTAGATTCAACAACTTCTTCTCCAGAGTATTTTATAGATTACATGGAGCATTCAGAAAAATATAGAGACAATAAGTCAATGCTTGATGATGAGTTAATTAGTCTTTTATAACTTGATAAATGATTGAATAGTGCTACAAGAGAAGAAGAGTTTTCTTCTCTTTTTACTTTGTTATTAGCGTTCATATTGGTTTTTCATGATATAATATTAAAAAATGATGAATGATGATTCTAGGTTATGAATTACATAAAAAGTTAAAACAGTTTTTATATAGAGAGTTATAAGAGTAGAGGAAAAGAATGATACCTAAAATTATTTTTAGTGAAGGAAAGAAAGATTGGGTTAAAAGACCATTATTATCCAACATAGATAAAATTTTAGATTATAGAGGTAGAACACCTAAAAAATTAGGTTTGAGTTGGAGTGATACAGGTTATCTAGCTTTATCAGCTCTAAATGTAAAGAATGGCTATATTGATTTCAATGCTGATGCCAATTATGGAGATCAAGAATTGTATGACCGATGGATGGGCGATAAACATCTTCATAAAGGGCAGATTGTTTTTACTACTGAAGCGCCAATGGGAAATGTTGCACAGATTCCTAATGATGATTTGTATATTCTAAGTCAACGTACGATTGCCTTTGAAGTTAAGCATGATTTAATTAGAGAAGATTTTTTAGCTACTTTATTGCGTAGCCCAAAAATATTTAACGAATTAACTTCTTTGTCAAGTGGAGGAACTGCTAAAGGAGTTAGTCAAAAATCCTTATCAAATCTCAAGGTTTGTGTACCCTCATCATTAGAAGAACAATTCGCCATCGGTTCTCTTTTCCGCACCCTTGATGACCTTCTGGCTAGCTACAAGGACAATCTTGCTAACTACCAATCCCTCAAGGCAACCATGCTCTCCAAGATGTTTCCTAAAGCAGGACAGACCGTTCCTGAGATTCGTTTGGCTGGATTTGAAGGGGAGTGGGAAGAAAAGTATATTGGGGAGCTAGCTGATATTGTCCGAGGTGCTTCTCCGAGACCAATACAAGATCCAAAATGGTTTGATACAAATTCAGAAATTGGCTGGTTACGTATCTCTGATGTGACAAGTCAGAATGGCAGAATTTATAGTTTGGAACAAAAAATATCAAGATTAGGTCAAGAAAAAACAAGAGTTCTAACGGAACCTCATTTATTACTTAGTATTGCTGCTACTGTTGGAAAACCTGTTGTTAACTATGTTAAAACTGGTGTACATGATGGATTTTTAATTTTTATGAATCCAAAATTTGATAGAGAATTTATGTTTCAATGGCTAGAAATGTATAGAGAAAAATGGAATCGATACGGTCAACCAGGAAGTCAAGTTAATCTCAATAGTGATATTGTAAAAAATCAAAAAATATTAGTCCCTTGTATGGAAGAACAACAAGCTATCGGTGCCTATTTCTCAAATCTCGATAACCTCATTAACTCTCACCAAGAAAAAATTTCTCAGCTAGAAACACTGAAAAAGAAACTCTTGCAGGATATGTTTGTCTAAGGAGGAATTATGTATAGTTCTAAAAAAGATTTGATTGAAAAGTTAGAATCTGAAAAGAAAAGGTTTCTAGATAATTTAAGTCAAATATATGATTATGAAAAAGATTTATATAATCGAGTAGATAATTATCTATTGGAACTTATTTCTTTTATAAATAAAGAGCTAGATGAAGAAGTTTTGTCTAATGATGTAACGGTAAGGTATAAAACATTACGTGATAATTTGTTAGAAAGTATCTACAATTGTTATGGTGGTGACATTAAATCGTATGATTCTTTATTTCCTCAAATTATATATAATTTCAAAGTAATTAAACTTTTCTCTTTCATTGCCAAAATAGATTCTACTACTGTTATTATAGGGGCAAATGGAGCAGGAAAATCAAGTCTTATTAATGAATTAAGAAAGAATAATAGTAAGATTAATAGTAATGAAATGTATGTTTTGCCAGCACAGAAATTATTATATTTTGTTTCAAATATCCATGATCGAAATGGAATTACTAGAGATAGATATATTCAAGATTTAAAAGAAGTCGATCTTAAATATAACACAATTGATTTACAACCATTCCAAATTGAAAAGGATTTTTCAAATACGTTTACTAAATTAATAACATTATTGGTAAAAGACTACACAGACATAGTTACTCGTAGATCAAGAAAAGAAAAAAATTTACCTATAACTTTATTGGACAGAGTGGAGCAAATATGGAATCAAATTTTCCCAGAAATAACATTTTATCCTGATCCTGATGATAGAGTTTTAGAAGTTGTAAGAAATGGAGATAAATATAGTATAAATGGACTTAGTGATGGAGAACGCTGCATATTGTTTTATATTGGCAATGTCCTTCTAGCTCCAGAAAATAGCTATATTATCGTTGATGAACCAGAAACATTTCTAAACGCAGCTGTCTATAATGAATTATGGGATTTGCTCATATCAGAGCGACCTGATTGTCAATTTATTTTTGCTTCACATAACATGGACTTTGTTCAATCTAGAACAAATGCAACCTATATATGGTGTAAGAATTTTGAAGCACCTTATGATTTGGATTATCAGGTGTTGGAAGAATCACAAGAAATACCATTACCATTATTAAATGAAGTATCTGGTGCAAAAAAGCCAATTTTATTTTGCGAAGGAACTAAAAATAGTCTGGACTATCAAATATATTCCAAATTATTCAGTGAATTTTGTTTTGTCAAACCAGTTCAAGGGCATAAACAAGTTATTCAATACACAAAAGCTTACAATAAATTAAAGGAATCATATGGTAATGAAGCTTACGGCATTATTGATTATGACTGGATGGATGAGGCAAGAATTGAAAGCTATAAAGAGAAAAATATTTTTGTGCTCCCTTTTAATGAGATAGAGATGTTTTTGGTTGATGAAGTAATTGTGAAGTCTGTTCTTGGCTCTGATGAACAGGATAAAGAGCAAAAATTAAATGAATACCAAAAAGCGATTAAAAGTTATTGTGTGAAAAATAAAGATAAGATAATAAGTATCGCTTTGAAAAAGAAACTTGATGAATTTATGGAAGGTAATTTGATAAAGAAAAATGAACCAACCGAGGATGATGCTCAAACATTTTTAGATAGTTTATCAAAAGAATTCGATTTAACTGTAACATTAGAAAATATAACTAAAATTGTTGAAGATAGCATAGCTTCTTCGGATTTTTCGAAAATTTTAAAGATTTGTAATTTGAAAAATGAAATAATTGCATCCAAAGAAATTAAAGAATTAGTTTCTAACTTTAAAGAAAAAGCTTTAAGCAGTATTGCAATGAATAATGATTTACAGATTACATTACGTCATAAATATTTTGAAGAATTAGAAATGAAACTATTGGATAGATAGTTAGATTTTTGAGTTAATAAAAAGAAAGAAACACTATGGAAACAACACAAACGTCCCAGTCGCTCTACCAAGCTCTTTGGAACTCGGCGGATGTTCTCCGCTCCAAGATGGATGCTAATGACTACAAGTCCTATCTTTTGGGTATGGTCTTTTACAAGTACCTATCTGATAAGATGCTCTTTTTCGTGGCGGAGACCATGGAAGAGGGGACGGATAGTCTTGAGGATGCCCTTGAGGTCTATCGCAACTACTACGAGGATGCGGATACCCATGAGGATTTGGTCTCTGTCATGAATGATGAGCTCAACTATATCATCAAGCCAGACCTGACTTTTACGGCTCTGGTAGCACGTGTCAATGAGGGGACTTTCCAGCTGGAAGATTTGGCCCAAGGTTTTCGTGATATCGAGCAGAGTGACGACCTCTATGAAAATCTCTTTGAAGATATCGACCTCTACTCTAAAAAGCTAGGGGCAACTCCACAAAAGCAAAATCAAACGGTAGCAGCGGTCATGAAAGAGTTGGCTGTGCTAGATGTGGCTGGTCATGCTGGCGATATGTTGGGGGATGCCTATGAGTATCTGATTGGTCAGTTTGCGACTGACTCGGGTAAGAAAGCTGGTGAGTTCTATACGCCTCAGCCTGTTGCCAAGCTCATGACGCAGATTGCCTTTTTGGGTCGTGAAGACCAGGAAGGCTTTACCATCTATGATGCGACTATGGGTTCTGGCTCTCTCTTGCTCAATGCCAAGAAATACTCTCATAAACCGCAGACAGTCGTCTACTTTGGTCAGGAGCTCAATACCTCGACCTATAACTTGGCTCGGATGAACATGATCCTACACGGTGTTCCTGTTGAAAATCAATTCCTACACAATGCCGACACCTTGGATGAAGACTGGCCGACTCAAGAGCCAACTAACTTTGACGGTGTACTCATGAACCCTCCATACTCTGCCAAGTGGTCTGCAAGCTCTGGCTTTATGGCGGACCCTCGTTTCTCTCCTTTTGGGAAACTAGCACCCCAGTCTAAGGCAGACTTTGCCTTCCTCCTACATGGATATTACCACCTCAAGCAGGATAATGGGGTTATGGCTATCGTCCTTCCCCACGGTGTTCTTTTCCGTGGCAATGCGGAGGGAACCATTCGTAAGGCCTTGTTAGAAGAAGGAGCTATTGATACGGTTATCGGTCTCCCTGCTAATATCTTCTTTAATACCAGCATTCCGACTACGGTTATCATTCTCAAAAAGAACCGTACTAACCGTGATGTCTACTTTATCGATGCTTCTAAGGAGTTTGATAAAGGGAAAAACCAGAATATCATGACGGATACCCATATCGAGAAGATTCTGGAAGCCTACAAGTCACGTGCGGAGATGGATAAGTTTGCCCACCTAGCAAGCTATGAAGAAATCGTCGAAAATGACTACAACCTCAATATCCCTCGCTATGTGGATACCTTTGAGGAAGAAGAAGTCGAGCCACTGACAGACATCGTCAGCAAGATTAACGAGACAAATAAAGCAATCGAAAGCCAAACAGCTTCCCTGCTTGAAATGCTGAATCAACTCCACGGAACCACACCAGAAGCTGATGCAGAACTCAAAGAGTTCTTGAAAAACTTTAAAGGGTGATGGAGAATAGTTAGATACGTAAATCCTTTTTAAATCCCAGCCAAATTAACTTTTGGCTGGCTTTTATTTTTTATTCATGTTATAATTAAATTACCCAAAAGGTAATTTAAAATGAACAGAAAGGGACTTATGAAGCTTATCTATACAAACAAAACTGTTAAAAAGCAGTGCACAGAGCTGAGACAGGCGAAAAAGGATTTTTCGGATAAGGTTGCTGTAAAGTTGCATCTCTTGATCAACTTTTTGGAAGCAGCAGATTCTTTGGCCAGTGTGACAGCTTTTCCTAAATATCACTTTCACCAACTTAAGGGAAAGAGACAGGGACAGTTTACTTTAGATATAGATGGTCGAAAGAGTTCCTATCGTTTGATTGTGGGTTTTAGCGAAGAGGATGTAGAAAAGGTATTTTCCAGTCCTATTGAAATTGAAATCCTAAAAATAGAGGAGGTCAGCAATCACTATGAGTAATAAAATTGTTGAATACAAAGACCTGATTGCTTTTCATCCAGGTCAGTATGTTGAAGAGTTGATTGAAGATTATAACGTAACGCAGAAAGAATTTGCGGAGCGTTTGGGAGTTTCAGCAAAGACTGTCAGCAAGCTCGTCAATGCGGAGGAGTCTATTAGTAAAGAAACGGCACATAAGTTAGCCAAGCTAAGTGGAGTTTCCATGCAAACTTGGCTCAATCTTCAAAATGCTTACGATGTAAAAGTTGCAGAAATTGTAGAACAAAAAGAGCTAGAAGAAGGTAGCGAGAAAGAAATCTGCGAGATGATTGATTTCAAGTATTTTAAGGAAAAAGGCTACGTTCCAGAGAAACGCTATAGCTTGAAGGAAAAGATTATCGAACTTCGCAAGATTCTAGGCGTGGCAAGTTTAGAAAATCTTACATCTTTTAACCATCTAGTGAGTTATCGGAATACGCGTGAATTTACAACTAAAAGTATAGTCAACTCCAATATCATGCTGGAGTTGGCATCTAAAAAAGCACGTGATACAACAACTACTAAGCTCAACCGCAAAAAGTTAGAGAAAAGCTTGCCTGCGTTGAGAGAGTTGACCAGACAGGACCCAGAAGCCTTTCCGCAACGCTTGTACGATATCTTGTTAGACTGTGGTGTTGTCCTAGTCGGTCTGCCTGCTTTGCCAAATGCTAATCTGAATGGAGCGACTAAAAAATTCAGTAATGGCAGTGCCTTGCTTTTACTCACGGATCGAAATAAAGTATCAGATATTTTCTGGTTCTCACTCTTTCATGAGATAGGACATATTCTGGAGAATGATTTTTCATCTGATGAAGGAAACAGTGAAACCTATCTTCGTTCTGAGGAACAGGCAGATCAGTTTGCAAAAGATTTCTTGATTAGACCAGAAGACTACCAAGCTTTTGTTGAAAAAGGAAACTTTGATAAGAAGGATATCATACGTTTTGCTGAGGAGATAGATATTCATCCTAGCGTCGTTTTAGGCAGATTACAAAATGAGGGTATTCTCGGTTTTGATCGTTTCCGAGAACTAAAAGAAAATTATTACTTTGTTTCTTGAATCTATGGAAATTTATAGAAGATAAAAAAGCTTTATTCGGTTGGTAATTATAATTTCTTTGTTCGCTCATTTTTTTATAGATATAACTTTGTTTCCGTATTTCTCGGAGATAGATAAAAGTTAGGAGAAATATGGAAAACAACAACCAACGTGCCCTTTGTCAGCAACTCTGGGCGGAAAACAAATACCTTGTTTTGAGCCATTCTAGTAATATTTACAAGGACATTCGCCAGTATCTCAAGCAAGAAGTGGTGGAGGTAAGTCAGGTTCAAGAGATGATTGACTATGCCTGTCAGATTCCAGAACACAGGGGTCAAGTTTGCAATGCCTTTCAGCATATTTGGGGCTATTTTAAAAAGCAAGCCAGTATTGACGAGCGCAAAGACTATATGCTCCTGCTGGATCGCTACCGCTTTGGTCAAGCTTCTAAGGAAGATTTGATTGCTAAGACGAGAGACTTACTTGAACGTTACCCAAATGCTTATCTGCAACATTCTACCTTGCTGAAAGGAGACTCCCATGAGACTTTGGCATGAGGCTTTGATTTCACAACTTCCCCGTCCTCAGCTCTTGGGCCAGCATCGAGAGTGTTGTGCTCTGCGTGGCAATGGCTGGGGCAGAAAGCATGCGACGGTGGACTATGTCTTTACCCACTCGCCCTATCGTCTCTATGCCTATCATCGCTTGATTATGGAGGAGATGGCTGACCGTGGCTACAATGTCAGTCCAGAGTGGCTGGACAAAAACTACCGTGGCAAGACCTGCCCTTCTTATGAAGACTTGGCAGAGGAAAAGCTGAAAAGTCCTATCTATAGCGAACACGACTCTGCCTACTATGAGGAGTGCCTGGCTAATCTCCGAGAGAAGGGAATAGACCTATAGTCTTTTCTAATAACAAGCCATAGTCAACTATCTGTTTACTCAAGTTTGACTATGAACAGGACTATCTTGAAATACTGTTAACCATTGTCTACCAAAGGATTTGGGGAATCTTCTCCAAATCTTTTTTTGTGCTTTAAAAAGCGATATAGTTTCAAACTATATCAAAGCCTAATTTTTTACAATTATACAGACGCTTTCTTTTCTGTTAAGATAGTTTCAACAACAATTTTTGGAGGACAAAACATGTCAACTACAATTATCGGTTTCCCACGTTTGGGTGAATTCCGTGAATTAA
>ERZ772979.604-NODE-604-length-24196-cov-10.759911_pt1 | contig 24196 bp, 20 predicted proteins | sample MGYA00511130_ERZ772979 | MGnify/ENA primary metagenome ERZ772979 (study PRJEB29015, sample SAMEA2738103) | human oral metagenome | biome: human oral; feature: human-associated habitat; material: saliva | place: China | collected 2186 ... | reverse complement strand
TGCCAGTAGCGGCGAAAAAATTACTAGAAACATTGACTAGTCACGTTCAAGACGAGTCTCATGACTGATAACAAACGGCCTACTCCGGATGAATTGCGCAATACACAGGATGCAACTTTCACCACTGGTGAAGGCAAGGCCCCTGAATTAGGTGTAAAAAACGCAAGCACCGAGGGTAGTACCTATCGTCCCGACTGGGTGCCAGAAGAAGCGAAGAAAGATGACACTTATGCGTGTCACGTAATGAAAGGCGTCAAGGAAATGCATGACGGCCTCTTATCCAGCTCTGCTCATCTGGCTCCAGCGGTACGTCCCGTACAGCGGCGAAAGAAATTAACTGTCGCTGATTATGTACGCGGTATCGAGCAGGGGGACCGCGTTATACTTTCACGGGCTATCACATTAGTAGAAAGTAATAATAAGGACCATTTCAAACTAGCTCAACAGGTGTTGCAAGCCGTATTGCCTCGCACGGGCAAGGCATTGCGCATCGGTATTACTGGTGTGCCTGGGGCCGGTAAAAGTACGTTTATTGAAGCCTTCGGTAACATGCTCATTGAAGCAGGTTACAAGGTTGCTGTACTGGCTGTAGACCCTACGAGCCAAGTTACAAAAGGCAGTATCTTAGGCGATAAAACGCGGATGGAAACGTTGACGAAACATCCAGAGGCTTATATTCGTCCATCGCCAGCTGGTGGTACGCTAGGCGGTGTGGCTCGTAAAAGTAGAGAAACGATGCTACTTTGCGAGGCTGCTGGGTACGATATCATTCTCGTTGAAACCGTTGGGGTTGGGCAAAGCGAAGTTACCGTGCGTTCCATGGTTGACTTCTTTATGCTCATCGTTTTGACTGGTGCAGGCGATGAATTGCAAGGCATCAAAAAAGGCGTTATGGAACTTGCTGATGCTATTGTGGTCAACAAGGCTGATGGGGATAACCTCAAACGAGCTCTCATTGCTCGTAGCGATTATGACCGGATGTTGCATTACATCCGTCCGGCTACGGAAAAATGGAAGACTCAAGCCTATACATGTTCAGCTGTCACAAAGGATGGCCTCGATGAATTGTGGGATGTTATCCAAGAATTCACTGAACAAGGCAAGGAAAATGGAGTCTTCTTAAAACGCCGTCAAGAACAATCCCTTCGTTGGGTACGCGATATGATTGACGAACACTTGCACAACCTATTCTTTAATAATGTAGTCATTCAAGGTCGCATGGGCGAAGTCGAAGCCGCTGTCTTAGACGGTGAAATGAGCGAATCTCAAGCCGTTGAAGAACTTATTGGCGTTTTCGATAAGTCTTTACAATAAGTAGATCGGTAAATACATATTGTATTGTTAAATATATATGGTATTGCTAAATATATATTAGATAAGCCGGCATAACTTATCTTAATACGCACTCCGTTAGCAATCGTATGTATTTCGATATAATTAAAGATGTATTTGTAAAAGGCATAGTATCAATGTTCACTGTTGGATTTGGACCAATAGTAGTTGCATACTATGCCTTTTTCTATGTCATAATAACTAGTTCCCATTAATTGTCTAATAAAAGTTGATTAATATATAAGTTCATCTTTTTAAAATGCAAAAATCAGTGTATAATTAAGTTATATTATTTATTAATCGTTTAATGTTACGAGAGGGGCATTCAAATGAACAAAAAATTATTATTACCTGTAGGTGTAGTCGTTCTAATTATTGGTATTGCGATTCTATTATTAAATCCAGATCCAGGGGCGGCTAATTTGGAAATTGCGAGAAATGCTACAAATGCTCAAGCGGCAGCAAAGGCGATTTCTGAGAATAACCAATCTTACACATTGTGGTATTCTATTGGTATGTTCTGTAGCGGTTTAGGCATTGCACTGTCAGTAGGTGGCTTCATTGTAGGCTTTATTAAAAAAGACTAATCTATTTAGGAACGTATCAAAGGCTGTACTAGAATGTATATCATTTCTAGTGCAGCCTTTTTGTATTTTAATTTTAGGGTTATAGGACAAAACGTGTTGGTTTTGCCCTATAACCCTAATTTTATCCTGTGGACTTTAGCTAGCTTATGTCTATCTAGCGAATTAGTCTATATTTATCTTGCAAGTCATCCTATATCTATTTATGTTGTGGTTTTACGCTCTATATCTGTTTTCGGTGGGATAAAACGTGGTATAATTAACCCGGATAGAGCCTAAAAGTATGTGGCTTTTGGAGGTTAGTATGAGTAGTATAGCGCATTTATTTGTAGCTGGTGGATTTGTTATGTATCCGCTGGTGATTTTTTTACTGTTTACCTTGATGATTGGCATTGAACGTATCTTTCTATATCGCAAGTTTACAAAGGATTTGCGCCGTTTTAATAAGGTCTTAGAGAAGAATCAATCTTGGATTATGTTACCAAGTGTTTTGGAACGGGATACAGAGGAACTTGGTTCTTTATTTGCCCGTGCTATCCGCAGTGCAAAGAATTATAATGGCTTGGAAAACCGCCTTCAAGATGTAGTGTCGTACGCTGATGAACGTTTAAAACGCGGCCTTAGTTGGCTCAGCATGATTGTAACAATGGCTCCGTTATTGGGGTTGCTAGGGACGGTCCTCGGTATGATTCGTGCGTTTGCCGTGGTAGGTGGCGATATTGGGGCTCCGACCATTATTACAGGTGGTGTTTCTGAAGCCTTGGTGGCAACGGCTACAGGTTTGACCGTGGCCATTATTGCCCTTGGCTTTCACAGTTACTGTGCGGCGAAGGTCAACGATTCTGTGGCGACATTAGAGCATGAGTGCGGCAACATCCTTGATGCGTACAATGAGGAACATGATATATGAGACGACGCACATTAGGGGTTAAAAAAGAGCCTACCATCATGATTATTCCCATGATTGATATCGTATTCTTTTTATTGGTATTTTTCATGGTAGGCACGCTGTATATGAATACAGAGCAACAAATTCCGCTAAATTTACCATCTGCATCGTCGTCTACGGCGAAATCTATCGAACCTATCACCATTACCTTAACTACAACGCACACGCTATATATTGATAATCAGGAAATCTCTTCGGATCGCTTGGCGCAAGAGGTCAAATCTATCGTTACACAAGCACCTCAACAAGCCTTTGTGATTCGTGCTTCAAAAGATGTATATTATAACGATGTTATTGAGCTTTTGGACATGCTCAAGGTGAACGGTGCTAAATATATTAGCGTCGCTACGGAACGGAAGTGATTCCATGTTTGAATCACATTATCTGAAACCTTTTATTGTATCTTTAGGCATTACCATCATGCTTATCTCTGGCATGGGGCTTTCCTTGCGTGGCATCGTTGGAACCGGTGTGGCTTATGATGCCGCAGAGGTTAGCTTTCATCTGCCTGAGGATAGTGAAAGTGATGCGGAAACTAACGCTATTGAGCCTATACCTAAGGATAAGCCACCGGTTGAACCTCAGACTCCAGAAGGGCCTGCGCCTAAGGCAGATCCTCTTGTAACGGAAAATACAGGTGATGAAAGTGTTCATAATTTAAATGCCAATAAGACTACATCTAATGCTCGTCGCGAATGGGCCGTTCCCAAGGCCATAGAATCGGAAACGACTAATAATGAACAAGCTGTAGTTACGGGTGGAAATGATTCCAAAGACGGGAAATCCTCTAAGCCTGACAATGCTCCTATAGGTAAGGATATAACATCTGATCCGAATGCGAATGGAAACGGCTTTGCCGAAGCTAGTGATTTATCCTTCCTATCTGATCTTGCGTGGGGGCTCCTAACACCAGGGCAACAAGCGCTTTTACAAAAGTCGGATATCAACCCCCAAGAATATTTACGAACTGTACAAGAACAGGGGAAGGGGTCAATTGTAACAGGTAAGGTTGTAGTGCGCGTTAACTTTGACGTTAATGGACATGTCATCGTAGGAGAACATACACCGCTCATCGCAGAGGATGTACCGCAACCAGTCAAAGAGGAAGCAATGCGCATCGTTAAAAGCAGTGGTTCTATTATCAATCGAAGAGGGGAACCTGTATATCTAGCAGTTCCTGTTGTATTAGGACAATAAAGAGGCATATCTTACATACATTAGTATGGGATATGCCTCTTTGTTATGGTTGTAAAAAATGATTGTATTGATTGATACTATGTATTACTATGAAATACTTGTTCTATCTGAGTCATGTTGAGTTATATTTCAAGGATTAATTATATGTATTGTATTAATTTTGATTGGTAAGTATTGTTTTCGTGGAGTTGAAGACGGCTAGATATACGATGGCGCCGCCGATGAATAATGTGACTTGCATAGGAGTGCTGAATTGATCAGCTCGCCACAATGCAAAAGCATAGAAGAACATGGTAATCAACATGATGAGAAATGCGATGATAACGCGTACATTTGTGTTTACTGCTAAGGATGTAGTAATACGCGATTTATTCGTCATTACGTAAATTAAAGATACTACGATGTCTGCCGTAAAGATGGAGAAGATAAAGTTATAATCAAACTCGCCAAAAAGGACTACCGCCAAGCCGATAAAGCTGAGCCCAAAGAATAGACGTAATAGAATACCTATAGTATTAGATTCGTTGCGCTGTGCGCGGCGTTCCTTACGATTTAAAGTTGCCATGAAAGCCTCCCCCATAGTAGAAATGTTTGTTACTATTAGTATAAAGCTCGTGTATAGATTGAGCAATTATTCGCAGTACATTTAGTCTGTATGTTTATTATATATCACAATGTATAGCTATGATATATTATAAATTAATTTATTACTATATAACTATATGAGAAATCAAAGTGAGAGATTATGATTCAAGTTATTCTTACCTATATTGTTAATGTTATTATTGTATTTGTATTTTTTCCTATTTTAGAATCTGTAGTTCAATATGTGTATCCGTTTTCATGGGACTGGCTTATAAAACCGCTACATTTAGTGGATAAGCTCGATGTATATATTATTATATCCTTTGCGTTGCCTATTATTGTGGCCATCGGATTATTTTTGCCACCTTTTAGTTGGATTGTCCATGTATTGCAAGGTGAAAGAAAACCAAATGCAGAAGAATCTGAATATATTGAACCGCTGTTTGAGGAATTATGTGCATTTAGCGGTGTAGCACGTAACTCACTGATATTGCGCATGCGTACAGATGAGGAAATTAATGCCTTTGCATCTGGATTAAATCACATTACGATTTATACAGGAGCCTTGTATTCGTTAGATAAACGGCATTTATTAGGTGTTCTTGCCCATGAATTAGGCCATTTACGACATCGTGATACTATCTATTTAACCATTACCTATGCTATGGATCGACTAGGGCAATTAATTTTAAATCTTGTAATATATCTAAATTTTGCTTTAAATATACTGGCTATTATACCAATTGTTAATATCGTAGTACGTATTATTCAATTAATTCTTATCGTTATGATTGCAATCGTGAAATATGTACTTCTATTACCGAAGTGGATTACCTATTATTTTGATAGCCGTCGTCGAGAGTATGCTGCTGATGCCTATGCCGTTTCGATTGGTTTGGGGCGGGAGCTGCGTGATGGTCTAGTTTCATTAGGACTTGCTACTGAACAAATTGGTATTCTAGAGAATGGTGAATTATATGATTGTGAAAGTACAGGATTTTTCAGTCGCTTGTTTATTACTCATCCAAAAATGATTAAGCGAATACAACGTATCAATGAAGGGATAGAGGTATATAATCTCAAGCAAAGTCTTAAAGAAAATCGTTAAAGTGATAATTAATTTAATAAATACGAACGATAAGTAAAATTAATATAATTATCATTCGGAAAATTTAGCTCCGTTCGTTGAATGGAGCTTTCACATATGGTACAATAATCCTATAAATCTAGCTTTTATCATGCAAAGGAGACATCATGATACCACGTTATACACGAGAAGAAATGGGCCATATTTGGAGCGAACGCAACGAATTCGACACAATGTTATTGGTGGAGACCCTCGCATCTGAGGCACAAGCTGAGTTGGGCGTTATTCCTAAAGAAGCGGCGAAAACAATCCGGGAAAAGGGAAATTTCGACGTTGAGCGCATTCATGAAATCGAAAAGGAAACGAACCATGATATCATTTCCTTCGTAACAGCAGTGGGCGAATACGTAGGTCCTGAAGCGGCTAAATACATCCATCTTGGCCTTACCTCTACAGATGTGAAAGATACGGCGCTTGGGTACATGATGAAACAAGCCTGCGATATCTTAATTGGTGACTTAAAGCGTTTGCACGAAGTATTGCGTCGTCGTGCAGCTGAGTTCAAATATACTCCTATGATCGGTCGTACCCACGGCATCCACGGCGAACCAACTACATTCGGTTTGAAATTGGCGTTGTGGATGGCAGAGGTAGAACGTGATATTGAACGCATGGAGCATGCGCGTAAAAGCGTTGCCGTTGGTAAATTGTCTGGCGCTGTTGGTACATACTCCAATATCGATCCATTCGTAGAACAATATGTGTGTGAAAAATTAGGCCTTGAGCCTGTTAAAATTGCTACGCAAGTGGTGCAACGTGACCGCCATGCTGAGTTGTTGTCTACCATCGCTGTTGTAGGCGGTACATTAGACAAAATCGCATTGGAAATCCGTCACTTACAACGTACAGAGGTACGCGAAGCAGAAGAATATTTCAGCCCTAAACAAAAGGGTTCCTCTGCGATGCCTCATAAACGCAACCCTATCACATGTGAAAGAATTTGCGGTATGGCTCGCTTGCTTCGTGGCTATGCACAATCTGCTTACGAAGATCAAGCATTGTGGCATGAACGCGATATTTCTCACAGCTCCGTGGAACGTGTGATCTTGCCGGATGCGACAATCGCATTAAATTATATGTTGCACCTAACAATTCGCACCATTGATAAATTGTTGGTATACCCTGAAACCATGCTTAAAAATCTTAACCTCACAGGGGGACTCGTATTTAGCCAAACAATTTTGACACACCTTGTAGATAAAGGTGCGGTACGTGACGAAGCATACCGTTGGGTTCAAAAACATGCTATGGAACGCTGGCTTGAAGGCAAAGACTTTGCAACAGGTTTAAAAGCTGATGAAAATATTAAGAAATACATGACTGATGAGGAAATTGATGCATGCTTCGATCCATATAAATTGCTAAGACATGTAGATACAATCATGGCTCGCTTTGGCCTATAATTGTAGGGTACTTCCCACATAACATATGAAAGACTAGGGTAGGTATAGACCAACAAGCCTATGGTACATGCAGTAGGTGTTGGCTATATCTACCTTTTTTGTTTTGAAAGCAATATGCCATTTTAGATAGAAGTATATTATTTTAACAGATAATTATAAATTAGTTTTCTAGCAGGCTTTTATATATTCGTCTTACATTAGGAAACCATCTATTTGTTTTAGGAGGTTATATGAAACGTATTATACGGAAGTACGGACCGCCTATTTTTCACTGTATTAATGACTTTGGTCAAGGTTCGCTGGCGGCCCTCATACCGTTTTTTATCGCTAACTTTGGCCTTAATTATTATCAATCGGCTTCCATCATTTTCTGTAATACCGTGGTGGCTTCCGTGGCACAGCCCGTATTGGGCTATGTGGCAGATCGGTGGCGCGTACCCTGGTTTATTCCCGTTGGGTTTACGGTGACTCTTGTGTCGATTAGCGCTATGGCATTGGCTACGAGTTACGAAATGATTCTTGCTTTGTCGCTCTTGGCCGGGGTAGGGGCCGCGTTATTCCATCCCGAGGCGGCTCTTCTTGTAAATTGTACGCAATCTCATGAAATCGGTAACGCCATGGGCCGCTTTGCAGTCGGCGGCAGTGCGGGCTTTGCGTTGGGACCCTTTATTGCTGGTGGTGTTTACGTCTTTGGGGGACAATTCCTTTGGGTATTTACGCTTATCGCGCTACTTGGTGTATTGTTATATCTCTATGCCTTTATGGGTGAGGGTGAAGCTACCGATGATACTGATATTGCTGATTCTGCTGATACTGGTAACCGTGAAAGCCGTGCTAAGGTTCTTAGTACCGGTACAAATGATTGGGTGAGTTTCGGTAAGTTATTTTTTGTGATTGCTTCTCGATCTATACTCTTCTCTGTATTGGCTATCTTTATTCCTATTTTGTATATTACTGTTATTAATGGTGAAGCCGGTGCATCTAGTTTGGCCCTTACTGCGTACTTCACGATGGGGGCAGTCCTTACCTATATGGGTGGTGCCTTATCTGACCGTTTGGGCTTCCTAAAAACCGTGCGCTTAGGGTATCTTATCTTCTTGCCATCTGTACTTGTATTTATCTTTGTACCTAATATATGGGGCTTCTTTGGTGCTATGATACCGATGGCTTTTGGTGTATTCTCACAATACGGACCAATTACGGTACTAGGTCAAAAATACCTTGCAAAAAATGCAGGCTTTGCATCAGGTATTACGCTAGGTCTTGGGATTACCTTAGGGGGCCTTGTGGCACCTTATGTAGGACATCTAGCAGATATCTATGACGTACAAACGGCATTGATGACCTTGATACCGGTAGGTGTTATAGGCTTATTGATGAGTTTTTGGTTAAAAGAACCAAAATGACATCTCTGTAATAGAGTAATAGAGCCATATTAAAGACGTGATGGCAATCCATCCTTAAAAACTTTACAGAAAATAGCGCATGCATTTGGAAAGAAACTAAAGATTGAATTTGTATAAATACTTTCACAGAATCCGAACATTGTTGTATAATGATATTGAATTATTTAGACTTTCATATGGAGGATATAGATATGGCAACTAGTATGGTTATCGGCACTCAATGGGGTGACGAGGGGAAAGGTAAAATTGTTGACTGGATCGCAGAACGTGCGGATGTTGTGGTGCGCAGTCAAGGTGGTAATAACGCGGGTCATACTGTTGTAGTTGATGATAAAGCGTTTGCACTTCGCCTTTTACCAAGTGGTATCTTATACGATAACAAACAAAATATCGTGGGTACTGGTGTTGTTATCGACCCTAAAGTTCTGCTACAAGAAATTGAAGGTCTTGAAAAGCAAGGCAGATCTGCTAAATCCCTTCAAGTTTCCAATCGTGCACATGTAATCATGCCATACCATATCGCTCTAGATACTGCGGAAGAAGCATCTAAAGGGGATGCTAAAATCGGTACTACTAAAAATGGTATTGGTCCTTGCTACGCTGATAAAATCAATCGTATTGGTATCCGTATCTGCGATTTGTATGATATGGAAACATTTAAACAAAAATTAGCGTACAATGTAGAGTTCAAAAATAAAATGCTTACTAAGGTATACGATGCTGAACCTGTTAGCTACGATGAAATCTTAGCGGATTACATCAAATACGCTGAAGCCTTGAAACCTTATGTAACAGATACTAATGCGGCTGTTCTTAAAGCTGTAAAAGAGGATAAAAAGGTATTGTTCGAAGGTGCTCAAGCTACTATGCTCGACCTTGATCATGGTACTTATCCATTTGTAACATCCTCTCATCCAATCGCAGGTGGCGCTTCCACAGGCGCTGGTGTGGGGCCTAACTACTTGAAAAACATCTTTGGCGTTGTAAAAGCGTATGCAACACGTGTTGGTGCAGGTCCATTCCCTACAGAGCTTCTTAACGAAACTGGCGATAATCTCCGTGAACTTGGTCATGAGTTCGGTACTGTAACGGGTCGTCCTCGTCGTTGTGGTTGGTTAGACCTCATGGTTGTAAAATACGCAGCAGGTCTTAATAGCCTTGATTACTTAGCTATTACACGGTTGGATATTCTTGATACCTTTAAAGAATTGAAGATCTGCGTAGGTTACAAATTGAATGGTAAAGACGTAGAAGGGTTTCCAGCTAACTTAAAAGATCTTGAAGCCTGCGAAGCAGTTTACGAAACATTGCCAGGTTGGGAAACAGATATTTCTGGTATCCGTGAATATGATAAATTGCCTGAAAATGCTCGTAAATATGTAGAACGTATTGCAGAAGTAACAGGCGTGCCTTTAGGCATTGTATCTGTTGGTCCTAACCGCAGCCAAACTATCGATCTAGTAAATGTATTCTAAGCTATACTAATTTGATATAATAGAAAATTTGCATTTGGTAGCATTGATAGAGTGTTATATATTTTAACATTTTTTGCTATGCAATCGATTTATAGAATTATACAGATTAGACCCCTCACAGAGGGGTCTTTTGTATTGAATGGATGCAGAATACAAACGTGGATCCTTATATCTAATCCTTTAGGTTGCTACAGTAGTGCGGTATATCGAAGTATGCTATATAGTTATTAAAGTGTGAGCATATCGAGAAATATATAACAAATAATAGAGTGTAATTGTTATATATACAGGGAAATGTATATCCAAATAAATCTATCAAATAAAAATTTGTTTAAAATATTCATTTTATACAAATAGCTACGTGCTTAAATTAGTTTATAATGAGGCGAAATTTACTTATTTATAATTTTTTTGTATTCATAATAAATTATTAAGATACAAATATAAAGAAAAAAATAGATTTACATTAAGAAATAGTATATAATAGTATCAATAAGTAGATTGACATTTTTTGATACGGATTTGAGGAGTTAAAGATATGGTTGAAGTTTCTTATGAACGTTTAGCGACGATTTTTAAGGCATTAAGCGATGAAACAAGATTACACATCATCGATATGTTGTCTTGCAATGAATTATGTGCAGCCGATATTTTAGCGAGCTTCAATTTGTCTCAATCTACGTTGAGTTACCACATGAAAATCTTAATTGATGCAGGTGTAGTTAACTCTCAACGTAATGGTTTATGGACGCGTTACTCCATTAATGAAGCTACATTTGCGGATATTTTAGATATTCTCCCTCAATTATACAAAACTAAAGATGAGTGCATTTGCGCGCAAATTAAATACTGCCGCATTTCTGAGCACGAAAAAGAAGCGTAACAATGAGACGTTGGATTATGCATGTTGATATGGATGCATTCTTCGCGTCCATAGAACAACTGGATCATCCAGAGTATAAAGGCCACCCCGTAATCGTGGGTGGTCTTTCTTCACGTGGTGTCGTAGCTACCTGTTCCTATGAGGCCCGAAAATTTGGTGTTCACTCTGCGATGCCAATCTCGAGGGCTAAGAAACTCTGTCCTGATGGGATTTATGTATATCCTCGAATGGATCGCTATAAAGAGGTGTCGAACCAAATTTTTTCCATTATGAAAGAATTCACCCCTTATATTGAGCCTTTATCTATTGATGAAGCCTTTCTTGAAGTGAGTGGCATGTCTACCATGTATAGTGGCCCTAAAGCGCTAGGGCGAGCCATTAAAGATCGTGTATTCGAGAAAACAGGACTTATTATCTCTGCAGGCTTAGCACCCAATAAATTTCTTGCTAAATTGGCTTCTGATTTAGATAAACCCGATGGTCTTGTAGTCATCCCATACGGTCGTGAAAAAGAGGTGTTGGCTCCTTTGCCTATTAAACGTATTTGGGGTGTTGGTCCTCGGACAGAGAAAATTTTGAAAGCCGGTGGCTTTCACCTGATGCGTCATATTCAGTCTTTGCCTGATGAAAGCAGTTTAATTCCTCTCGTGGGGAACCAGGCAAAGCGCATATGGGAGCTGGCGAATGGTATCGACGATAGACCTGTTGAAACAGAACGCAAGATACAATCAATTGGAGTGGAGGAAACCTACGAAGAAGATCTCACAGAGGGCCGTGCTATTGAATTAGAATTTAGGTACTTTGCAAACCGTCTATCGAAACGGCTTCGGAGGCGTAACCTTCATGGACATACTGTATCTATCAAGGTTCGGTATGATGATTTTACCACCGTATCACGGCAGAAGCGGCTAGATACACCGTCAGACCAGGAACATGTATTTTTCGAAACAGCATTGATTCTGTGGAATAAATTGATGCAGGATAAGACGAGTAAGCGGCCTAAAGAGTCTAAGAAAGATACGGAACCGTTAGGGGCCACTACAAAGGTAAAGTCTACGAATTTTAAATGTAGTAGTTCTAAAGGGATTACCTGTATGGATCCGCCTGGCCCTATACGACTATTAGGTCTTACTGTGAGTGGCCTCGATGAGGAGGTTCCTATGCAGGATAGTCTCTTTGATTCTCCACAGGATGAAACAGAGGATAAGCTTGCTAGCGTGTTAGATTCGTTAGAGTCTAAATTTGGTGAGACTGCTGTTATGAGTGGCGCATTATGGCAGCGCTTTCACGGAGACAATGGAATACGCAGGAAACGGTCAGAGTTGAAAGCGGCCGTGGATGCACAGACTGCTCAAGAGGATGGGGTATCTACTAAAGTTGATGCAGGTTCGACTAAAAAGGCTGATCGGTCTACAGTTACAGATATACAACCATCTATTGAAGAACCTAAAAAGATCGTCAAAAAGATCGTCAAAAAGGACTTATAAAGTTTATATTGAATACTTTCGCTAATATAATTGTTCATGTTACAATATGGGTGTAGTGTTAATAAATTACCGCAAGAGAGGTATAGATATGAGTTTATTTCGTGTGGCCATCCATTATGGCGTAAACAGCAATGGTTTCTTGTCTTATGATACAGAAACAAAAACAGTGTCCGTAGATTTACCTGAACAAGAGTGGGTTGATAAGGTAATCGCTTACTTAAATAATGAACATGCTATTGAGCATGCTACAGGTCTTGATACGTATGAACGGTTGACCGTAAAACCATTAGAATCTTTGGATAACCTTAAGTTAGCTTTAACACGCATGTGGGAAGCAATCGACGTACAAGTTGACTGGAGTCGTCCAGCATAAATTGAATGAAAACACCTTGTGATCTACAAGTTAGTAGAAACAAGGTGTTTTTTGTTTTGCGTATTTTTGTAGGTATATCTTAATAGGTTTTAAATATATAGCATTGAAATTCTCATTTTAAAATTATAAATGATATCGTGTATACAAGATTTGTAAAAGTTTAGGGTTGTTATGTTAAAAAATTTGTGATATTCTAATTACATATTAATGGATAATAATTATCCATTAATAATTTTTATCGTAATTAAGATGTATGATTTAAAAATTATGTAAAGTAAATTACTTTCATTTTGATCTCTAAGTAGGAGTTTGTAACATGAATAATGAAAAGAAACTAACAACAGCCTTTGGTGCTCCCGTACCAGATAATCGCAACTCTGCTACAGCAGGTAAACGTGGTCCTGTATTGATGCAAGATGTTTGGCTCATGGAGAAATTAGCTCATTTTGAGCGCGAAGTGATTCCTGAACGCCGTATGCATGCTAAAGGATCCGGTGCATTTGGTACTTTCACAGTAACCAATGACATTACAAAATATACGAAAGCAAAAATTTTCTCTGAAGTAGGCAAGCAAACGCCGTTATTCGTGCGTTTCTCCACAGTTGCCGGGGAGCGTGGTGCGGCCGATGCAGAACGCGATATTCGTGGCTTTGCCGTAAAATTCTATACGGAAGAAGGGAACTGGGACCTCGTAGGTAACAATACACCTGTATTCTTTATTCGTGATCCATTGCAATTCCCTGATTTGAACCGTGCTGTAAAACGTAATCCGAAAACAAATCTTCGCGATGCGACAGCAAACTGGGATTTTTGGACTAGCTTGCCAGAGGCAATCCACCAAGTAACAATCGTTATGAGTGACCGTGGTATTCCTAAATCTTACCGTACAATGCATGGTTTTGGCAGTCATACATACAGCCTTATCAACGAAAACGATGAGCGCGTATGGGTTAAATTCCATTGGGTTTGCCAACAACCGATTGAAAATCTTTCCGATGCTGAGGCGGCTAATGTGGTGGCTAGTGACCGTGAAAGTCACCAACGTGACCTCTTTGAGGCTATTGAAAGAGGCGATTTCCCTAAATGGAAATTATGCATCCAAGTGATGACGGAAGAACAAGCTAACAATATGCCATACAATCCATTCGATTTAACAAAAGTATGGTATCATGACGAATTCCCATTGATCGAAGTCGGTGTGATGGAACTTAACCGTAACCCAGAAAATTATTTCCAAGATGTAGAACAAGCTGCATTTGCACCAACAACTATCATTCCAGGTGTATCCTTTTCTCCTGATAGAATGCTTCAAGGTCGCTTGTTCTCTTATGCCGATGCGCAACGCTATCGTCTAGGGGCAAATTATTATCAAATCCCTGTTAATGCCGCTAAATGCCCTGTAAATATCTATCATCGCGATGGTCAAGGTCGTATAGATGGAAACCATGGGTCAACAATTGGCTACGCACCAAATAGCTTTGGTGAATGGGCTGAACAACCAGAATTCAAAAATCCTCCTCTCGATGTATCTGGTCCAGCTTACCAATATGATTTCTATGAAGACGACTCTGACTTCTTTACACAACCAGGTAAATTGTTCCGCCTCATGAGCCCTGAACAACAACAAGTTTTGTTTGAAAATACCGCAGCGGCTATGAATGGTGTACCTGATTTCATCAAAGAACGTCATGCAAAACATTGCTATCAATGTGATCCTGCTTATGGTGAAGGCGTTGCTAAAGCCTTGGGCATGAACATCGATTTTAGCGATGTAAAATAAGACTAACGATACTATTTAAACAACATTAAAATAGTTTATCTAAACAATACTAACGATTGAAAAGAACTTTCTTAACTAATAACACTTTCACATTTATACAAAATACTAATCTATAAAAATCTAAATTCACACAAAATTTTTATACACTGACACCAATTATCTTATAAACAAAAACAAATAAAATCCTTTAAAGGGCCTTTGCTAAGCACATCTAAATTAAAAGTCATCAATGATGTGTAGCAAGGGTCCTTTTGTTGTGTTAAAAATATACAAATTTTAAAAGGATTTTAGTATAACTATGTAGAATTATATGATGTGTTGAATTTGCACAAAATGTTACATGTGAATAGGAGGCAGTTATGAAATCTAGTAGTTTGGCATGGTATGTGGCGGTGGCTTGTATTGGAGGAAGCCTTTGTGTTGGATCTGTAGTACAGGCGAATTCTCCAGCGACGGTGAAAGCAAATAACTCTGTTCCCACAGCTATTGTAATGCAAGCCCAAGCAGCTCAGCCTGTTACTGTTACAGCAGATAAGAATGATAAAGTTAGTGCTACAGCAAATCATACAGTAACTAATAATGTAGTAACTAATGATGTAGCGGCACAGGAAGCCCTCAAGCAAAAGCAACAGTACCAAGCCGAAACTGAAACGATGGGCTTGCTATGGATGCGCACCTCTGCAGAGTACAGAGCGTTGGCGTATCAAGGGTACAATGTGGCAATGAATGCCGTTAAGATGGCCGTTACTGATCCATCTCATCAAAGAAAACCTTTAGCTATCGTTCTTGATGCGGATGAAACAGTAGTGGACAATACCAAGTTGATGGGTGAAAGTATAGCAAACGGCAATGGCCGTTTTGATGCTCCCTGGTGGCGTCAAGCCGTGCATCAAGGAAAATCACAAGCCATGCCTGGAGCCGTTGAATTCCTAAATGAAGTTCATAAACAAGGGGTAGAAATCTTCTATGTTTCCAACCGCTACGCACCTGTAAACCTTGACGTAACGATACAGAATTTTAAAGAACTAGGATTCCCATCTGTCGATAAAGACCATGTACTACTATTCGAAAAAGACTCTGATAAACAACCTCGCTTTGATATGATTGCTAAAAAATATTATGTGGTTGTATACATGGGTGATAACGCTGGTGATTTCCCTATTGGCACAAAAGGTAAGACCTTAGCTGAAAGAAATGCCATCATCGATGCTCATAAAGAGGACTTTGGTACTACCTTTGTCGTATTCCCAAACCCTGCCTATGGATCCTGGGTAAGTTCTTTAGCGAAAGGCTATCAAAACCTAAGCCCAGAAGAACAAAAACAAGTGAATAACCAATACCTACAACAATAAGGACGCCTTGCGTATACTTTATTAAAAACGATATAATAAAGTATACATGCGTCTATAGCTCAACCGGAGAGAGCGTCAGTTTCCTAAACTGTAGGTTGGGGGTTCGATTCCCTCTAGGCGCACCAGAAGGATAGAGCTGCAGTTTCGCCTTAATACTCGTGAGAATCTATTAAGGTAGGGCCTTATGCCGAAATCAAAGGACACAATTTATTGTGTCCTTTTCCTATTTTAATCATATTAAAACTATCTTTCTATCAAGATAATAGTTGAGTAATTATGGTTATTTAGTAAAAATTAAAACTGATTGATGAATAAAAATTAGAAAAGCTTGACATATAAGTAATGCTGATATATTATGTAATTAGATTTTACCATAGCGAAAGGTTACAGAATCTACTAAAATAAGACTTTATGTCGAAATCACTACTTTTAAGTAGTTATTAACAATAGTATATGTAAATTGAGTTAGTAGTACATATTACTAATGTTTTTTGTGTGAAATTTTGAGCACGGGTCTTATGATTTGTGCTCTTTTTGTTTATTGATTTATTATAGCGAAAGGCTACAAAAGTGCTTAACTTCGTTGTTGAGGTTTTAGTACTCTGTAATTTTTCGCTATGATAAAACAACACTAACGGAAGTGCCGGACCATTCTTCGTTTTAGTACTCTGTAATTTTTCGCTATGATAAAACTTTAAAACGGACTGGTTAAATGTTGAATATGTTTTAGTACTCTGTAATTTTTCGCTATGATAAAACTTATTGGATTATTGCCTTGCGTTAAGATGCGTTTTAGTACTCTGTAATTTTTCGCTATGATAAAACGCGACGGCACTAAAAAAGTTGACCTAAATGGTTTTAGTACTCTGTAATTTTTCGCTATGATAAAACAAGAAGAAAAGGTTGAGCCAGTAGTAGAACGTTTTAGTACTCTGTAATTTTTCGCTATGATAAAACATGTTGAGTTAGAATACTTTAACATGCTTGGTTTTAGTACTCTGTAATTTTTCGCTATGATAAAACCGAGGTAATGTATTATCTGCGTCTATCAACGTTTTAGTACTCTGTAATTTTTCGCTATGATAAAACACCAAAGCAGGCAAACCCATGGCAAACATCGTTTTAGTACTCTGTAATTTTTCGCTATGATAAAACACATCTACTAATCAAACTGAAGGTTACTATGTTTTAGTACTCTGTAATTTTTCGCTATGATAAAACTCATACCTTCTGGAATAAAACTTGTCGGCTGTTTTAGTACTCTGTAATTTTTCGCTATGATAAAACGATTACGTCGTTACCATATTTACTTTTGTCGTTTTAGTACTCTGTAATTTTTCGCTATGATAAAACCCAAAAATTAATCATATATTTTATTGTTACGTTTTAGTACTCTGTAATTTTTCGCTATGATAAAACACAAAATCCATTGATCACCGACTTTGCGTTGTTTTAGTACTCTGTAATTTTTCGCTATGATAAAACCAAGGCTATACTCCTAATTTTACGTTTACCGTTTTAGTACTCTGTAATTTTTCGCTATGATAAAACAGAGCCTATAGTGCGGATTTATTCTTGATGGTTTTAGTACTCTGTAATTTTTCGCTATGATAAAACTCCAATCTCCCGTAAATTTTACATTACTCAGTTTTAGTACTCTGTAATTTTTCGCTATGATAAAACGTATCTGTTGATGTGAATGTAGTCAATGTAGTTTTAGTACTCTGTAATTTTTCGCTATGATAAAACGGTAACATGCTATAGCCGACTTCCTTAGTCGTTTTAGTACTCTGTAATTTTTCGCTATGATAAAACTATGCCAACGGTTTATTATTTTGATGAATGGTTTTAGTACTCTGTAATTTTTCGCTATGATAAAACAGAAGAAATCATTGGTATTCTACCTGTTGTGTTTTAGTACTCTGTAATTTTTCGCTATGATAAAACCATATGATGAGTTTAGATATTTTTGCATGAGTTTTAGTACTCTGTAATTTTTCGCTATGATAAAACTAGGAAGCAGTGTTAGGGTCTGGCTGAGTCGTTTTAGTACTCTGTAATTTTTGCTATGATAAAACCTTGCCAACTTTCCAACCATTACTTTCGTAGTTTTAGTACTCTGTAATTTTTCGCTATGATAAAACGAAATGGCATTCATTGATAATGATGAAGACGTTTTAGTACTCTGTAATTTTTCGCTATGATAAAACTACCGAATATCGCTTTATCGCCACCTGGTAGTTTTAGTACTCTGTAATTTTTCGCTATGATAAAACAAACAACTCATCAATAGGGCGTTCATGCAAGTTTTAGTACTCTGTAATTTTTCGCTATGATAAAACTATTGACCACTATTAATCCCGCATCACCTAGTTTTAGTACTCTGTAATTTTTCGCTATGATAAAATTTAGCACAGAGCTAGGTAGGTGGTTTTTTGTTTTAGTACTCTGTAATTTTTCGCTAAAAAATACCATTAAGAACGTCCATGTACACAGAGGTTTAGTACTTTGTGATCGTTGCTTATGATAAATTTAGAATAATAGAAGAGAATAATTTTCTAATTATTATAATTTTATGTATTAAATAGGATTAATAATTTTTAGGGGAGGGTATATATGGGATATATACTAGGATTAGATATCGGGGTTGCTTCTGTTGGTTATGCAATAATTGATGAAAATTATAATGTCCTAATTAGTGGGGTAAGACTATTTCGTGAGGGTACGGCAGAAGAGAATGTAGCACGCAGAGGGTTCAGAAGTAGTCGTAGAAGTATGAGGCGGAGCCGTCATAGATTGGATCGACTAAAAGAACTCTTGTCGAGTGCATTAGGTGTGAGTGGAGATCAATTTTATACAAATCTCTATGAAATTAGAGTTAGAGGACTTAGTAATAAGCTTTCGCCTGATGAATTGATTGCTGCAATCATTCAATTGGCTAAACATAGAGGTATATTTTATTTAAGTCCAGAGGATCTTGCGACTGAGGACGGAAGTAACCAGAGTTCAGCAGATATTATTCGAACTAATGAGAATAAGCTTAAAGATGGAATATATCCTTGCCATGTTCAATTAGAAAAGTTGAATACTACGGGAAAAGTACGAGGCATTGAAAATAAATTTACTCATGGATCATATCGTAGTGAATTAATTAAACTTCTTGAAGTTCAATCATCATTTTATCCAAAATTAAAAGGGATAATGGATGAGGTTTTATGTATATATGATTCTAAACGTGAATATTATGAGGGACCTGGTAGTTATAAAAGCCCCACACCTTATGGGAGTTACCAATTAGATGAAAGTGGCAATGTCATTAAGATTAATTTGATTGATAAAATGCGTGGTACGTGTACGTATTTTCCTGATGAATTAAGAGCACCTAAATGGAGCTATAGTGCATGTTTATTTAATTTGTTAAATGATCTAAATAATTTAACGATTCAAGGTGTGAAGATAACTGAAGTTCAGAAACAAGAGCTGATTAGTGAATATGTAAATAAAGGTAAATCGGTAACGATTCCTGCTATTGCAAAAGTATGCAGTGCTAAAAAGGAAGATATTTTTGGTTTTAGAATAGATAAGTCGGAAAAACCAATTTTTACAAAATTTGAAGGATACAATGAGTTATTAAAAATCGCAAAGTCTGTAAACGAAGAAGATGCAATTGAAGGTAAAAAACTGTTAGTAGATGATATATCTGAGATTCTAACTAAAGAAAAAAGTATAGATGTGCGTGAAAGAAAATTAGTAGATGATTTAAATTTATCTACTAGTTTAGCCAAAGAAATTGCAAAATCGGGGGGATTTACTACATATCATTCTTTATCATTTAAGGCTATTAATTTAATTCTAGATGATTTATTGAAAACTAGTAAGAATCAAATGGAATTATTTACGGAGGCAGGCATAAAACCATATAATCATAAATTTTCTCAAAATTATCAGTTAAGTGCTAATTTATCTGATTGGATTGTATCACCTGTTGTTAAACGCTCTATTAATGAAACCATTAAGGTATTTAATGCATTGCGTAAATATCTTAAAACCCAAAATGGTGATGATACTGAATTTAGTGATGTAGTAGTTGAATTAGCACGAGAAAAGAATAGTCAAGAGAAGAAAGATCTGATTAAGAAAATTCAGAAGGCCAATGAAGAAAAACGTTATAAAATTATGGAACTTGTTAAAAACAGGAAACTTACAAGTGCAGAGTTTGAACGTATTAATTTATTGTTAGAGCAGGATTTTAAATGTGCATATTCTTTAGCGCCTATAGAGTTATCTGATGTGTTTAAAGCTGGCCTTTTAGAAGTTGATCATATTATTCCATTATCTATATCTCTAAGTGATGCTCAGTCTAATAAAGTGCTTGTCTATCAAGGAGAAAATCAAGCGAAAGGACAACGGTCACCATTCCAATATTTCAGTAGTGGCAAAGCAAAAATAACCTTTGAAAGATTCAAAGAATATGTTACTAAAAGCTTGAATTTTAGTAATGCTAAAAAGAGAAATTTACTATATCTTGGAAATCCAGTTGAAGATATGAAAGGATTTATTGATCGCAATTTGGTCGATACACGTTATGCATCTCGTGAAACCTACAATTTATTAAAATCCTTTTTTGATTACCATAATATAAATACCAAGGTTAAAGTTATAAACGGTTCTGCAACAAGTTATTTTAGAAAAAAAGCGTATCTATCAAAAAATAGAGAAGAGACGTATGCCCATCATGCGCAAGATGCTATGATTATTGCTGGTTTTGCTAATACGAAACTGATGAAATTTTTCTCGAAAATAGGTGCCTTTTCTGAAAGTTTGAACAATAAGGATTCTATTGTAGAGGTAGATGGCAATATTATAAATTCTGAAACGGGCGAGGTATTAGAACAAGAATTATTTGATAAATCAGAGAATGTATCTAACTATATTCAGTTCTTAAAACGTATTGAAAGTATAGAACCGTTATATTCTCATAAGGTGGATCGTAAACCTAATAGAGCTTTATATGATCAACAGATAAAAGCGACTCGAAGCTTTGTTGAAGATAATAAAGAAGTAACCTATATTATCACTAAATATAACGATATTTATAATACTGGAACTGGTAATTCTGGCAGTAAACTAAAAAAAATGATTTTAGAGTCTCCTGATAAGTTGTTGATGTATCATCATGATTATAAAACTTTTGAGATTTTTCTCAAGATTGTAGAACAATATGTGGAAGAATCTAACCCATTTGCAGCCTATAAAGAAGATCATGGACCAATTCGTAAGTATTCAAAAAAAGGAAATGGACCAATTATTGAATCGGTTAAATTCCGAGAAAAGCAGTTAGGTTCTCATCGTGTTAATACAAAACAGCAGGGGAATAATAAATCAGTATTTTTGAAGATAAAGAGTTTGCGTACAGATATCTATCAAGAAGGAAAAAATTATTTAGTATTAAATGTACCATATGATATGGTTCAGTTTATAAATGGGAAGTATTTAATTAATCAAAGCCAGTATTATAAGGCTAAAAAAAATCAGAATATCTCGGAGGATGCTAAGTTTGTTACCTCTCTTTATAGAGGAGATTTCATATCTTATGAATATAAAGGTGAAGTTTTAAGTTGTATATTCAAATGTATGAATAGTGAGAAAGAACATAAAGTAGAAATTTCTTTTATAGATAGACCTACAAATAAACAAGAGCGATTATCAATAAAAACCTCTATTAAGAACTTAACTAGATATAATATAGATGTATTAGGTAATAAATATAAAGTTACAGATGAAAAATTAGAGTTTGATGTTACGATTTAATGTTGCAGGGAGTGCACATTATGGGTTGGCGAACAATTATTATTGAACAGAGTCAGCAAGTTTCATTACATTTAGATAACTTAAAAATAAAAATGCTTGAAGGGGACTATTTAGTCCCCTTACAAGATATTAGTATAGTTATTTTTAATAACTATAAATTAAATGTTACAACGCAACTATTATGTAAGATGAGTCGCTATCAAATTTGTGTAATCATTTGTGAAAAGAATGGATTACCGTCTGTTGTTATGAATCCTATAGCAGGAAATTATGTAACATTTAAAAATCAAGAAATACAACTGAATATGAATTCATCTAGACCAGGTGATTTGTGGAAAGCAATTATTGAACGTAAGATAAATAATCAAATGTTTGTTTTAGATCATTATTCATTGTCATTAGATACAATTGAGATAATGGAATCTTTAAGAGATACAATTCAGCCGTTTGATACGGAAAATCATGAAGGTATTGCTGCAAAAGTTTATTTTAAAGCTTTATTTGGTATTGATTTTATACGTGATAGAGAAGAGGGAGATCCTATCAATAATGCTTTGAATTATGGATACTCTATTATTAGAGCCCTTATGGCAAGAGCATTAGCTGCTAAAGGACTTATATTATCAATAGGGATAAAACATCATAATATATATAATCACTTTAATCTCGTTGATGATTGCATGGAAATATATAGGCCCATCATAGATGATTGGGTCTATTCTTGTATTTATGTGCCTGAAGTTTTGTTTTCAAGAGATATAAAACTTAATTTAATTACTATGCTTTCTGAGCATACAGTACGTCATCAAAATATATCTTACTCAATAGTAGATTCAATGAATAGATTTGCAGATAGTCTCGTTAGATGTATGACTGATGATAATGAAGTATTAGATTTACCATTATTAGATATATGATATTGGTGTGTGAAATGAATAGGTACAGAATGGTGAGAGTATTAATAATGTTTGATTTACCTATGGATGATACTGTTGCAGTTCGTCATTACACTCAGTTTAGGAAGTTTTTGATACGGCAAGGGTATTTTATGATTCAGTATTCTATTTATTGTAAGATTATGCCTAATCGGGATAGTATAAAGTCTCATATTGAATATATTAAGCGCTATTTACCGCCAGATGGGGCTGTATATGTTTTGCAAGTTACAGAGAAGCAGTATCAAGGTATGAAACTATTAACTGGAAAGAAACAAATTATCGAAGAGAAGTTAACGATTGATAAAACTATCATTTTCTAGGAGGCGTCTATGAATGGTGAATTGGTATTATCAGGATATAGACTTTTAGAACCAGTCCATATTAATTTACAGGCTATAACAATTGTGGTACCACAAGATGATTTTAGGACTATGCCGGTTATATTTGATTTTATAGAACGATATTTTGATAAAAGGAGATTCTCCCAACAATATCCATTTAATACATTGAATCTTAATAATAGTGTATGTAGAGATGATGAGTTTGAAATTTTATATATTCCTTCAAGAGTAGATTCAACAGAGCTTTTTAAGATTGCAAAAAAGAGTTTATTAGGTAAGATAACTGAAAAAATCTATAAAGAAGTTTCTATATCTGAACGGGAAAAATGCTTTAATCAGTTGAATTCCGTAATACTTTCGCCAATTAATGAACTATTATCTCGTTATAATTTAATATGCGAGAGTAATATGAATGATTTTTGGAGTTTTAGTAAGATTATAGATGTACTATCTAATGATATGGAAATATATGGTACGTTTGATGAACGATCGCAGTATGACTTGAAATATATGCTGGTAGATTTGTTTGCTGAACTAGATATAGGAAAGAAGAAGCTACTCCTATTAGATTTACCTGAACAAGGCTTATCAACAGAAGAATTTCACTCTTTGTTAGACTATCTTAATAAAAAATGTTCAAATATTGATAATGTTATAGTTTATACGCAATCTAGTGCTATTACTAATATATTTGAGAAGCCCTTATGCTATCATATAGTTAAAGATAATCAAATATGGGGAATGGATGATTACGATGAAATTGAAGTTTTATTGCTAGAGGATAGTGGACCTATAAATTTACTGGAGAAAGAGCGCCAATTTATACAAAGTTTGTTTAATCGTAGTCTATTTGAAACAGAGTATAAAGAAATTAGTGATTTATTTTTTTGTAAATAAGCTGGAATTATAAAATATAGTAAATAAAGTGAGTATATATGAGCATTTACAATTGGATTCAAGAAAAACTATTTGATAATTACGAAGAATGGCACATGAAGAGCCCTGATTATAATCGGAACGGTTTTAACATAGTAGGCATAGATAATACATTAAAGGCCATGCAAGATGGATTTTTCATGTACATGGAGCTCTACCCATCTCATGCCATCGATGGTTGCACTGCGATGAAAGCGCGTGTAGGAAAAACACCAGA